>Ga0209208_10012693_pt1 | contig 10629 bp, 6 predicted proteins | sample S1TSphfallax_3_FD_187694 | JGI IMG/M metagenome (GOLD analysis project Ga0209208, IMG submission 187694) | Host-associated microbial communities from peat moss isolated from Minnesota, USA - S1T2_Fd - Sphagnum fallax MG (SPAdes) (version 2) | ecosystem: Host-associated > Plants > Peat moss >... | reverse complement strand
TACAAGGTAGATTATAAATGAGGTTGTAAATTCTTGCCCCATGGAGACAAGGGTTTACATAAACTATGAACTCCAACGAAATAAGTAGAGTCAAATGTTCAATGTTTGATTGACTCGTGTGTTGACACAATTCACATCAAATGAAGGAATTGGAAATGGTAGACAAAATGTCCAACATCTATTGGTTGATATTTGGAAAAGTCGTCAAGAATGAAGTGATGAAGTAATATATAGAATATATATTTGTAATATGTGAATATTGTGATTTAGTTTTTTTTTCAAAATTAATGTAGGTGTGTTGGTTTACTAGTTTAGTCATTAATGTGAAATATTCTCATGTGTTATTTAGTATGAGGTTTATTGTTTTGATTTTTCTCATTACATTTTTACATATAAGCGAATTAAACATTGAAGGTATTTCTCAATCTACAATGAATAAATTGAGGAATAAATGCCATTTTAATATAGATGTACAAAAGAGAGGGTTGGCATTGATGTCCCTTGTGTGAAATTTTGATAATTGAGTTTGTAATTGAAAGAAAAAATTAGAGCTTTCATTCTTAGCTTTTAGGTCAAAGCAAGATAAACTAGATAGAAAAAGTAGATGTCTTCATTTCAACCTTGCACGCTCATATAACTACCATAAAGTAACATCAAATTAGGTGAATTGTGTCAAGTAGCATTGATTTGTTGTGCAAGGTTTATAAGAATGTAATTCTTAAAAAATTAAAAGAAAATGAATTAAAAAGGTAAATAGAAAGTACATTTGAAACCAATTGAAAAATATGTGTTCAAACCTACTTTTTGGGTAGAAAGATTAATGAAATTGATATGTAATAAGTAAGGAAATGAAGATCAACATAGGTTTTAGCAAGTCATTAAAAAAAAAATCTATTTCCTTTTTGTAAGAACCTACTTGACATCTATTTGAAACCAAAATCCCACATTGAAAAATAAACATCAAAAGCTACTTATATTTTTAAAAACCTACTTAAAACTTAGTTTTACAATTTGTGAATTAATGTAAACATATATTATTTTTAATCATTGAAATGAAAACATTCAATGTTCCACAATTTTATAATGGGTTTTGTTGCGATTTAAAATCTACTTGTTCCAATTTTGACAAGGTAATCAAGTTGTTCACTTTATCTTGCTTACACCGTTTTAAAATCAATAATTTATAATGTTGCACCTAGTTGCCACAGGAAAAATGATAAGTAAAACTTGAAATTAAAAATTAAACAAATTGCAAACAACATCTTTAGATCCATAAATAGTGTAACCATTGTTGGATTGACATGGTGTACTTCCTTTGAGTTTGAAATATTTGAGTTTTTTTTGTCACTAATGGGAACACTAACACATGGTTGTCATTATTAATAATATATCATTATTATTATATATATCACTTTGTGGCTAGTAGGTAGAATACTCCTATCATAGTTTATTGAATTCAAATATATTAATGTAATTTTTTTAATATGAACATGATTTTTGGATCCATAAACATTATAGGCATTGTTGGATTGGCATGGTGTCCTTTGTCAAAAATTCAAAGAATTAAATCTCTTGTCACTAATAAGAGCATTAATCCTTGGTTTGAAATAATTTTTCGAAACTATTGACACACATTGTGTTATAGAGTTGAAAATAATGATATACTATGTCATCTTTCAATTGTAGCTTGAAAGTGAATAGTGACAACCCAAGTTGAGGGGTTTTCTCACCTTAGATGGATTAAAAAGGCGTTGTAATTGTCCCATCAAATTGATATGAATTCTTTTGAGAAGTCATCAATTTTGGAGCATTTGTCAAGCTTTGGTTTTTTTCACAATGTGTCATTTATATCCACCATCATCCCCCTCCTTTATTATACACAATATGTACATGTTGATGTTATTTTTTGGGAAATTTTGGCGACATTTTCATGTTTACTTAGGAATAAACTTACTAAGACATGCATTTAAATGCCATTCAGTTATGAAATGGTCATGAATTTGTTAATTCAAGTGGCCACTAAGTGGAGTTCATCCCATCCACCATGTTGTTTAAAGTTTGAAATTAAAAATTTAGTCTTAAATTAATTAAAATTTGTTATCACCTCTTCTATTCCATCGTATTCCTTTTGTCATGGCACATGCCATGTAATAGGAAGTTGCCCAAGTACCAATCTAGCCAAGGGTTACTGGTTAACAATTCATTACCAACTTTTGCAACCCACCCAATTGTCTTTCAAGTTGTAGCCCAAGTATTTGTCCACCTGCTCCAATTCATAGTCTACCATTTATAGTATCAAAACTTACCCAAACTAGTTCGTTTTATCTTGATGTGCATGCTATCGGAATTTCCAATGAATAGAATCCAATAGTATCTTTTACTAAAAATAATTTTCATCCTTCAAGATCATATCTTGGCACTTATGATGGACCACATTTTTTTAACATAAGTGGAAAACTATAGGTATAAGAACATTAGAAGTGAATCACTTTAGGCAAAAAATGGTGATGTATAATAAGTAGGATAATGTATAGTGAATTTGTTTTTGGTGACAATCTTAAATTCAAAAAAAATGTTTTTGGAATGTTCATGACAACTTTTTGTAACTCAAAGTTCATTTTAAATCAAAATTAACCTTGATCCAATAGTCAGATTAAAAGGATTGGGTATATGTAATGTACATATTAAATATCACATGTAATTATTTTATGACCCTAGAGTGTCATATTGGGTGACATGTTCCATTAACAAGGGGAAAAAAATGGAAAAAAATAAACAATGCCACCTTAAAATATCTTCCCCTCTTTCAATAACATATTCAATAATAAAGTCTTTATTGCTTATTGACATTGAAAAATCATGTTTTTGACCAAAGTGCTCAAACAAACAAAAAAGTTGGTGGATTATCTTGTCTTACGACCTTTTCATTCTTCGCCCACAATTTTATACAAAAATATCACATATAACCTCACTTTTGAAATATATTTATCATTTTTCATATTCTATGACATGTATGGCCCAAATATATTCATCACTTACAAAATCTTCATCATTTGTTGAATCTTTTTGAAGATAATTGATTAAATTAAGTTCTAAACTTCTCAAATCTCCCCAAAGTTTACAATATTGTCATCAAGTTTGATGTACACATCTTGTTAAAATTTTGAAATGTAGAAAATTGTATTCCATGGCAACAATTTTGAGGGATTTTAGTGTGTTTGTGTTAGCCAACACCATGGTGAATAGTTTTTATTTTGCTAGATTTCCTTTCCAAGTCCATCTATACCCATGTGTTGTAGCCCCTTCATTTTCAAGTTTGGTTGCTATCATAATAGTTGCCACGAATGGGGGCGATGGAGGAGCACTAAGATTAATGGGACATTCCCACCCAATATTTCCACCAATCAAAAGGTTCTTTATTCAAAAGCAATTTCACCCAAGTTGTAATTTTGAAGAGTTGGAAATGGCTTTTTGCAAATGATGCATGATTATTCAAATGGATGAACATCTTTACATGGCTTTCAAAGTGATCATATATGGTGGCAATAAAAAGGTTGAGGTGTTGGATCTTTGCTTCATTTAATAAGATTTTTTATATGAATGGATCTTTTAACATTTTATAGCCTGAATTCAATAACAAAGTGCACCCCTTCCTCCCAAATGAACTACCACAACAAAGGTTTCACAAAAATAACCCTTAAAATTAGACCCATTTGCAAAGTTGTTCATAATTGATATGTTTCAAATTCAACAAGCTAAAATCTTTTGTTTCATTTAGATTAAGATGTTTGATTTGAATAAATCTTTTGACATTTTATAACTTGAGTTCAATAACAAAATGCAACCCTTTTTCCCCAATTGAAATGCCACAACAAAAGTTTCACAAATATAACACTTGAAACCAAACCCATTTATAATTACTTAATATTCATGTACTTGATATGTCTTGTTCAAGAAGTGCTATCGGAATCTCTACTTCAAAGTAGACAACTTATATTCTTGTTTTGAACAGATTTGTTGGTTTTTTATGGCTTGAGCTCAATACAATTAATGCACCCCTTCTTCTATAAGTGAACTGCCACAACGAATGTTAAATGCAAAAAAAATATGTAAATGAATAGTTCCAAATACACCCCCTAGCAAAAGATAAATAAATAAATTACACATGTTGTAGATCAATATTTCAAAAATTATGTAAGCATCAAGTTTGTCACGCACACAGTAATGTAACATAACACTTTTGGAGTTTTCGGCCTTGAATGATATTGTAAAGGTATAACACCTGATACAACTAATAAAAGTTTCAAATATATCCTTTCAAGTTATTTAACATTTCCATATCAAGTTGAAATTGTCAATTTCAAATAAAGATTCTAACATAATGTCATAACAAAATCTTTGAGTGTAGAAAAAATTAGGTTGCGTGTATTCCATGCTATAAAATCAAATGGAATAATAAACTTGGCTTGTGCAACATGTACGTTATATGAAAATTCAATACATAATCATTGTAGTGACATAATGAACTTGGAATTAAAGGGGGACAATCACATATAATGGTTTATACACATGAATTTATTTTTTTTGCAAAAATAGATCTCTATAAATATATAATGTAATAGCCCATACAAAAAAACTGACTAGACTACTACATAGTTAAAGTTTAATTTAGTCTTCTAAGTACCAAAAAAAAAAAGCCTCATTGATGTTTTGCAAAATCTTTCCTAATAGTTCATAAATAAGATCATTTCCACTAACTCCATGATTTTTGGGAGGCATCAAAAACCTTACTGCCTTAACCAAATGAGAGTAAAGGTATGCTCTATGTGAGTCCTTCAACAAGACATAAAAGGTATCATTATTTCCCCATCTTTGATAATAAATATTTCCTACAACATCATCATTAGCATCAAAACTAGTCCCCCATTGATATGTAAAAGTATTTTGCCTTGTGTAGTGTTTTAGTACACTAAATCGACCAAAAGGACACCCCATCATTATTGCTTTCTTTAGTGTTGATTGTCAAATTGTCCCCAATTTCAAATAAATAGCTAATTAATGCATCACTTGCATATGAAATAACAACAATTTGTGACAATGAATTCAATAATGTGGGATTTAAGCAAAACTTAACTCTAGGTAATCATGTAAATAAATTCAAAATAAGAAAAAGGCATAAACGAGTACCTTGTAGGCTAAGTTGGCACTCTCCATCCTTCCCATCCTACATTGCTTTTCATACACATATTGTGTACCTTGAGGTTAAAGTTGTTTTGGCACCCATTGCCATGTCCACTAAACATTTCGACATTTTGTCTAGTGACTATTTAAACAAAACTCACAAAAACATGTCAAATCCTTAACAAGTAATTGTAATAGCGTTTTTTTTCATTAAATGCACAAATTGAGTGAATCTTCATGGTCCCTTTGATGGGATCACAAATGAACAACAATGACACCCTATCCACATTTTCATTTTTAACGTGCCAAAATAAAAACATTTCATAGAACCAAAATATGAAGACTCTAGTCTATTAGATAGATGGTTACATAATAATTCAACCACTTCTTTTACATTTTGCACAACTTCCTAACTTGGGCATTAATTTGTTTTATTTGCAAAAGTCTTTTGATCACAACTCATGCCCCATTGTGGGGTCTTTTGCCATGATTGCTTCCAAAACAATTCCATAACATTTTACAACCTCTAGTTAAATTTGGATACCTAGAGACAAAGTACCATGGCTTATTGTTCTTGAATTGGGTTACCCACCCATCACTCCACACCTAATGCCATTCATGTGCATATCCTTGTTCCACCATATATTGCCAATGAAGTTTGAAACAATGTTACATGAATTTTGATCATGTTTATGATTATTTGAAATATAAAAATGGTATTTAGTAAAAATCTTTAAATCTTCATCATAAAGATTTAGTGTAAGGTTGTGGCGAAAACAAATGTGGACTAAAATGGAAATCTAGTAAGTATGCCAGTGTATATTTTGCATTTCATTTTGAACCTCAAAACTATAGTTTTTTGCAAAGTCAACCACAAAAACCATAATGTTGGTTAGCAGAGATTTGATGGATGTTTGAAATGCATATCTTCCCATCAAGCAATGAAATTGTGCTTGACAAAATGTTGCAATTTTGGTTGTAGATATTCAATGAACTCATTTGACATCATGGTATTATATACCAAGGTCAATTTTTTCAAAGATTGACCATTTCTAGCCATAGTGGTTTCTAGAGCAAAATGGTGCCATTGGATTTCATCAAAGTATGATTTCTTTTGCACAAATGGACAATTTCTACACCCCACACCTTGGGTAGTTACCATACTAGCAACTATGTTTGTGCCACTCCTCATAATCACCTTTTAGGCACATTATAACCTCCCACATATTAATAATACATGTGTATACAATGCTTGAGGCTTGACATGGTTGTTAGAATGACCACATACATCATCACAATGACAATCATACATTTGTTTGTCATGGGTGGTACTTTTTCTCCTCGTTTCATTCAGTGCAAGCTTCAACTTGTTGAGCTCTACATGGTATATGTAACAATTAGTATTTTTTTCCTTCAAAGGTTTAACAAAAAATGGTTTTAGGATTCAAATGACCTTTGCCCAATATGTGATTAAGGACGTGCAACTTGAAATCTCAAAAATAATTTAGTTTGAATAAGCAAACAAAACAAGAATCCATTACCTTCCATGTAACTATTAGAAGATTATTAAAATAACACATATATATTACTTACATAATCCTATAATCACATGACAAAGGTTGAAGGTAGATTTAAAAAGAGTACATTTCTTCATTTCAATAGTAGTAAAACCTAAGCGAACAATGATTTGGATGACAAAATCCCTTCAATATTAGTTAATAACAAAAACATTTCTAAGAATTACAACTGAGTTCACAAAAATTGAAAGCACATTATTAAAAGAATATATTTCCTTATTCAACAATAATAAAACATAAATGAAAAGTGATCTAGACAACAAAATCCTTTGGACATTAGGTGGCAACAAAATGTTTTTTAAGAATTACAACTAAGCTCACAACTTGATTGAAGGCAGTTTTTTAAAATAGTCTATTTCTTCATTTAGTAATAGTAAAACCTAAGTGAACAACAAAATCCCATATACATTAAATAGCACCTACAAAATTTCCTGTAAGAATTACAATTGAGTTCACAAAGGTCAAGAAGGCAATTTTTTATTTAAACAATATATTTCCTGATTTCAACAATAGTAAAACCTTGTGAACAATGATATAGAGTTTGCACAATAGAATCCCTTGGACATTAAGTAATAACAATATTTTCTCTAAAAATTTATACTAATTGAGTTCACATAAGCAAGCTTACATTCAAAGCTCATGAGGTCATTGAGATCACTCAAGATAATAAAAATAAATTCCAAGGTGCTATTTGTCTCTTTAGATTTCCATGGAAGCTGAAGATTTTAATATATGTTTTAGCTTGACCCCCAAAAAAATGGATTTTGTTGTACAATCTAATGGATTCAAATGGACAAATATCAAAATATCACCGATTCAAATGGACTTCATGATAGTATTAAAAATGCAAACGGACTTCAAATTACAACTTGACCAATCCAAGTGGAGTCTTCAACAATTCCATCACTTCAAATGATGTTCAAATTACAAACCAACCAATCCAAATGAACTTTAGGTTACAACGGAATTTATTCAGATGGACTTTAGGTCACAACAAAGCCCACTCAAATGGACTTTGTTACAATCCAACCAAACTTGATGGACTTAGTGTATACACTATATAGGTTCTATAGACTCCAGGGTAATTTGTTCACAATGTTTCCACATTGAATCAACAATTTTAGGTAACTGATCAATTCAATACCTTCACAATAACATGAAGCAATATATATATGGAATAAAAGTGTTACACAACAGAATTTTGCCCAAATTCATCAAAAAAACAATGGCAATCCATTGAACTACAAACTTAATGGAGAGTTAACTAACGAGTTGTTGTTCACAATATTACTTTCTTGTGGGACTAATCACTTCAAGGACTTCCATTCAAATCCATTCCAAAGAACTACAATGGACAAAGAACTGAGCCCTTGCTGGAGTTTCCAATTTTTTTGAATAACAACCTCCAAGACAATGTTCACAATCAACGTATTTGAAGGCAAAGATATACATGTGTTTCCATGAGGAAATGAGTGGGCCTCTCATCGAATGTGCCTAGATTCACTCTTTCTGGTCACTTCAACATTGTCAAGGGGCTAACTCAAGTTTCTTCTACCCACCATTGCACCACTAGATTTCATATAGAAGGCAAGAGGTCATCACTCCTCGTCTTTCTCACTGATAATCTCCACAAAGATGCCCCACTTTCACACATTGGAGATCTCCGTGATAATGCTGCAGTAACATTCCGATGGTGCACACCAAGAAGCCTAACCATGCCCCTAACTGAAGACGATGAACAATTAATCTCTAGGAGACCTGGTCGAATTCACACAAGCAGAGTTTCTGGGTTTTGAAATTGGTGTGGGACAGTAGAACATGCAGAACCAAAAAATAAAAAAAACTTTTTGCAGAACAAGTAGAACTGCCCAATGCAATTCTGCACAAAACCATGTAGGCCACAAAAATGGCACAAAAAAACAAGCTCGAAAATGCACCAGACAAAGCTTGTTAGCCGTATTTAGTGTCTTGCAGCATCGGTAAGTCTGCAGCCTCATCATACACTTTCTTGTAGGCTATGTTTAAGGGCCATTATCTGGTCTGAGGCATTCGAGTATTACTCTCATGGTTTACCGTTTGAGTGTCATGGTTGCATGTCAAAGCTCTGATCTTTAGGGCTATAATGTCTGACTTGCACCTGAATTTCATCATCAGAAGTTACTGTGCTGATCAAAGTTGTATTGAGATGTTTCTGTTCAAAGTGATATATATCTAGATTGCTCCCTTCTCAAGTATGCACAGACTGTCTCCCCAACAGTCAACAACCCCTTGCAGTGTTTTCAATTTTTCCAAAGAATGTTTTAGAGTTCTTTGGGAGATCCTTACGCATGGACTTGCGCACTGGTATTCTTCGCCGTCATGAAACAAGTAAACAATATGTCTCATTTCACAGACAAATTTAATTGGAAACAAGGATCCTCCCCTCTGGTACTGATCACCATGTTTAGATTAATTTCCAGCACAATTATTAACACTTTGGTATTCTGTACAGGATTGTGGGAGCCTCAAATCAATCTGTCCTTACAAGAACCCTGTGAGAGGAATTTGGGTCAGTTAATTGTAGACGGGTGCAGTATGGTGAAGTGTTGGTTATGAAAGGGGTAGATTGAGTCTGTGATGTTGCAATAGTCTCCAGCTTACAGCTTCCACCACTGTTCTCCACTTGCCATTATTGTGTCCTTCAAGAATTGGACAAATAGAAAAGCATCAATAGCAGCAGCAGCAGCAGCAGCAGCTGAGGCAACAGTGGCATGAAGAAAGCAAGCATTTTGGATGCTTCCCTCTAAATATTTTCTCTTCCGAGGGTGGGTTTTTGATGTTTTATGTGGCACAATGTATATGATGTTATGAAGTTTGTAATTACATGTAATTGTGAATTGAAAAAGCATATGAAATTTTTATAATCAAGTTATAATTGTGTATTTCACAGGTGAAATGGAATTAATTCATTATGAAAATACATAAATACATTATTATAACTAAATTGATGGCCTATATAAAAAAATTCTAAATTTTAATATTATGAAATTTGCAAATAAACATATTATGGGATTAAATTATGAAATTTCAAAAATCAGATGAGATATAAATGATTTTATTTGAATTTATAATCCCAATTGAGATCCAAAATATTATGAAAATAAAAAATATAAATATCTAAACTAAATATGAAGATTAATATAATGTATTTACATTAAACATTTATAATTGCATCAAAAAATACAATGTAGGTATGAAAACAAAAAGTCAATTAAATTAAATAGTGAAATGAAGGTATGTAGGTAAATATGTAAATTCGTACTACTTAGATAAATAACTAGGTAAATAGGTAGTTATTATTTACTAACTACCATGCACACACCTTTTACATACTTACATACATACATAATTATGAAAAATCATTTTCATTTGTCATATCTAATATGATGCATTTTGGTTCTATAAGTATTTAATTGAATATTTGAGCCTTGGGAGGTTTGATGCTCATATGGCATATCCAATATATTGTATTTTTATTTTATGGGTCTTTTATTGAAATTGATTTCAGCTTGGGAGGTATTATGTTCATTTGGCATATCCTACATTAGCCTATAATACCTATTAACCTATTTAGTCTCTATAGCCCTTGTATAGCCCTCACAACCCTTGTACCTCCATATAGCTATATATAGTCCCCATAGCCCCTATTGTCCCCTAGCCTATTTAGCTTACAGGTGAAACAACCTATAAAGCATAGATGAGGTGGGCAGCCTGTAGTGGATTTTGTTTTGTTTTGTTATATTTTCTTTTTCTTTTTTTTTGGGTTCACACTACCTTGGGGGATTTTGTGCCAAGTTTGTGAGATTGGTCCTTTGTTTTGATGACTTTACGG
>Ga0209208_10012692_pt1 | contig 10629 bp, 9 predicted proteins | sample S1TSphfallax_3_FD_187694 | JGI IMG/M metagenome (GOLD analysis project Ga0209208, IMG submission 187694) | Host-associated microbial communities from peat moss isolated from Minnesota, USA - S1T2_Fd - Sphagnum fallax MG (SPAdes) (version 2) | ecosystem: Host-associated > Plants > Peat moss >... | reverse complement strand
GTGTATTTTTATACATAGTATATTACATTACATATTTTATTCTCATATTTATTTTCTATGTATATCTATTATGGCATAACCATCCTTTTTATCATGAATTTTAAACATTCATAAACTATGAAAAGAAACGTTTAAACATCATTTTATTAATCTTTGAATTGCCACACATGTTTATTTTATGAAAATTTCAACTTTTGTTTTCAACATGTTTTCCTCAAATGAGTGTCTCAAACCCAAAATTCATTTATGTAATAAATTTTTTTAAAAAAAAATTAAAAATTTAAAACTTACATCTCATCTAATTCATTATATAATACTTGAATTAAAAGGTCATTATTAAATTAATCAAGACTAATTGATGATGATTTATCAAATCATTATTAAATTATAAAACCCCACTACCTAATAAGATATTTATTTTAACCCATTAGGTGACATAATTATCATGTTATATACATAAAGTTACAAAATTAATTCTAGTGTGAACGGTTTCAAATATTTTGTGTTTGGAATTTTGAATTTAGGTTAAAAAAAAATTATTTCAAAAGTTTTTGGTGATTTGATATTTAAAAATGCAGTGTATTTTTTTAATATATAATTTGTTCTATGTTATTCATTTTTCATTTACAAATAATTTTTGTGCTTTGGTTTTTTATTTTTTATTTTAGGTTTAGATTGTTGTGCAATTGTGAGTGAAATTATTTTGAATATTTGAAAGTGAAATTAATCATTTTGTGCTAAAAATAAATTATTTATTTATCATTAAATTTTATTTTGGTGTTTTGCATAAAGTTTTACTACATTTGAGTATGAATTGTAGTTGAAATTTTGGAGGTGATTTGATTTTTTTGAGTATTTTTGTTAATCACTAAAATAATCATTAGTGTAAATCATTAAGTTCTACACTGTATTTACAATTTTTTATTATTTCTTTTGAGCTTGAAAGGGGGTAAATATGCAAGTATTGTTTCACAATTAAACTACAAAAATTTCTATGTTTATTTCCATTTAATTCTTTCAAGTCTGTAGTGTAGATTTTTGAAATGATATGTAAGATATATAGCCATGTAATGCAACATGGTTTAATTTCAAATATTTGTAACATGCCAATATGAACCATATGTAATTTAAGTTTTTTTTGGTTAATATGTTTAATTCTTGCATCCATGTGAAAACAATTAAATAAAACTTTGTTGATGTAAATGAACTTTGGACCTTATAATATATATATTTGTTGCTACCATTTTTTATGTATATACTAATTTGTGTCATTTTCTTTATTGTTGTTGATAAGTTTTGTTGTAATTTGAAACATGTTTGAAATTCCAGTAACATGCCAATCACCTATAGGTAAAATCCTCCTTTTTATATATAATAATCTTAAGTAAGCCATTATATATTACATATTATCTATCTTCATAATAACAAAACATCATTCTTTTATTATTATAACATCAATATTTCTTATATATGACATGAGTTGAATTTTGTTAAAGTTTATGAACATTTGAACTTGTAATCTCTTTTTTTTGTTACTTAACTTACTACAAATTATTTTTAAAATCTTGTTCAAAATTCCTTGAATATTTCAATGAAATCACAAACCCAACATGGATGAAATATGTGATTTTTGGTAACAATGCAAACATTTTCATTTTGACATATCAAAATTAAAAAATCATTTATACATTCTAAATTAGAACCGAAAGCACAAAAAATGATCCTCTAAATATGCCTGAATTATACATAAAAGTAACCAAAAAGATGAAATCAATTTAATTTTGATTGTAAAACCTTTTTGTTATTTGAATCCTCTTGTGGCAACCTTTGCTTTTGTAGTCAATGTTATACTAACTTCAATGTATCCAATGTTTTGTCTTGTATCATTATAAACCTCATTTGAATGAAAACATTAAATAGTGCCATGTTGTGATCAGAAGTATAATCGATATTCATGGAATACAAACTCTCTTCCACCTTGAATGTGTCATCCTTTAAATAAAGTTCCTTTCCTATCCAATGCAACATAAACAAATGTATTTTATTTCAATCCATTGTTAACACTACATTAGCTTAAAAAATGATCAAGCATGGTTTAACCTCTCACTATTAAGAAACCATATGATGTAACTAAATGTGAATCCCCATCATCAACATGTGGAAGGCTATTGTAATTTTTTATAATCCCCATCATTGTAAAAGGTGTATCTCCAATTTTCCTTAAACCTTCTAAGTTTATGAAAATGTTTGAGGTTCCCTACAAATTTTGAAAATAATCTCAAAATGAATGAATGTAAAAAGTTATCTAAGTTATCGACATATAGCTTCAAATCATTTGGAGTTGTTCATGAACAATTGGAAACATCAATTTTTTTTGGTTCTCATAAGCTGAGTGTACCTATTGTTAAACAAAACAAAAACCAAACGTTAATGATGGATGTTATCAAATTACATGCATCATATGTGCGTGAAAAATAATCATTAATGTACCTTCCATATTATTGTGCATATTTCCAATCAAACATCGCCATAGGAGAAGAATCATTACACTTTGAATGCTTCACATATCCACCATTGCAAAATAACGATGAAACCTTTTCAGCACAAGATAATGCCATGCCTTTTGAAATGACTTAATGGCAAATAATTGTCACAATATCTTTGCCATTCATGACAAGGATAAATTCAAAAAAATTAAAATTCAACCTCAATTCTTCATCCTAATCAAAAAAATTATCTAACCACTTGAAGTTAAAAAACTTTTTATACTTGCACAATAATTTGAGCATTATTTGGAATACTAAACCCCAATTTCATTTTTGTTTGGATAATGTTTTTAACTTCAACAAGAGGCAAAGAAACCATTGATGGCCTCACACCTACACACAAAAAAAAAATTCATAATCTATTGAACCAATAATTAAAATGAAAACCATCCTCATCACATTCCATTGATTTAATTTTATGTGAAATGAAATTTAAAATGAATAATTGAAATATAAACATGAAAAAGGAGTTTGACTAACCATTTGAAGATCATAAAACATTATCATACTCATCAACCAAATAATCCATCTTGTCATGATTTTTAGGCATGCCTAATTGTCTTAATGTGTTTTTTGGAGTTGTTATGTTCTTGCACCATGCTTGGTCCATTATAAAAAATATTGCACGTGATGCAATGATGACCAATAATGTAAGCCTCACCATCACACCTATCAAAACCATTTCACAAAACAAAAATAAATCATATTTATGAAAAAATAATTCATCAACCATGAAAAAAATATTTAGGGTTTCTGGTTTAATTTGACAAAATGCATTAGCAAATTGGGCCGACATTGAAAGAATGAAAATTATATACAATTTACATAGAATTTCATCACTTTGATGTTAAACACACAAAATACCTATGTTAGATAACCCACCTTGTTTGTGTGAGTATAGACATTAATATTTACTACTTTACACATATATTTAATGTAGCTAATGTCATTTTTTAATTTGAAAATTCTAAAAGGAAAACCCACAAAGTTCTTAAGAATAATACCCCATCTAAAAATTTGAAAAAATATGTTTTTGGAACAAAAAATTTGAAGAAAAAAGAAAATGATTGTAATTCATACAAACTTATGAAAATATGGTCAAATTTTAACCATTTGAAAATCCCTAACTATCAAACGGTTAAGGTTTTCAAGTAAAGGATTCCTCATATTAATTTATCATTTTTATTACATCATATATTGAGTCCTAATAACAAATTTGGAATGTCAATCAATATTATTTTTTCCATTTTGTGATGGTCCAATCAAATGATTAGTCCATATTTTTCAATTTCAAAAGTCCATTACTACTAACAAATGAGTTTTTAATCAATAAATAACTAGATAGTTATCTTCATAATGAAGTTGTTAGTTTATATCCAAGTCTCAATTAGTAAATCTAAAGATATATTAATCATTGTATGCATAAATGGTACCCATGAAAAAAACATTGTTTCATCACAATAATGAGACATTCAATTGTCCATCTACCCCACATACACACACAAAAATTAAAGATTCATCAAAATATATCATCAGTGGATTACATCATCAAGATCCATAGCAAAAGATCATCACAAAGATAACTGGATCTTTTGAAGGTAAACTATAGCTTGAGTTAACTATACAAAAAACACCTTTCTTTCTCCTCTTGTAATAATATTGTTCACATATTTCAACAAAATTGAATCAAACAACAATAATAGAAGGTGATTTTTTATTGAACAACCCACGTACACCAAAAGACCTTTGTATTCATTACTTGAAGATATAATCATTCAAGTGGGTCAAAAGACAACCTACCAAAATACAATCTGGGGCTTCAAACTGCACCTATAATCCATTACATCAATAGCATCCAAATCAAACTCAAGAAAAAATGAAACTCAAGTATCATGTATAGGTCAAGCTTCACTTCAAATGTCATTTATGTGTGAAGGTTAGGAAAAAAAATAAATCCTTATAATGTGTGAAAATCTTCATTGTATTGTCATACCTTTCCTAGTAGATTGGTGAGACAAAAAATTATTGAACTTTATGTTACAATTGAACACACTAATATTTTAAGCCCTTGCATACGAACGAAGATTTTCATTATTTTCCTTAGCTCTAGGTTCAAAAAAAAAATGCACATGTTATAAGAAGGGTTGGTTGATAATTCAATGTCATTATGTCCCAATGTGTCATAAGTAAAAGTTTTGCACTTAAGTGAGGACAACCTATATACCTATTCTAAGAACATTATAGGTGTGAAAAGAAGAACAAAAAGACCCCACAACTAGAAACGAGAAGAAAACATATGCAATGTAGTTGAATTTCAATTTAATAAACAAATTTATCCAAAAATTTACCAAATTTTTCATAAAAAATCATTGGTCATAACCAGTCTAGCGGGTATTTTATTTTGTGAATAACCATTGACTTCCATTCTTTAAAAAAATATATTTAAAAAAAATTAGAAAAAAAAAAAAACCCCCTCCAATTTGTGGTTTTTTGAAAATAGTAACTTGCATGTGCCCAATATTATCACGAGCGAGCAACAAATTAACACCATGACATGCAACTATGAAGGAAGCTTTACATCACTACTACTACTACTATTATCATTGAATCCACTAGAAGCTACTGGAGTTGGACCGTCCAATTCTAATAGTATTGTTGCCAATAGTAGAATAGATGGTCATAATGTTTGTAAAGAATGCAAGCAAAGCCAAAGCCAAAGAGTGGGAAGAGAAAAATGGAGAAGGAAAGTGGAAATACTAGTAGAAGAATAAGTTTAAGGGAAAAAAAAAGAATAGAAAAGAAAAAGAAAAAGAATACATTGTCCTATTTTTCAAGCTCTTTTTTTATGCAGATTCCTTCCACGTGTTGCTCGTGGTTATAGGCATTGTTGGTGTGGTGCAAAATGGTCTTGCAATGTTGCTCATGACCATCATCTTTGGCTCCCTCACCCAACGCCTTTGGTAATAACCAAAACAATGACAATGTACACCTTTAGTAATAACCACCTCCTCCATCATTGAATCAATATAACCTAAAAACAAAACAAAATCATGTGCATATAATCCACAACAAAATAATAATACCATAAACACAATCAAACATTCTTTAATAGTAGTTACATCACAAATCAATGCTTATGTGGGTTATATTGATCCACAATGGAAATCTTGCATGGGTAATCATAATTTGCAATGGAAATCTCACACATGTAGTCTTGATCCACAATGTGAATTTTGCTTGGTTAGGCCAATTCTAATATGTAATGGAAATCTATGGTGAATTATGCGGTGAATTGGTTCAAAATATTGGTGTTAAAACTATTGAAATGTAACAATGTTAAAATCCTAAGAAATAATATTTATTATTATATTACAATGTCAATTTGTGATATATAATTTTACAATTAATATTATAACATGTATGTAATATCATTAAAAAAATGTTAACATAATATCACGATATATTGGACCATGAAGTTATAATCATGTGTACATTGTAAAATAATGATAATGTTACATCATATACAAAATGATGTGTTAAATAATTAATGTACATGTTTCATCTTGTGAAATGTTTTATGTATCATCCATTTATCCATGGCCAATTCAACATTAACAAATAATATTGTTAACAAATTGTCTTGGCATGATTTTAATTTTAATTTTGAACATTATCATAATAATATGTTCATATAACTAAAGTTCAAAAATTTCATTTAACATTTATTTTCAATATTGAATTCTCATGGAATTCTCATTTGAATGTTCACAAATTGAAAAATGTTGAGCTCCATTTTCTGTCATTTCCAAATACAAGTATTTTGTTGAAAAATCGGGTATTTGTTTACACTTTGTAAATGGTAGTTATGTCAATGTCACATTTGAAAACAAACACATCCAACAAATTTCATGGATTTGATGATTTGCACACATTACATGAAAGAGAAATTGGATTAGAATAAATAAAGGTAATCACATGTTATAGATGCATATTTACAAATTGAAAACATGAGAAGTTATGTTTCATAAAACACCTTATTTATTTTAATCCATGCAAGTTTTAAGCATGTGAATTGTGTAAGGGGATCAACATAAATTTTGAATTTTTTTCAATAATAAATAAAATGACATGATATGTAACATCTTTCTAAATTTTATGATCATAATCTTCTTTAATTTGTGAAAAGAAGGTTGACCATGTAATAACTACATTCATGTCTTCCTTTTGATTTTGTGATTTTAGTCTCCATATAATGTTTTACTAGATACCATTGTAACAATAAACCTATAACACCTAATACCTATAGGCTATATCTAATAGTGTGACATGTTTTGTAACCTTGTACTTCCTCATTACAAACTTAACATTATAACATTTGACATAGGTTACATTAAGTTACACCACTTGATGTAACAAACTTATTATAAGCATACGCAAATATCAATAAACCCTATGCCCTAAGACATAACTCTTTGGCAAAGTTTGCATCTATTTATTTTATTATTTTTGTCTAAATTGCAAATTTTCATGCTATTTCCAAAACTTCAACTAAATTTATTATCTTCTTTACTCTTTTCAGCATATTTCTTTCCAATACCATTCAATGTTATTAGTATCCACCATGTCCATATTAGGGAAATTGTTTATTTCCCTTACCATTTCCATGGATTGCAATTATCGAATTCTACAAAAGGGAAATAAAGATATTAACAAATTCCAAATTGCAAAATATCAATGGAAGTAACAAGGATTTGTACACATGATGTACAACACACATTACTATCACAATCTACAAAACAAATCAAAATGAAAAATATAGTGGATTGGTCATATGTTTTGGGGGGATGGTTTCTTCTTAGGGTTCAATTGCTATGATTCACTACATGGAACCATCAAAGTCAATACAAAAGTTTGTTTTGGCAAGTTGTATCAATAGGAATCAAATGTAGAAACTTTTTCCTTGTTAAAGTTTTATTATTATGTAAATTTATTGTAATTATTTTAAATGCTATAAGGTTGATGTAAAATTTAATATTAGTCTTACCACCTTTGTTATGTTAAATTGTAACTTTATTTTATAATTTTAATTTACCTATCTTACCTAGGACAACTCATACTCAAATATCAATGTTGGTTCATTCATATTATGATGTCATTAACATATAATTCCATTATCAACTCAAGCCTCAAGTAATAATTCAAATTAAAATGAAATTGCAAAGTTGAATATACTAATGTATTAATAAGGACCTGTAAGTAAGAAATAGGTAGGTTACATGTAATTTGTATTGAAGGGTTACTTAGAAATATCAAGAAGCTATGAGGGGAAAACAATTAAATAATAATAATAATGGGCCAAAGTAGCTAAGTTTTTAATTGTTTACATAGTTTAACAATAATATGAAAAGAAAATGACACATGGTTTTAAACAAAAAAAAAGTTAAGCAACAAGAGATGACTAAGTTACAAGTTCATTCTTGGCCATGTTACCTAGCACAATAAGTTCAATTTAAAGGGTTTAGACATGTTACAAACATGTCATGTCTAACACAATGTAAAACATGTTATGGAGCAACATTAATGTAGTTTTGACCATTTGTAACATGTCGTTTTGTGAGTCCATGGAACATAACTAGCATGAATTGAAGTTAAAAAAGTTAGATGACATTTGCACATGTAGAATCTAAGATAGGTCAACAAACAAGTTTTGAAAATTTTCTTTCGTTTTTATCAAGTAACACCCATTTCCAATACTGACAAGTGTTGGAGTGTCACACGATTGGCAAACGAGGAGACTTTTGAATTTGCATTGAGATTATTGTGTGAGAATCACAAAAGTGAAGATTTGTGTTGCATGATTTATGCATCTCCATTTGTGGTTGTTAGGTGCACATGTTTCATGTCATTGTGTTAATTGAGTTTTTCGTTCATTTCTAGGGGGTAAAGGGATTTTATAAGTTGTGTACCATCGGTCAACAATTTGGCGAATGAACACAAGTTTTTAGGTTGATCTTACAAATACATACTACATGATTGGAAATTGAAGGTGAAAGGTTATGTGCCTTCCCATGCCTTTATTGTCAAAGTGAACCTCGGGGTTGTAGCTAGTGTGGTTAATGGTCGGGCATGGGACACTAATAAAAAAACCCCATTTTGCAATTTGCTTTAGGTGATAATTAACCTTATTTATATGTGACAAAAGTCATTAAACTTGACAACACAATTTTTTCCATGATTTGACAGTTGAAATAAACAACCCAACTTTGAATGGGTTACATAATTTGGTGTCAAATTGTATCATAATTCATGAAAGGGCCACTCAGTTTTTGTTTTTGCACAAGTTTGTTCCTCTAGAACAAGTGTCAGAACACATGTGAATAATGACCCATATGTAGCAATTTGGTGACACTATGAAAAGGGGTTGCTTTTGAAAAAGGAACATGCCTCTATTTGGCCATGGATACACCTTTAATTATTCCTCTACATGTAGGTTGGTAGATTATTCACATGTTTTGGACCTTGTAAAATTTTCCCATAATTTGATTGTATGTATGATCACACTTTTCAAAGCAAAAATGTGCAGGATACATACATGAAAAAACAAATGCAAGCATACACCAATAATTGGGTTGATTAGTTTTACAACAATATTTTACACATTGATTTAACATTTTAGATGTAAAAGTTGGAAGAGGCTTTCATGTTTGAATGGTTAATATAAATCTTAACTTGATGCACCCATAACACTTTGAATTGTTAAAAACAAACCAAAAAAAAAGAAAGATATGAAGTTTAAAAATAAAAGATCATTTAAAAAATAAACATTTGTGATTTCAACATGTTTGTATTTCTTTTATGTTGTTCTTTTGTGTATGGAGTTGAAACATATAATGTAGAACTTACTTTGGCATTCACATGATGTTTTACATCACACAAAATAAACAAGAAAAATAAATATTCAAAATTGTTTAATCACTGAATAATAATAAACAATGAATGTTTATACTTTAACATTGTATATCCATTAGGTATACTAACTATTAAATAATAATATTAACTATTAATATAGTATCTAGATACTAATGTATAATAACAATAATAATGATGATAAATATTTATATTTATACTGATAATTGATAATCATATTATTATATATATTTTAGTTGGGTAGGCACACAAAGTTCCAATATAGTTGTAAAATAGTTGCAAAGAAGTTGTTAATGAATGTTTCATTTATTTTAGTTGTATCATAATTGTCATATGTGATTTTTGTGCAACTTGTTATCAAAGTCAAACATGGTTGACCAAAACTATATATACAATGTATACAATCATTTGTATACAAGTCCATCTTGGGATTAATATGCAATCATAATATAATTCCACAAATTTTTGACATGACATTTTATTTTTTAATTCCTTGTATTTCCTTAAGATAGTTGCAATGTAATTACAAATTAATTGTTTCAAAGCGTTAGTTGCAAGGTTGTGAAGTTTTCATGAACACAAATTTTCATAATGAGACATAATTTCCTTATTATTATTTGGTTTAAGAAGACTTTAACGTTAGATAAGGGGGTGGTTTGAATAGTAAGCATTATGTTAGGATGGTTTATGTTTGTTGATAACAAGGGGTTGTAAGTATCAGCATATGAGTGCATGATTTTTATTTTAACTACGTGTTTACATCCTAGCTACCATAGGTAAATTAAAGTAATTTACTTTGGAACAAGGTTCTAAATATTTTGTATTTGGGAAATAATCTTAAATTTTGTGCTCTCAAATCACTTTTGCTGATTTGAAATTTCAAAACACAAAATGTATTTTTGTGTTATTTAGTTTTCATTTGCACATGGTTTTTGTGTTTTGATTTTTGTCTTGTGTTTTGGGCTTGGATTCATGTATAATTGTAGGTGAGCTTTGTTTTGTTTTGGATGGGAAGCATTATGTTGTTTAGTTTATGCGTGTTGATAATGAGGGTTGAAGACGTCAACATAAAAATGCATGACAAATCCATATAATTGAATATGATAATAATCAATTCTGAAAAAGAGAGAAAGGTTCCAAAAAATGAGAGAAAGTT
>Ga0209208_10012690_pt1 | contig 10629 bp, 9 predicted proteins | sample S1TSphfallax_3_FD_187694 | JGI IMG/M metagenome (GOLD analysis project Ga0209208, IMG submission 187694) | Host-associated microbial communities from peat moss isolated from Minnesota, USA - S1T2_Fd - Sphagnum fallax MG (SPAdes) (version 2) | ecosystem: Host-associated > Plants > Peat moss >... | reverse complement strand
ATCGGCCTCAGGATGAAATAGGCCGATCATCCTTGCACGGCGAAATGATAAGAGCCGCAAGCTTTTTTGAGCTTTAGCCAGCGCGGCGAGGCCTTCTGGCTCGTTGCAATTCGGGAAGCCAATCAGGATCGCGCGGTAGGTTTCCGCCTTACGCGGATGCGGAATTTCATCGAATTGTTCGAAGAGTTCCAGCAATTGCGTATGGATGCTTTGCGTATCTTTGGATGTCGCGTTGGATATGCCAAATCGCAACGTATCCAAGCGCGCGCCCATGGAAGTGAAGGGACAAACATTCCCTGCGCGGCCAAGCTCCGGGTGATCGCTCATGAGATAAGAGCGCGTCCATCCCGTAACCGCGCGCAAGGCAGCTGTCTCAGCAGGCGGCAGGCCTTGCCAAAATTCCGCTGACGCAATGTCTTTGAAGGAATGTAAAATCAAATGGGGCGGCCGATCGATGATGGATCAATGATGTTTGGCTGCCATAGGCAATTTGGCAAAGCTTCATCGCAGCCAGCTTTTGATTTTACGGATGGATGGTTAAACAAACGTGGCGCGGAAACGCGATCTAAGAGGCGTCCGCCGCGTTACGGCCCGCACGGCAGCCATCAAGAAATTGCTTAACGGCTCCTTTCACGATCGTTTTCATTTCACTTTTGGAAGGCGCCTGCCGCACACCGAGCAGACATTGCATGCGCGTCGTGCCAGACAGCATTTCTAGAAATTGGCTGGCCGCGGCACCGGCATCGGTCAATTGTAAAGTCCCGCGCGCTATCTGGCTTTCAAAAAAGGCGGTGAGAAAAGCCCGGCTGCGGCCCGGTCCCAGGCTCCAAAATCTCTGTGCAAGTTCGGGCATGCGCGGCGCTTCCGAAATCACCATCCGGTTGAGACTGAGGCAATCAGGCGAGGTGACGATCGTCAAATAGCGTGCGCCGACCTCTTCCAAAACCTCCGCCGGCGGCCGACCAGCCAGCGCGTCTTGCGTCATCCCGCGATAGATCGTCTCGCAATTATCGCTGACGATCGCTTCAAAGAGGCCCTGCTTGCCGCCAAAGAGCGCATAAAGGGTCTGCCGCGAACCGCCGGATTTGGCGATCACATCGTCCAAAGTGGCGTCAGAGAAGCCCTTTTCATGAAAAACCGCGCGTCCAGCCTCCAAAAAGGCGTCGCGCCGCGCCGCCAAACGTTTGTTGGATGGCGCAACGGTACAATCAGGACTCTCAGCCGCTTGCTTCATTCACATGCTCGTGAATTCACTTCCATGCCCCTTGATATGTACTGTACCATACAATACGTCAAGTATCGAAATGAGGGTGCTTTTGGCCGGAAAGTGTTTGGGCTTCCCGGACTTTCTGCCGCCTGGCGCTTTAGCCTCATCTCCACCTGGCGCATGGCCGGGCAGACTGCGTTTTAGGAGTCATCCATGGGCATTGTCGGCTTCGCGCTTCGCTTTAAGCACACATTTTATGTGCTGGCGCTGATGATGCTGTTTCTGGGCGGCAGCGCGATCTTGACGACGCCGAAAGATATTTTCCCCAATATCGACATTCCGGTCGTGAGCGTGATCTGGCAGTACACCGGCCTGACGCCAGAGGAGATGGAGCAGCGCGTCACGACCTATAGTGAATATTCGATCAGCTCGAATGTGAACAACATCAAAAATATGGAGAGTCAGACGCTCTCCGGCATAGCGGTTCAGAAAATCTATTTTCAGCCGGGTGTGAACGTCGATCTCGCGATCTCACAGATTGTCTCGGCGACCAATTCGATCCGCGCGCTGATGCCCACGGGCATTCAGCCGCCGGTCATCGTACAGTTCAACGCGTCTTCCGTCCCCGTTTTGCAAATTAGCTTGTCATCTGAGCAGTTGAACGAGCAGCAGCTTTACGATTACGGCATTTATCAAATCCGTCAGGCGCTCGCGCCGATTCCAGGCATTACCTTGCCAACGCCCTATGGCGGCAAATACCGTCAGATCATGGTCGATCTCGACCCCGATGCGCTCAACGCACGCGGGATCACGCCGAGCGATGTTTTAAATGCCGTGAATGCTGAAAGCCTGACGCTTCCCTCGGGCGATGCGAAACTTGGCGATAAGCAGTTCATCGTGCGTGTCAACGCGACGGCGCCCTCCATCGAAGCTTTGAATAGGCTGCCGATCAAGCAGGTGGGGCAAACCACTGTTTACCTTTCCGATGTCGCGCATGTCCGCGACGGCTGGGCGGTCCAGCAGAATATTGTGCGCGCGGAAGGCAAGCGGTCCGTTCTTTTGACGATCATCAAGAACGGTAACGCGTCGACGCTCGACGTCGTCAATCGCGTCAAGGCGGCGCTGCCCGATATTCAAAAGGCCGCCCCGCCCGGCATGGACATCCATCTGCTCTTCGACCAGTCTGTCTTCGTGCAAAATGCGATCACGAGCGTGTTGCATGAAGGCGCGATCGCGGCGGGCCTCACCGCCTTGATGATCCTGATCTTCCTTGGCTCCTGGCGCTCGACTCTCGTTGTGATGGTCTCGATTCCGCTGTCGATTCTGACCTCGATCGCCGTCCTCTCAGCGCTCGGCCAGACGATCAACACCATGACGCTGGGCGGTTTGGCGCTCGCTGTCGGCATTCTTGTCGATGATTCAACGGTGACGATCGAAAATACGCACCGGCTTTTGGAAGAGGGTGAACCCTTCGACAAGGCCGTTCTCGAAGGCGCGGCGGGCATCGCCATCCCCACTTTGATTTCGACGCTCGCGATCTGCTGCGTCTTCGTCTCGGTTTTCTTCCTGCAAGGCGCGGCGCGGTATCTATTTACGCCGCTCGCCATGGCTGTCGTCTTTGCGATGCTCGCGTCCTACACGATCTCGCGGACGCTCACGCCAATCATGATCGGCCTGCTGATCCGCAAGGAACACGAGCGGCAGCACACCGGCGCGGCGCCAAACTGGCTTGAGCGCTTCCATGCGGGCTTCAATGCGAGGTTCGACCGATTCCGCGATTTTTATGGCTGGCTGCTCAGCGGGATTTTGCAGCGGCGGCTTATCACGCCCGCTGTTGCCCTTTGTGTTGTTGGCGGCGCCGTCGTGCTTTCCTACCATATCGGCTCTGACTTCTTCCCAAGCGTTGACGCGGGCCTTATCCAACTGCATGTGCGCGCTCCGGCGCGCACCCGTATCGAACGCACGGAGCAGATTTTTCAGGAGATCGAAGACAAGATCCGCGCAAGCGTCGATCCGAAAGAGTTAAAGCTGATCCTCGACAATATTGGTTTGCCGCAACGCAGCTATAATCTCGCCTTCACCGATGGCAGCGCGATCGGTGTGAATGACGGCACGATTCAAATCGAGTTGAGCGAGGATCACAAGCCGACAGCCGAGATCATCAAAAACCTGCGGACAGAATTGGCCGCGGCTTTCCCCGATGTGCTGTTCTATTTCCAGCCGGCCGATCTTGTGACCCAGGTTTTGAACTTTGGCGTGCCGACGCAGATCGATGTGCAGTTCCAAGGCCGGGATCGCGCTGGCAATCAGGCGCTTGCCAAAGAACTTCAGCAGAAAATGGGCGATATTCCAGGCCTTGTTGATGTGCATGTTCAGCAAGAGCTCGATGCACCCGCGATGAATTACACCATCGACCGGACACGGGCGCAGCAGCTTGGACTGAATATGCAGCAGGTCGCGAATAACCTGAACATCAGCCTTTCTTCGTCGGAACAGGTCTCGCCGAATTTTTGGACCGATCCAACGAACGGTATTCCCTATTATTTCGCCGTTCAGACGCCGGAATATCGCATCTCGAATAGGAATCAGCTCGACAATACGCCGCTCGCCGCGGGGATCGACCCGAATGGCACGCCGATTCCGACATTGCTCGGCAATGTCGCAACCGCCAAGCGTATCAGCGTGCAATCGGTCTATAATCATTCGAACATTCAAGCCGTCTATGACGTTTATGGCAGCGTTCAGAATATCGATCTCGGGACAGCGAACACAAAGATTCAAAAGCTTGTCAGTGAGGTCCAGGCCAAACTCAAGCCCGGCAATCATGTCATTATTCGCGGCCAGATCGACAGCATGCAATCGGCCTTCTCGAACTTGACGATGGGGCTCATCTTCGCAGCCGTCTTCGTCTATATGCTGATGGTCGTCAATTATCAGAGCTTTGTCGATCCGCTCGCCGTCATTCTCGCTCTGCCGGGCGCTGGCGCCGGCATCATCTTGATGCTCTTTGTGACTGGCACGACGATCAGCGTCCCTTCGCTTATGGGCGCTATCATGTCGATCGGTGTTGCGTCTGCGAACTCGATCCTTCTTGTGACCTTCGCACGTGAACAGCGCGAAACAGGGATGAGCGCATTTGAGGCGGCTCTTTCGGCGGGGACCACACGCTTGCGGCCCGTGCTGATGACCGCCGCCGCGATGATCGTCGGTATGATCCCGATGGCCATCGGCGGCCCCGGAGAAGAGCAAAACGCGGTGCTCGCCCGCGCCGTCATTGGCGGCGTCACGGTTGGCACAATGACCACACTTTTATTCGTGCCTTACCTTTATTCCATCTTTGGACGTTTTGAACGGCCGAAAGCTCAAACCCCTGCGCAACAGGAGATGAGCCATCAAGGATCACCAGCATGAACCATATGCCGTTAGACCACGCTTTTTTCGACGAAAAAGCCGCCGAGAAAAAACCTGAAAAGCCGGCGAATGATCGCGGGCGGCGCAAGATCGCAGCCTTCGCCGGGATTGGCGCCATCGTGATTCTCGCAGGTCTTGTCGCCTTCGGCGCCAAAAGCCAATCGGATCGCAATGCGGCGGCGGTTGCCGCGCTCGATGCCCGCAAAAATATCGTGCCCAATGTCCGCGTCATGACGACGAAGGAAACCGCTGGCCCGCGGACGATCGAGCTTCCCGGCAATATGGCAGCCTTCGATCAGGCAACGCTCTTCGCGCGCGCGACCGGCTATATCGCAAAGCGCAACGTCGACATCGGCAGCAAAGTCAAAAAGGGCGATGTATTGGCCGTGATCGCCGCGCCCGATCTCGATGCGCAGCTCGCACAGGCAAAAGCCCAACTTCAGCAATTACAAGCGGCGGTTCAGCAGGCTCAGGCCAATGCGGATCTTGGCAAGGTCACCGATCAACGCACGGCGCGGCTTGTCCAGCAAGGCTGGTCGAGCCTGCAGCAGGGCGATCAAGACCGCTTAACAGCGGCATCGAGCACCGCCGCGCTGGCCGTGGCACGGGCCAATGTCGCGGCACAGGAAGCCGCCGTGAACCGGCTGACCGAACTGACCGGCTTTGAGCAGATCGTAGCCCCTTTCAATGGTGTCATTACAAGCCGCTTGATCGATGTCGGCAGCCTCGTCAACGCCGATTCGTCCAGCGGCACGTCCCTTTTTTCGATCCAGCGCACGGATGTGTTGCGCGTTCAGGTTTATGTGCCCCAGGCCGCTTATTTCGGCATTAAAGACGGCGACCACGCAGAAGTGACCGTGCCGGAACTCCCCGGCCGGAGTTTCGACGGTGTCGTGGCGCGAAACGCGAGTTCGCTTTCGGCGGGCACGAGGACGCTTTTGACCGAAGTCGATGTCGATAACAAGAATGGCGACTTGACCGCCGGCCTTTACGGCATCCTGCATCTGCAAGTGCAGCGGCCCAATCCCACGATCGTCATTCCGTCGCAAGCCATAATCTTCGGCAAGGATGGTCTTATCGCGGCGGTCGTGTCCGATGACGGAAAAGTCGAACTTCGCAAACTCACGCTCGAATATGATAATGGCGCCAATGTCGAAGTGCGGAGCGGGCTGAAGGCAGGTGAACGCGTCATCCTCAGCCCGCCTGCGACCGTGACCGACGGTATGAAGGTGCAAGTTCAGACGACCTGATAAAGCATACCTTCAAAAGAAAAAGCGGCCTGTCTCCAGGCCGCTTTTTCTTATGGGGCAATAATAATTTAGTGCTGGGTGGTGCGAGCAGCGGCCTCAGCCTCTTCCCTGGCGGCGAGCTCGGCCGCGGCCTTATTGCGCTCTTCAGGATAGGCCGCATTGGCCATGATGCCGCAAATGCGCGACAAAACGGCGACCCAGGCCGTCGCAACGAGATCGTTAAAGTCTTCGTCGCCGAGCACATCTTTCAGCGTGTAGAGAAAGGCCGCGACGAAGGGTTGATAATGCTCGATCTTGACGCCGACTTTCATGTGGTCGCAGCCGGCGTATTGCATGCTGTTCAGCGTATCGTGCAGACGGTTCATGCTGCGCAGATAGATCGAAAGTTGATTCATGAATTTCTGCTTGGTCTCTTCAAGATCGTTTTTGAAGAGTTCCTTCGCTTCCGGGCATTTCTCAAAAAAACGCTCGTAGAAGGGATCGGCAAATTTCTTATTCGCTTCATGCAGGATCTTTGCATAACGCTGCAGCACCATCTCGGAAGTGCCTTCCGGACGCTGCGGTATGATTCTAGCGAATGTCCGCTTGACGATTTCAACTTGCTCGTTTGTCATCTTACCGCATTCTCCTTGCCGCACGGACGCGCAGGTCCGTGCAACTTTGATGCCTGAGTGCCTGTAATGCCTGATTGTCCAGAAGATCCGTTCCCGGTGCGCAGGCTCGCCCATCTCCAAGCTCGCAAATCTTCAAGCGAACCGGCATAAATCCTCGGGAGTTCATTGTTTCGATGGAATTAGCATCTGTGCCAATTCCAAGTCAAACACATTGTTTTTTATATGTTTTTTCGGGTTCACCGGGATGGGGTTGATCCTTAAGCCCAAATAGGTCATATGCAGGGTCAAGCAAATGGCTGCGATGCCAGCGTCCTATAGATAATTTTCTGGATTGGTCCGATGAAAGTCCGCAATTCTCTCAAATCCCTTCGCGGCCGCCATCGCGACAATCAACTGGTGCGCCGCAAAGGCCGCGTTTACATCATCAACAAGACGCAGAAGCGCTATAAGGCCCGTCAAGGCTAATTTGGCTGCGAACCCGTCTGCGTCCTGCGCGGTGAAGCTTTCGCTTCTTTCGTAAAATCCTGGATTGCCTTAAGGGAGCCACGTCAAAGCTTCGTTATAGGCTTTGACCCTATAGGTCTCCTGCCTTATTTAAGGTTGATGGTTTCACGCGCCGTTTTTTGCCTCATATTCAGTTTTTTGGCTGCCGAAGGTGCTTCGCAGAGCTCGGTCTCCGCCGCAAGCGCTTCTGATGGCGCTTCCGGCACAGATGAACAGGCCGAGGCGCACCGCGACCATCCCTACCTTCCCGGTGTTCCATCTGTGCCCTTGCAACCGGGTGTGCGGATTTTCGGCCCGCAAGGCGCGATTGCACCTGAATCGCGCGGTTTTGATCCTGCCAGCCGTTTGGACGCGCAACGGCCGCAGCCAGATAAAAAGCCCACTGACGCAGAAAAAGCGGAGGCCTTGCGCAAGGCACTGGCACCCAAGCCCTCAGCCGCGGCCATCCGCCAGCAGACGCTGGATGCGCTTTTCAAAAGGCTCGCCGCCGCCGAGGACGATGAAACCGCCAAGAGCCTTTCGGTCTCGATCGAGCATATCTGGGGTCATTCCGAGTCAGATACCGCCAATCTGCTCATGGAACGCGGAGCAGCCGCTCTCTCCGCCGGCGACTATCCATTGGCACTCAGCCTTTTCGACAAGCTCGTAGCCCTGAAACCGCAATGGGCCGAAGCTTGGAACAAACGTGCGACCACACGTTTCAGGGCTGATGATATTGACGGCGCTATGTCCGATATCGGTCAGACGCTCAAACTCGAACCTCGCCATTACGGTGCCCTCGCCGGAATGGGCATGATCCTTCAAAAATCCAATCTCAATAAGCAAGCGCTTGACGTGTTCCGCAAAGCGCTCGCGCTCAATCCCCGGCAACCCGAGCTCCGCCAGCTCATCGAGCAACTGACGCTTGAGGTCGAAGGCCGCGATATCTGAGTTCGATTTTAAGCGGGAAATTATTTCTCATCTTCCGGCAGAGGCAGTTCAAACTGCATCAAAACCGCATCGAGCCAACGATCATGCTTGCGCCCCACGGAGCGCAAGACACCCGTTTTCGTGAAACCCAACTTTTCGTGCATGCGGATCGCGCTGATATTTTCCGCATCACCAATGACGGCGATCATCTGACGAAATCCGCCCATGGCTGAATGGTAGATGAGGTTAGACAGCAGCATTTCGCCAATGCCGAGCCCATGAAACCCATCGCGCACATAAACGGAATCTTCGACGGTTTTCGCATAGGCGGCGCCCGCGCGATATACGTTCGCAAAAGCAAATCCCATCACGCGGCGCTCGTCCCGGCGCTCCGCCACGATATAGGGATAATTTGACGCAAGCATCACCCGGCGGCGAATTTTCAATTCGGCTTCACCCGGCGGGTCGATTTCGAACGTGCCAGTGCCGTTTAGGACCGCATGCTTATAAATCGCTGTGATCGCGGGAATATCGTCTTCGTCGGCGTCACGAATAACAACTTCGCTAAAAAATTTCGGAATGGCCAAGCAGGTCTCCTTTGTCACGGGACGTGGGAGGCAACTTCCATTCCGCAACTTTCATCAGGGCAAATATTGTCATACAAATTTTCGCAACCCAATTGCGATCAAATTATTTTTTCATCGCCCGGACCAATTGATCCAGGTTATAGCGAAACATCACGGTGTAACTTGCCGCGGGGCCGCCGGGCGGCGATAGCGCTTCCACATAAAGCTCGCCGCCGGGTTTCGCGCCGATGGCTTTGGCAATTTGCTCAACGAGGCGCGGGTCGTTGGAGTTTTCGAAAAAATAGGTGCTGACGTGCTCAGCCCTGATCTGCTTGATGAGCTTGGCGACGCCGGCGGCGGAAGCCTCCGTCTCTGTTGAAAGCCCTACTGGCGATAGAAACAGCACGCCATAGGCATGGCTGAAATATCCAAACGCGTCATGTGTCGTGATCACCTTGCGCTTCGCGGCCGGGATGGCCTCGATCTCGCGATGCGCCTCGGCATCAAGCGCCTCAAGCGCCTCGATGTAAGTTTCTCCCGAAGTTTGGAAATCCTTCGCATCCTCAGGATCGGCAGCGGCCAAAGCATCAATGATATTATGAACATAAATGATGCCATTAGCCGCGCTGTTCCAGGCATGCGGGTCGATGACGCTTTTGCCGTCCTCCTCCATATTCAAGGCTGCGATGCCCGTGGTTGCGATGATTGGCTTACCCCGATAACCGGAGGCGATGATGAGGCGGTCCATCCAGCCCTCAAGCCCCATGCCATTGACGAAGACCAGATCGGCGTCGCGTAACCGCTTGGCATCATCGGGCGAAGGTTCATAGGCATGCGGATCGCCATTCCAGCCGACGAGGCTTACGGCCTCGACATGGCCGCCGCCCACCTCCCGGACCATGTCGGCGAGGATCGTAAAGCTCGCGACAACATGCAGCTGTTTCGCCTGCGCAGGGAAGGCCCAGCCGCAGACCGGCGGCAAAAGCGTCAAAACGCCGAGGACAATATTTTTCATTTGGGCGGCCCATAATGTTATATCATTGCACTATATCACCGGCATCGGGCCGCGTGGCGGATGGTTTCAATGTGCCAAATGCGGCGGCGATGGCAGAAGCCGCCGGATCGCGCCGGACGGACAAAACAAAAGCGAAACAAAGTAGAAAACGGCGGCGGTCAGGACAATGGACGGCCCGGACGCAAAACCGAAATGAAAGGAGACGATCAAGCCGATAAAGCCCGAAAGCGCGGCGACGCTCGTCGCGATGACGATCAAGACGCTCAGGCTGCGGGCCCAAAGCTGCGCGACCGAGGCTGGCAGCATCATCAAACCGACAGCCATCAAAGTGCCAAGAGCCTGAAAACCAGCGACGAGATTGAGCACGACCAGAAAGAGAAACAGAAGATGATAGAGATAGCCGCGCCCGCCCGCGGCGCGCAGGAAGCCTGGATCGAAACATTCCGCGATCAAAGGCCGGTAGACCAAAGCCAGCACGATCAAGGTTAGTGAACTGATGCCGCCGACCAGATAAAGCGCCTCATTGTCGATCGCGAGGATGGTCCCGAAAAGGACATGCAGCAGGTCGATGTTTGAGCCATGCAGCGAAACGATCAAGACACCAGCCGCGAGCGACGAAAGGTAAAAGCTCGCAAAACTCGCATCTTCGCGCAGTGACGTCGAACGGCTGACGAGGCCGGAGAGCAATGCGACCGCGAGGCCAGCGATCAAGCCGCCAAGCCCCATGGCCGTGAGGGAGAGGCCGCCCGCTGCCAAAAACCCGATCGCCGCGCCGGGCAGGACGGCATGGCTCATAGCATCGCCCATAAGGCTCATCCGGCGCAGCATCAAAAAAATGCCGATGGGACCGGCGCCAAGGCTCAGCGCGAGACAGGCAACGAGCGCCCGCCGCATGAATCCGAAATCGGCGAAGGGCGCGATCAGAAGATCATAAAGGCTCATGCGACAATTTTCTCTTTGGCATCGCAGAGCGGTGAAGTCTCATCCCAATGTTCGGCCATGGCGCGCGCGCGCAACAGATTTTCGTCCGACATGGCAATGTCGGTGCGATCCCAAGCGATGACCTCACGTGCGAGAAGCAAAGTCCGCGGAAAATGCGCCTTGATCTGCTCGAAATCGTGCAAGACCGCGATCACAGTGCGATGATCGTCGT
>Ga0209208_10012689_pt1 | contig 10631 bp, 5 predicted proteins | sample S1TSphfallax_3_FD_187694 | JGI IMG/M metagenome (GOLD analysis project Ga0209208, IMG submission 187694) | Host-associated microbial communities from peat moss isolated from Minnesota, USA - S1T2_Fd - Sphagnum fallax MG (SPAdes) (version 2) | ecosystem: Host-associated > Plants > Peat moss >... | reverse complement strand
CAATTTTTTGAAAATGAAAATATGATAAATGAAAATACATGTGAAGTATTCATGAATGATGTACTAGAGGAACAATGTGAAATAAGAATGTGAAATAAACCCCAATCTTCAAACATAAACCAACCAAAATCCAAAAATGAAGAAAAAACAATGAAAGAAAATATTTTAAAAGTGTTGTTGTTCAAAAAACAACTTGGAAGTCACATTGTATAAATTTTTTACATTGGGTTTTTTTTTTGCACGAATGATAACAAAGATGTTAATGTGAAATGCCTTTAAACCATGAGATGTATTCATTGTTACAGTAGTTTAATCTTATTTTGAAACCCTAAAATTTAAGCAAACAAAGGTTTAATTTTATATAATACAATAAATGGAATAACAACATTGAAAAAACATGTGAATGTAAACCATTATATTATTGCAAAATTGTTAGAAGAAGAAGTAAATAGTCCATTGAAAGGAGAAGTGGGGAAACAACTTGCCAAAAAGAAAAATGTAATTATATTTTTTTCCTACCAAAAATCATTTTTAAAAGATCATGTGCATCAAAAATTGTTTTATGAAGATATGGGCTTTTTGACTATTAAAAATAATCTACCCATGTAATTTGTGGAAAGTTTATGGATGAAACACTTATGTTTCCATTTATGTCCAAAACTTATCGTTCTTCCATAAAGCAATTTTCACAAGAGATGTTCCTTTAGTTGGTGGAAAAAAACTAAATAATCACTATGAAAAATTGTGTTCACAAACACCTCATTACCATGCAAGTGGAGCTTTGAAATAATTTGCAAATGACATTATAATTATCCCATCAAAATATGGAAAATAAAAAAATGCCATGTCAAAAATTCATGGAGTTTTATTATAGTTACATGTTAGCTCCAAGATTTGTATACAAATGAATGTACATATCGTATATAGAATTTTGGTCAACTGTGTTTGATTTTGTTAGTAAGTTACATAAAAGTCACATATAACAACTATAATACAACTATAATAAATGAAGCATTCATAAACAATTTCTTTGTAATTATTTTACACCTATAATATTGAATCTTTGTGTAACTACCCAACTATTAACTATAATATTAATATTGTTAACTATTAATATCAATATTTAATAATATGCATTGAAATCATATTCCTTATGTGGTTTGGAAAAAATGTGACAAACAACTATTCTTAGAGATGTGACTATAGGTTGTCTAACATTTATTTTCATGAGTTTACATGGTCTAGCATCTTCCTTTGATTTCCTTTTTTGCTCTGATCCTTCTCCAATTTCAGCTTTGTTTTTTCTTTTTGTATAGGGTCCTTAAAGATCATTTTGATGTTCCTTTTTTACTATCCAGAACCTATTGCATTTCTTCTTTGGTTCTCATTGTCTTCTTTTAAATTTCTTTTTTATTCTTCACTGCAACCGTAGAAGCTTCTTGAAACATGTATCTGAACAACCTCTCCAACACTAATGTCGAATAACAAGTTTCTATTATATCCTCCTATTTCCCATTTACTTACATCTTGGATTGCATCTTAGTCCATCTATCCAACCCATTGCAAAAATTATTCAACATAATATGTGCCCAATCCACCTCAAGACCTTCCTCCACCTTCATGAATGTCAATTCATTTTTGTTACTCATATAATTAACCTTCTCTCTCTAATATACCATATATATGATAGTTAGGGATCTAATGTTAATTGGCAGGTTACAGTTCTTAACATTCCATTACTATTACAAAACATGGTTTTTTTAAAGGTTCAAATTGACTAACTTGTCATTTTGAATAATTAGACATGTACATTTTAATTAAAGGTCGAGGGCTTGAATTACACATGTATTTGTTGATTGATCAACTTGACAATAGTGGTCTATTTAATTAAATAAACATAGTCAAGTTATATAACCTTAGTCAAAATGACCAATGGTTTTTAGTCAAGTTGATCATTTAATCAATATGGCCAATGATCTTTAGTCAAAATGATCAATGGTCTTTGGTCAAATTGAACATTTAATCAAGATGGCCAATGATCTTTAGTCAAGTTGAACATTTAATCAAAATGGTCAATGATCTTTAATTAAAGATGATATGGTTTACTACCCTATGTATATATTCCCTACCCACTCATCCACCTATTTATTTAGTTATATATTTACCTACTGATTACCCACCCACCTATCTATTATTTACTTACATACTTATCTACCTATACATTCTCACCTACCTACCTACTTACCTACCTTTTCTTTTCACCTTCGTACGACCTACCTATTTACCTACCCACCAACCTACATATTATCTACCTACATATCCACCCATTTACCTACCTAATTTTAACCACTAAATGCAACCACTAAATTTAAATATTATGTTTAACCACATAATTTAACCATTAAATTTATCGAAATTTTAACCATTAAGTTTAATTTAAATTTAGCCACTAAATTTAACCATTATGTTTAACCACTGGATTTGGCACTAGGTTTCGCCTAAGTTGAACCATTAGATTTGGCCAATAGGTATAATCTAAATTTAGCAATTAGGTATAGCCATTAAATATAACCTAGGTTTAGCTATTATGTTTAGTCACTAAAATTACCCATTAGGTTTAGTTAAGTTTTAGTCATTAGTTTGGTCACTAGATTTAACAACTAAATTTAGCCAATATTTTTAGCCAAGGTTTAGTCATTATGTTTAACCATTAGATATAACCAAAGTCTAACAAGGAAATATGTTTAGTCATTAGGTTTATCAACTAAATTTAATCGTTATGTTTAACCATGAAATTTAACCATTAGATTTATTAACTAGGTTTAACCATTATGTTTAACCATTAGATTTAATCATTATGTTTAATCAAGGTTTAACTATTTTGTTTAACCATTATTATAAATCACTAAATTTAACCACTAGGTTTGACCATTGTTTTAAATCACTAAGTTTCGTCATTACATTTAGCCATCATGTTTAGCCATTACTTTAAATCATTAAGTTTAGCTACTAGATTTAACCATTACTTTAAATCACTAAATTTAGCCACTAGGTTAAACCATTACTTTAAGTCATTAAATTTATCCATTAGATTTAGCCATTACTTTGAGCTATTAAGTTTAACCACTAGATTTAGCCATTACTCTAAGTCATTAAGTTTATTCACTAAATTTAATTATTATTTGAAATCATTAAGTTTAGTCACTAAGTTTAGCCATTATTTTAAGTCACTAAATTTAAGCACTTACTTTAGCCATTACTTTTAGTGATTAAGTTTAACCACTAAGTTTAACTAGTATTTTAAGTCACTCGATTTAGTCATTACTTTAAGTCATTAAGTTTAGTAACTTAGTTTAGTCATTACTTTAAATCATTCAATTTAGTCATTATTTTAAGTCATTAAGTTTAGTCACTAGGTTTAACCATCATGTTTAATGATGTGAAATAAACATGTGAAATAAAAAAACTTGATAAAAGTTAAACACTTTTGATGGTATAGTCCATTAGTAAAGACTAATTGGTTTACCATTGTGAAGGGTTGGGGTTCAATTCCTTATACTTACAACCTATATGCATGTTTAGAAGGTTAGGGTAGGTAAATTAAACTAAGGTAGCTCAATGAAGTTAGGTTAAGTAAGGGAAGGTAGCTTAGGTTAGGCAAACACCTACCTACTAAAGTGCCTTTTTACACCTACTTAAACCATTTACTACTTACCTACCTACCTATTAATTTTTTAAATGATAATCTAAAAATTTATTTTAATTTAGGTATAAAATTGACCTAGTCAAACAATCCACTATCTACCAATCAAATAGTCGGTCACTTTGTTAGTCCCTCTACAAGTCAAAATGACAATGTCCAAATTAATTGCCTAGTTGCACTAACATGTCCAAAACAACATATCCAAATTGATAAGGTGGTTCTTTTACACTTGTCATTTTTGGATTTTTTTTACTAGAAAACATAGTAAAAAAAGACCATGAATTGTAGTAGTGCATTAATCTACATTTGTGTATGGAGGTTTGATGTCATGATTAAATAACAATTCCTTTACCAATAGTTTGATCACCTAGCCCTTGGGATCCTCCATATACCCACTCTGACATATTCCAAATGCATAAATTATTATTTGTTTGTTAATGACATACACTACACCTCTCCTTCCAAAATAAATCTCATTCCATTTAATCACAAAAGTCTTCAGGAATTATACCAAATTGTCATGGTTTGGTTCCTTCCATCCAATGTTTAACAATGTGACTAATCTCGCCTTATTGGCCCAAGTTTTTTCTCCCTCTCCCATCTTCTACCACATTTTTATTCTCTCCACATGTTTGGAATAACTTTGGTTGGTTGGGGTGAAAAACAATCTTGTGACATCTGGAATTCCAATCCCTTTATTTTCCAAAGTCTTTTGATCCATCCTCCACAAATGTTTTTTTCTCTTTTCAATTCCAAGGCTTGGTAAGTTACCCAAACATGGTTAAGATGGTGAGTTAAACATGTCTACTTGTCTTGCCATCTACGGTTGTTTTTCCTCCCATGTGATTTATGTGGTTTCACGAACTTTTTGCATTGTTTCAATGAATCATTATTCTGCACCAACACCTTCTTTGGCATTTTCGTCACTTGAATCCAATATAGGTTCTTACGTTGTTACACCAAGTCCCATTGCAACTCTCATTCTCCTTTTGAAAATGCCCCTCTTCAGCCTCTCCAACATATATCATATTGACGCATGAATTTCATCTACACATCACTACTACATTGATCCCTACTTTAAAACTTCTTCCTTCTTCACATTCAAATGATGATGGTGATTGTCTTAGTGAAATTGCTACTGGCAACGCAATGTTATACACTAATCCTCTTGCATGTCTTTCCAAATCCTTTTGTGGTTCTTGTTGTTTTACAAAAAATTCTTTTGCATATTTTTCTTCTTCAAGTTTTTGCATTCGCTCATGTTTTGCAATTCTATATGCTTTTATTTATTTTTCTTACTAACCTCTACAATTTTTCAAGTGCACTCTCCTTACTCATGTTCCAACACACATCATAAATGCCAAACACAAATACGTTGTATAAAAAGTTCAAATGCCAATAAGTTTGACAACCATTCCCTCCTCCCATTTATTCATTTAAGGCAGCCCACCATGTTTGCATTAAATGTTCACTTTTTTCAAGCACCCCATTCATTTCATGATGGCCTTTCTCATGTATGTCCACATGGAAATAGTTATAATCCATCAATGGTTTGAATGCAGTTTGACCCTCTTCCTTCATCCATCTAAAATCATAACCACTTGTCCATCCATTCCTTATTTGTTCTACCATGCATACTAAAACATGTCCCAACTCATCAATATAGTTAGTCGACTTAAATACTAAGTTAGCCAATTCCTATGTGGTTGTGATTGCTAAGTTGTCCGCCCTCATTTGTGGTCAATGTGGCACAATTTTGTCCTCTACATCTTCATCCATATAACTATCCTCTTTGGTTCCTTTTGGTGGTTGATTTGTTGTTTATGGTTCTTCCTAGTAAACTGGCTTTAGCACCTTACAACTCATGCAATAAATTTATATGGTTTTAACTTGTTATATTCACTAACGCAAGGTTAGGTTCAAAGTTAGCGAGTGTTATTAGTAATATTGTATTGTTAGGCAACACATATTGTACTTTATACAGTCCAAACCATGTCTAATAAACTTCCCCAAATGTGACTTGTACTCCCCTTTGGAAACCATAGAACAAAATCACCAAATCTAAATTTTTTTTCTATAATTTTCTATTGACTCCACAAAACCCTATATATTCCAAATGAAAGAAAGTTAAAGTGGACCAAAAGTGGCACAATAGAAGTACATTTTTGCATAGTTTTTAGTGTTATCAAAACTTTCACAATAAATATGTTAACCAAAAATTATTCTTTTGCAAAAACTATTTCTTTCCCTCCTTTCCTAATACATTATTGAATATTTTGAATGAAATTTTTTCCATCAAATTCAAAATTTTGACATAAAAAATGGGATAATGAATTATGGGGCTTTCAAAAATACCTAAATGTTTATTCCCATTTGTAATCACGTCCCCAATAAGTCCCAATAAGAACAAAAATTCATTTTAGTCAAAAAAATTATGATAGAATACCATAACATATTTCATTTAATATTCCAAGAGTTATGAGTCCATTTAATATGTGTATGGATTGTGACACAAGATGAAACACAAACTAAAAAGTCCCCCAAAGACCAAAAGATGGTCATTTGTTTTTTTTTTTTTTTTGGCTATTAACTTCCTATAATTGTGAATATTATAAATATGAATTCCCTTTTTATAAATTTATTTATTAATTGGAATTAGGAGACATTGCCATGATAAGATGTACTAGATTTCTACTTTGTGACATGCAAAAATGAACATTGTAGTTTGTTTTGCCCCATTATAGAGTTCATGGACCCCATAGTATAGTTTGTTTTCCTACAACTTCTTTAGCTCTAAAACTCTACTTGTTAAAACCCTCGCATGATTTCCTTCTTTGTGGTTACTATTGATTACTAGTTGAATATATTTTGTAGGCATTAAAAGATGTAACCCATAAGTAAGCTGGTATGGTGAATATCATGTAGTTACCTTATATGATGTTTTGTAAAAAAACAATATTTTTGGTAAATGTTCATCCCAATATATATTATTCTCACTAACCAACTCAGTCAATAATGTTCCCAATACCTTACTAGTGAATCATGCCTAACCATTCCCATGGTAATAAATAGTGGAGTTGGCATGTTTCAACACAAAATGATTTGTCAAATGTTTAATAACAACATTTATAAAATACACCGCTTAATCTATGACTATAGTTATCGAACACCCAAACCTGGTAAGAATGCACTCATACATAAACTTAATTATTACCATTGCATTGTTTATCCTTAACACTTTGGGCTCCACCCATTTGGTTGCATAATCTATGGCCGCCAATATGTATTTGTTCCATGTATACCTTCCTACCGGTTTAATTGGTGCCACAAAATCCAATCTCCATTTCACAAATGGTTCCTCTGGAAGAGTTATCACTAGCTTAACCAACCTTCTAGTGTGCTGACATGCATCACACAATCTACACAAATCATTGACATCTTTGTACATTGTGGGCCATTAGTACTTTACATTTAAAAAAATTGTGTGATCTTAGTTACAAAGTGACTCCCTATTGTTCCCTCATGCAACTCCTCCATCACTTTCTGAACTTGTGTAGTCAACAAACACCACTTTAATTTGTTGTATTTTCCCATTCTGTACAAAACATCCTTTTTCATTATAAATGGTTCAACCCTCCCAACCAACTGTTATTTTTTCCATGTTGACAAAAATTCTTCCATATGTCATGTTTGTAAAAACATTATGACATTTTTCAACCATTATGGTTATGTGTATAATAAACTAACATTTGTGGTTTGTTCGAAGACTCCTAATTGAAAGTTCAATAGTATCAAAAAATCTAGACAAAACATTTACAACTACATGAATCTTGCTTGGTTTATATACTATTATGAAATCATACTCCAAAAACAATAGTAATCATCTAGTTATTTTCCCTGAAATCTATGGTTTATTTACTAAATAAATTAAAGCCATATGATTTACATAAAACACAAATTTATTTCCCAATAGATAATGCTTGAACTTATACAATGCAAAAACCATAACTAAAACTAAAACTTCTCTTTCTATGGTACTATAAATATATTATGCACTATTATGAAGTTTGGAAGCATACATTACTAATTGATCATTCTTCCTTGTGATATTCTATGCCAATAAAGCCACCATAGCCAACAATGATGCATATGTGTGAACATGGAATTCCACGTCCCACTTCAATGTTATTAAAATTGGTGTTGAACAATATATTTTAACTTTATAGGCTCCCAAGCTTTCTAACACTCCTTTGTCGACATAAAACTTTTTATTTTCCTTGTGAGCTTAATAATCGGAGCCATAATCGCCATAAAACATTTGTAAAATTATTCCACATGCCATTGAATACTTGAATATGTTGTGAATTTTATGGTACATGCATATTCATTATTGTGTGTGTGTTTTTTTTGGATCTAATAACTTGCATTTTTATGAAATGATAAATCCAATAATGATTCCCAAAATTATCTTAAAAGTGCAAGTTTCTTCGAGTTTAAATTGATGTTGTATTCCTCACACTTCTAAAAGCGTGATTTGAACTTCTGCAAATGAACCTCCATGTCACTATAAATTATAAAAATCTAGGAATATCTTCATGAAAGTTATGATATATTATTAGAATCTTTTTTTCATAACTCTTTGAAATGTTGGAGGTCCATTCTTCCCTCCAAAAGGCATCACCCTCCAAATAAACTCTCCTCAATCTGTGACAAACACTATCTTATATCTTATCTTCTGAAGCTATGGATATCTAATGATACCCAAAGTAGCCATCCAAAAATAAAAATGCCTCACACCCTACCATTGTGTTTAGTACCTCATCTATAAATGGTAATGGAAAAAAATCCTTCTTGGTTGTTACATTTAGCTTTCTGAAATCTCCATAGATTATGAGGTTCCCATTCTTCTTTGGTATCACCATAATTGGTGATAGCCATGTAGCTTCTTCCACAAGTTGTATGAAACCTATTATTAACAATTTATCAATGTTTTGTTACAATGCTACCACATAATTTAGATTTAACCTATACTTGCCTTGATGTGCCAATGGTATGGTTGTATCCAATTAAATTATGCAATGAACTAATTATGGTGGAATACAAAAACATCTTCATACTTTGTAAAAAAATCCTCCAACTCCAACACCTTCTTTGGCTATAAGTTTAAATTCACCTCCACCATATGTGGTTCTTCATGAGTCCTTAGATTGAAATTTGTTAATTGTTGTTTTTATGTTAATGTTTAGTTCATTATTTGCAACTTTTGAGCCTCGACCTTTATTGAGGTTTCATCTATCTAAACACTCCCTTGGTTGGTGTTTATAGTATTTTTTGGATACATTTTATATTCTATAATAACTATTGGCTCATATATGTTTATATTTTCTCCCTCTAGTGAAACAATTTTTGTATTACTCATTTATGTAGTATGATTATTAACTTCAACAGTTATGTGGTTAAATTATGTGGTTCGTAAATACTAAAATGTACCTAAAAAACCAATGGTGATTATAGAAAATAATTATAATTCTATAGCAAATATGATATCCTCTTCTTCATTAGTGACACCATTTTGGTAATTGTCGCATAATAACACTTATGGTCATTTCACCTCTATTCCTTTAGGTGTTTAATCACCATTATGGTTTTAACCATTCCATTCCCTTGAATGGTCATTGTGTTGTTCCCCTAATCATGGGTTATTCTAACATCCTTCAACCATGTTAGGTCTCCGTAGTAGCATGGAATAACTAATGTTTATCACATTATTTTGTAACACAATAAATGTAATAAAATACAATATGCCATGAACATATATCTTTAAATCACAAATCAATTTCATTGGCTTTGTAATGGTCCGATCACTAATAGAAATCAGCCAAAATGTAACTAGTCCATTTATGACTACATGCAACTTGTAGTCATTTGCGATTAGATTTAGGAATATTGCAACTACAAGATCAAATTTCAATTATTTTGGTCATTCTCACAACTATGATGCAACTATTAAAAATTTCATCCTATTGGTTGGATTGATTTTACATTTATTTTCATCCATTAATAGGTTGATATGTCCCATTAGTCGCAATAGTCACCAAATTAGTTACATCCTAAAGGTATTCTACAATGACATAGGGGTGTATTTTAATGTATGTACTAAAATTATATATAATATGCATACGTATGTATACTATTCATATAATGAATCTCAAAATTAATATTTGACCTTTGAATTTTTTATTCAAATCTGAAAATTGTTATTTCAATTGTTTAAAACATTATTTGAATTTTAGATTTTGGATTTGAACATGATATTTTCAATTTAAATTTAAAAAGGCTTATTTGATCTAAAATTTGATATTTGAATTCTACACTAATATTTTCGAATCCAAAAATTAGTATTTCAATTCAGAAAATTATAATTGATTGTAAAAATGGACATTTTAATTTTGAATATTTTAATATAAATATTAAAATTTATATTTCAACTCTGAAATTTTTTCATTTAAATTTTAAAATAATCATTTGATTTGAACCTGAAATTTTAATTCCAAATTATTATTTTGGATTCTCAGAATTAATACTTCCAGTCTGAAAATTATTAATTGAGTCTAAAAATGGACATTTCAATTTTGAATATTTTTATTTGACTCTGAAAATTGACAGTTCAATTCTGGAAATTTTTATTTAAATTCAAAAAACTTATTTGATCTAAAAATTAATATTTGATTTCTACATTATTATTTTCAAATCTAAAAATCAGTATTTCAATTCAAAAAACAATATTGAGTCTAAAAATCGACATTTTGATTTTAAATACTTTTATTTGAACTTGAAATTTGATATTTGAATTCTGAAGTTCTAAATTTAAATTTTAAGAAATTATTTGACTTGAAAATTGAAAATTGAATTCCAAATTATTATTTTG
>Ga0209208_10012688_pt1 | contig 10631 bp, 8 predicted proteins | sample S1TSphfallax_3_FD_187694 | JGI IMG/M metagenome (GOLD analysis project Ga0209208, IMG submission 187694) | Host-associated microbial communities from peat moss isolated from Minnesota, USA - S1T2_Fd - Sphagnum fallax MG (SPAdes) (version 2) | ecosystem: Host-associated > Plants > Peat moss >... | reverse complement strand
TCGTACAAACAAAACAAAACAAACACACTACCTTCCTTCATAGATAGATATTTTGTGAATCAACACAACTTAAACAACCAATGTTTTTCTTGGAAATGTTTCACAAATTGGAAACTAGTTAAATTTTTAAACAAGAATATCTTATTGAAGATTCTTTTTCCAATAATCAAAATTCTGAGATTTATTTTTTTGATAAAATGGCATCACATTTTGACTATCTATTTAGTTTTGAGGTAATTTGTCTCCACTTTTCCACTAGTTGGAAAGATATTTTCTAAAAATATAATTGTTAGTTAACATTAAATCTATTTTGGGATGTTTGCCACCTCTTGCTACATTAAAAATTTGGAAAAAGAAAACCATGTATGTTAGCATGTCAGTATAAATTTAAAAATCAAATAATTTGAATATTTCTTTGCTGCCTATTATGTTGTTTTTTAATATTAAAATTTTAATGGGCCATTTTTCAACTATCGCACATGTTTGCACGAACAAAAGTAATGCAAATTAATGTGACCAATTTTCATAACAAGCAACTTTGCCATGAGACGTTTTGTCTTGAAAATAAAATATTACATTTAATGTTATATTATGAACTCAAATATATTGGATGAAAGTTTGTTAGCTTTATCAAAAGACCATGATTTTTCTGTTTCACATTTGTACTAAAAATAAAGTTTTTTAATCATTTAAAAATTCATTTTGAATATTTAGAAATTGAAATCATAGTTCCATTGTCTTTTCTTTAACAATACAAATGAATATAAAATTGTAAATAATTATGTTGTTTGAAAAAATTCAAGTTTTTCAAACTTGGATAATGTAGATAGTTTTTAGCAATGTGCATGAGGTATTTTGATGTTTGATATAAAAATCAATATTGAATGGATATAATTTGCATGGAAAGATTTTTGTTATTAGTCTCATTTTCATTTTGAAGTTTGAGAATTAGGCAATGCTTATATTTTTTTTTGTCACATTTTGGGTTTAGGTTTTCCATGAAAAGTGTTTTGTTATGATGTTTGATGGGTGTATGTGTGGATAAAAAAATTCTTCAAATATTTTTTTGTTTTGTTATTGATATTTAGGATTTTTTCTTGCACATGGTCCATGAACAAAATTTAAGAATGCAAATTCAAACCACAAGGTGCCAACATTTTGGGGGTAATTAATTAGGTGGAAAATGCAACATTTACATGCATATTTTCACAAACACTACATTTTAAATAAATATAGACATTAATTTTTTTTGTTATACATTGCAAATGTGTTTGGTAATTTGAATGCAATATAAATCGATTTGTGAAAATATGACCAATGTGCTTTTGTTGCACCAAATTTGCATTCATTTCCAAGGACATTTGCCCATATATGGTCTAATTGAGAACCAACATTTGTGATCTTTTCACTAAATTGCGATTTGAATTGGAGTTTACCCATGAAATATTATATATATATATATATTACTTGGTTATTGTCTTTTAGAATGTCAACATTCAAATCTTTTATAATGATGATTGGACAATGTTTGGAAGATTGTTGAATTATAGTTTGAAAATTGTTTAGGAATGTAAAAATTGAACATGAATGAACTATATACACACATACAATATGTATAACTTTTCGTATATTAATATTAAAAGTTGGTGTTACATATTATGAACATCATTAATTGTTGTATTGAACGAATCTAAGTGCATGTGCATGTCATACATCATCATTAACCCATGACTATCATGGAATGAAATATATGAATGCTTCAATAAATTTATAAATTTATGCACATACGTTGATGCATGGTGTATTCTTGTTTTTGTAACACATAAGATATGAAACACTTGAAAGTTATGATCATGATTGATGTCTTTGTAATGTTGGCATAAAGAAGTTATATTCAAGGCTTGTATAATTACATGAAAATTAAGTAAGATTTTTAATTGGGGAATTAATGGTATCCAAGTTGCAATTGTTTTCAATCTATTCATTTTTACATGTATTATTGGATCATAATATTTTTAAAAATGTTGGAAAAGAACTTACAAAAATAGTTTTGTTTTTATTCAAATGTGGGATAATGTTGTATAGTTAACATATGTTTTTTAACATTGCTAGGATCAAAAACCAATTTATCTTGTGGTAATCCCTAAGAATGATGAATGGTTCGTGTTGTTGCAAATTGAATTGGAAATTGAATCCTTGTTATGATAAATGACTGGGATTTACCAACTTTTATACCTTTGATGATAGGTTCAATTGGTGTCCAATTTGATTCAATGTTGTTGTCATAATAATGATTTTATATTTTTCTTTTGTTAGTGTTCATATTTTAAAATTCTAAAACATTATCCATATAATGGTTTTTTTACAATATGTTGTTAATGCTTTAAGAAAACCATCAACTCCATTCACAAGACCATCAAATATTGCATAATGACCATCATATAATTCAACCAACATATCTTTTTGTATATTAATTGTAAAATGCAAACTTGTAGTTTTATTCAGATCATTTGAGAGTTTGTAAAATGATGGGCATGATTGATGGTTGATGTCCATTGTTTTGGAAATAAAAATGGGATGAAAATGTGTTAGTGAAAAAAATTTCATTGTGTTTTTACACAAGTTTATTTATATAAAATAAATACGAAATAATAAAATTGTTGAGTGGTTGTCATTACAAATTGATTTTATAAATTTAATATCCTTTGTATTTTTTATTACAATACAAAATTTGTTCAAAGTTTGTATAAAGACCATATTAAATTGTTGCATTACTTTATTTATTTCATAACATTGAACATGTATTTGCCAAATATGTAATGTTAATGCAAGAACATTATCTTTGATACTTTGAAAAATCCAACTATCTTTCACAGGGGATGTTTCATAGAAATCAGCTATCATGATAACATCAACAACACCAAAAAAATTGTTTTAAATGTGTTTTATAAACTTTAACCCATTATTTATAACATTAAACATTCTAGCACCAATAAGTGATATTTCATCTATAACAACAAGTTGTAATTGTTCATATTAACATGTAAACCTATTTAATGAATCTAATGATAAGTTTGATAAATTAGATAAGTTTTGTTGGATAGGTACGTTCAATGTTAAATGTATTGTTAAACCATCAATATTGAAGGCAATTCACCTATTGATGCAATAATTAAAGCCTCGATTTATATTAAATTAAAGATATGTATTTATTGTATAATCATAATCTTTGAATTATGAATGTTAATGTAAATGTTTTATCAATTCCAACACCCCTTGTCAAAAATAAACATATTGGTGTATCAAGGTACAATCATTTTGTATTCATAACATCATTAAATATTAATCTTTGTTCTTCATTTAATTGTCTAAATAAATTCTGATATTCAAATTTTTTCATCATCATGGAATATTATAATTTTGTGAATTTTTCATCTTTTAAAAATTGTGATTTTTGGTTTGATCCATTATGTGATTAAATGACAAATTTAGATCGTAAATCATAATGTTCAACATTGACTATGTTTGTTACAAGAATTATAAGACATGGATCATTTATTGCATTATTTATATTGTTAGTCCAAATGTTAGTTAAATGTAATGGGTTTGATTTTGAATATATTGAATCATCCATTTTTTCCATATTTAGATATGGCATTTGGTAGTTGAAAATAGATTTAATTTTAAAAATGTCATTATGTTATTGACAATATGCATTGTACCATGTTACATTAGTTCCAAGTTACGAGTTTTCTAAATTTTGAAATGGTGAATACAATAAAATTTGTTGTTTCAACCAATTTCCAAGATTTTATATTTATTATAATTTACAAAGCTAATATTTTTGGATTTATGACAATTTGAAATCTTTTTTTTTAATGTTATAAAAAGAATTAAACTCTAGTAATGACAACAATTCATATTGACTAGGACGATTAATATCATGAACACATTATATTAGTTGAATTTAGTTTTAATTGTGATTTTAACACAAAAGCACGTTTTTCAAAAAGAAAAATATTTATGAATTGAAATGTCAAAATGAATAATATAATAATAATAAAAACACAAAGTAAACAACAAGTTGAACAACCATTTTTTGAACATTAACAAAAAACATTACCTAATTTTTAAAATTTTAAATCTGCATCTATATTATTTGTAATGCATTTGTTAATGATAAAATGTAGTTATGATGTTATTGATTGATTTTTTTTGTTATATATGATGTGCAATATGTTACAACTACATATGGGTCCAAGATAAATTGAATAACTATATTTGTAAACCACAAATGGGCAACACATATATTAAATGCATTAGGTTTTATATGTTTAAAAGTTCGTTTTTAAAAATGTGCAATTTTGTTAATTTAATTTTCAAATTTAATATATATACTTTCATCAAGGTTTAAGAATTTAGATATTCAAAAAATGATATATCATCATTTTCTTTTAAATCTTTTAAATGTTGAAAAAACAACATTGTTTTTGTTTGGACGTATTGTTGTGAAAATGGATCATTTCCATTTATTCGAAAAGGTTCATAATACATTCGCAAATGTGTGCTCTAGAATTTGTGTTGAATGTTACAACTTATCAACTATTGTTTCCCACATTTTTCACATCCTAAACATCATCACAAACTAAGATGATGCATAAGACCTTTGCTCGGTGGTAAACACCTTAAGCATGATTACCTACCTTATAAACCCCCCTTTGATCACATCACAATGTTACACATCTTTTTCAATGAATAGTTTTAAGTCTAATTTGCTATTGATAGTAGCCTTTTGAGGCCTTTTAACATGGCAACTATCATTATTCTTTTTGAGTCTTTGTCTAATGTTGATCTTTCCAATGCAATTTCAAATGAAGATTAAACTTAAGACATTTTCATTTAAGAATAAACTATTTCATTCACATGTGATCTACTTCATATCTTGTTCTTGCACCAGCTTAACACTTGCAAATAAACATAATCTTTGAAAAGAAATTAGGTGGCAAATCAAAGCCACAAAGGGAAAGTCGAAGCCTAGGTCTATTATATAAAAAGTTTGTAAAATCATTAGAAAGTGTATAATAGAATAAAATTGTACACAAAAAAAGAGAGGTCTCGAGATCTTGTTTAAGATCTCCAATACAGATTGGCAATGTGGCCACAACATGGGCCATGCTTTTTTGTAGATGCCATAAGACACCTCATCAACAATGTTGTGCTGAAGGCACAAAAAATAAAAGTGTACCTTTCTGAAACTAAATCATATTTCATTTGGAACTGTCACAACAATTGTTGTACAATGATGCAGTGTCCACTTTGCAAGCAATCATTTTGTGTCAATCTCCAACATCGCATCACATGTGCAGGTTTTTTTTTTCCCCGAGTTTTGCAAATTCCATTGGAAGTTACTCTTCTAGAAGAAGCCTAAGGAGAAGCTCCTAAGCATGAAAGGCAACCCATCTTTAATATCATTGGCTCTTTAAAGATCTCATACAAAGTATTCCAAGATCTTTTCTCACCTTTTGTAGGTCTGGTTTCTTTTGTGCAGATGTTCAGAATTTTAAGCATGGGAATCACCTTTTGTGTGTCTTTATGGTGCATCAGTGAAAGCTAAGACTACCCCACTTGGCATTCTGCCCTGTGAATCGGCCCCAGATGCCAGTTCCATTCTCTATTAGATGCGAGAGCTCAAGTTAGAAAACATGTTTAGAGATTGCTAACTAATTAATCAACACGCAGCAGTGTACTTCAAAAGGCATGACCAATTGACAAGAAAGCTTAAGAAAGCTGCATATTTTGAAGGCATGAACCAACTCACAAGAATGCTCAAGAAAGCTGCTGTACCTTGGAGAGCTTAACTTTCCTCTTCATCAAAGCTCCATGTATCTCCAGGTAAGTAAATGGCCTCCAGATCTCCTAATCTGTTCCATGCCACATTGTGTTACCAAATTTACAAGAAATTGGACTATGAACCTAACTTACAGTTGGCCCACTAACAAGATCCCAGCCAGAATCCCATACCACTTTCATGTTGAAGCCAATAAGAGATTTGTGCGTTGCCACACTTGGGTACAGTCAATGCACAACAAAATGTATTCTTACAATGCAAAGTTCAACCAGAACTGGAACAGCTGCTGCATACCTGAGTTCAGGTTCCCTGGTAGGTCTTTCCACATCAAGCTATTTCACTTACAAATGTGCTTCACAAAGTTGAGGATGAGAGATGACACTAATCTGCTCAACTCACACAGTACAAAACACAGTACAAATCTCAACCCACAACCTTGTGGAGCAATTTCTAGCACAACCTGCAAACTCATACTCCTGCTGGTATGGAACCAGGGAGGAAACAAAAGGTCCAAATCTTTCAAACTCAGAACACATTAACCTGATTGAGGTTTGTCCAGTCCAGCACACTGCTCAAGTCATTCTAGTAACTTTGGGCTGACTAGAGCTCCACTATCTAATAACCCACAAAAAGTTTCAAAAGAAGACCAAAATTATCCAAGAGATTAGAAACATGCTTGCAAACCAAATTTCTTATGTCAAATCAATTCTGAATGACTGTCAGTTTCTGACAGCTTGAAGAACTTAAATTGATATTTGTCCAATGGACATAATACATACAGACAGGCTAACAAAAAGAGGCCAATGAGACCTCTTCTAATCTGTGTATTTACTGCAATGGCGAGCCATTTGACCCAGCTAGCCTGTTTTAAGAAAAGAAGAAAGCTATGCACATGAAATATTATACTTCACCCAAATTGATCCCACTACTTACATGAGCATTTCTGGAACACCATGCTAAGTACTAGAATCAATTCTCCTCAGGTATACCTAGCAATACTCCACTATCAGAACTTTTTCTATGCAAGAAGGATGAAAAACAAAGTGATACTACCAATCCATGGTGGCAACCCGAGGAAGGGGCATTTCTTCCTCAACCTCCATCTCTGGTTCAGGTTCAGGGGTCTGAAACTCTGGAGAATCCAAATCTGCCAGATTCTTAAGATCCACCATAGAGAGATCATCCAGTTGGCGAACCACCAAATCTGCAGCTCCTAATTCATACATAGGATGTTTTCCAGACACAGCTACACACTTCATGCAACAGTCATGTGCAGCCTCAACACTTGAATTTGAATTCCCAAACACAATGCAGCGCTCAGAGATGAAACCAAGTTGCTCTGCAGCGTACAGAAACATCTCTGGGTCAGGCTTTCCTCTGTACACATCCTCTGCAGCAATCACTACATTGAAGAAGCCCTCCATGCCGATGGCTTCAATTGCTCTCTCCAAGTATTTCCTGGGCCTAGTTGATGCCATGGCCACAGGAATGCTATACTTCTTCAATGTCTCTACAAATTCGCGGGAGCCAGGACGTAGCCTATACATTCCACCTTGCATTTCCTCATAAAGCTCTTCCTTCCTCAATGCCAGCCGTTTAATCTGTCGATTATCCCTGGTCCAGCAAAGAACCTCAGCAATCGCCTGCTCATTTTTCATTCCCTCTACTCTATTGAGAACAAAAGTTGGAGGTGGTCTCTTTCCTTCCTCCTCAGCCAAAGCTGCCCATGCTTTTCTCTCAACATCTGAGTCATCTTCCACAATCACTCCTTCCCACTCCAGTAGCACACCCAGCCATCCACAGCCCATGCGGTGTAGTCGGAGTAGAGGATTATGCAATGAGGCATCATCAGCCTTGTTTTCAGACAAGGCAGGGGTTGATGAAGGACTAGACTCTGTGAAGTATGATACTTCCAGTGATCTCCTGTTCTTTTCAAATGGGACATGTGCCTCCTCAGTTATTTCCATAGAAAGCCCTTGTGCAGTGAGCCCATGCTCAATTCTCTGCCTTCTTGCTGATTTTGAAGATGACCTTAGGCTATCTACACACAAGTTGAAAGAACTTCGGAGGGTGGCCGAAGAAGGGCTTGTCCTAACAAAGATGCACAGATTTGTGGCTTGTTGGATTGGGCAGACAGGAATCACCTGTTGAGTGTTCAAAAAAGAGGAAGATGGAGCCATGGCCATGTTGCAATTCCTTGATGTGGACACTGCTCCTGAGCAGAGGTCAATTGCTGTGGGTTGCCCTCGAAGAATGAGCCCCATGGTTGCCATCCCTTCTCAACTGCAGTAATTTTACAAGACTCTTGTATGCCACCACCTTTCACCTTCTGCAACACATATACATGGTGGACTGTTTATCTCCTCAAATGTTCTTCAGTTACCAAAAAAGTAATCTCAAGAAAGACACATGCACAACAAGACAGACCAGACGATGATGCCTTCTTTACTTTAAGACACAAATTCTGAACAATCCTTAATGGGACAGGGTAACAAGTTTCCTTTGTTTGTTAGTCAGAACCAAGCCACCATCTCATACATCTATTCCTAGACACAAACAGCAAACAGCAAGCAGCAATTCACCAATTGAAACCCTAGCAATGCAGCTGAGATACTGACAAAGCTCTAAACCGACCAACGCCTTAACAACCAAACCCTAGCGCGTCTCATTCACAACAATCCAGCCAACAAAAACTCAAAAATCAAGCGATTCAAAGATCTCAGACTACTAAGACAAAACCCTCGCCTCTGATGTTTCCGAATCCGACACACCGCCAGAAAAAAAATCCATTCACACAACACTAGTTTCAGCTTCAAAGAAACACGTCCAAATCGCCGGGTAAAGAAAACACTGCCTTGCTAGAAAACTAACCTTTTTCTAAAGATCCAGGATGTAATCGTTTCTATCCTTCCTTCCTTCCCGCACACGATTCCCACACCGCCAGAAAACGGAGCGCCAGACAACAGGAGCCAAATTCTGAAAAGGAGAAAAAGAACCAAACAGCTGCTGCTGCCAATAGTGGCCCAAACGAAAAGCTCCGAACCCCCACCTCAATTCGTTTAAGAGCAGACAAAACTTTTCCCAACCAGCCAGATACAGAAGCAACAGAAGCCGAGCTCCGTCAAGAACAGGAAACAAATGAAACAGCAGCGGCAGACCACAAATACGATGACGCGCAATAGCAGAAGAAGAAGGTCAAAGTCTTCAGCTAGGATAAAAGCTTGTTGCCGCCGCCTGCTTGCTGGAAGAAAAGGAAAGTTCGGAGGCTGGTGCGAAGGTTTGCGGGGAGAAGAGACTGCGGAAACAGCGATGGCTGTCGCGCGCTGCAAGAGAGACGGAGCCCAGTCACTAACCAACTAACTAACCAACAAAGAGAGAGAAGAGCTCAGTCACTAACCAACCAACTAACCAGCAAACTAACAATCTAGCTAACGAACTAAACCCCTGCCTTCTTTCACCACCTTGTCCTTTTCGGGCCCCCACCACCCGCCAGGAAAAAGAAAAACCTCAAACGAGACAAGCAGATTTTTTTTGTTTTGGGGGGGATTGGAGGGATGGGAGAGGGTATTTTTGGGCCATAAGTATATCTTGACTACTTTCCTCCAAAAAGTGAGATTTTTTTTAATGCAATGATATGTATATAATGGCAATTATGCGGTACCCCGGAGGATTCAGCAAATAAATATATATTTTTTATAGAAATGCTGAAAATTTCAAATTTTTACATTCATTTTTATAAAAAAATTGTGAATGAAATTGGAGAGTCTTTATGGAATGTTCTGTTAAAAAATTCTATTTTTCAAATGAAATCTTCGAAATTAATCAATCATTGGACACACATGTGCGGGAGCCACCCTTGTACTACTCAAGGTGTGTTCACACTTGGTGTTAGGGACTCTAGTGTTAAGTCCCTTAACCTCATGTTAGTCATTTGGGACTTAAACCTAGTTACCATGAATATTGTATGTTAAGCTAACATTCACTTAACATTAAGCTATCACCTATTTAACATTGTGTGCCACATAAGATGTCACCTAGATTTTCATTTAACACTGACTTCACATCAAGTGTGAATGCACCATTACTGTATGTAGTTATATGAGATCATGATAAAATTTACATTAGAAAGTATTAGGTTAACTTACCCAAGGTAAAGATCCTGCCACAAAATTTAGATGGACCAGATGATCCCCAAAAAACATCATCTGGTCCATCTAAACCTAAGGCTTCAACTTTACTGGTTGAGCATTGACCAATTGTACATTATTCAAGGAAGCTCATCTAGCACTTTACCATGGTTTTGGAATATGACTTCCAATTAACAAGTTTAGGTTTTTTTAAAATGTAATGGATTTAGGGTCTCTTTCCAGTAGGCTGTTGTGATCACAGTTGCACACAATGTGCTCTAATTATATAGCCTTGGAAAGCCATTGACATAGGGCCTTATTTCTTTGTTGCAAGGACAAGCAGTTTGCATTGGAGAGATGCAAGGGGCTTTGAAAATATGTCTTTCACCCCTGGACATGGGGACAGCCCCAATATTGGGCCTACCTGACATCTATGGGTTAATCATGTTAAAAAAAATTTGGAACACATGTTCTCATGAAAAAAGGACACATGTTATTTTGTGGTGACTCACATTTTGATTCATAGCTCTCATGGGCTCTTGCAATCGGATGATGCTCAACCAGTAGAGTTGTGACATGGCTTGGAGCACATGTAAATGGAAAAGCATAATGGAAAGCTTATGATGAAACCCTGCAAAACTTTTTAGAAAGAAAGC
>Ga0209208_10012687_pt1 | contig 10631 bp, 8 predicted proteins | sample S1TSphfallax_3_FD_187694 | JGI IMG/M metagenome (GOLD analysis project Ga0209208, IMG submission 187694) | Host-associated microbial communities from peat moss isolated from Minnesota, USA - S1T2_Fd - Sphagnum fallax MG (SPAdes) (version 2) | ecosystem: Host-associated > Plants > Peat moss >... | reverse complement strand
GACCAACGGCGCCCTCGTGCCCACTCCCCCGGCCGCCCTCGCCCTGGCCCTCGTCTCGGGCATCTGGTCCACCGCCGGCGGCAATTGGGCCCTCTACTTTTCAGAGGAGATGCGCGGCACGCGGCGGGAGATGGGTCTTGTCGTCGCCCGGACAGGAGCCCTGGCGGCCTTGGTCATCGCCCTCCCCATGGTCCTTTTGGCGATTTCTGCGGACGACCTTAAGGCCGTTTTGGGCGCAGAAGCGCCCATCGCCACCTTCTTGCGCCGCACGGGCGGGGGGGTGATCTCCAACATCGTCAGCGTCGGCGCCGTGGCGGCGATCTTCAACGCCCTCATCGCTAGCACCATGGCCTATGGCCGCTTTCTCTACTCCACCGGTCGCGACGGCTTGTGGCTGAAGCCGTTCAACCGGTTTCTGGGGGTCCTGAGCGTCAGAACCAACGCCCCCGTGGCGGCGACCATCATCCTTGTTCTTCTCAGCATCGCCTCCATGGCCTTCGGCGAGAAGTTCCTCCTCGTTCTCCTCTCTGGGAACGTTTCGGATTACCTGCTCATGGCCATCGCCATCCTCGTCGCGCGAAAGTCGGGCCTCACAGGCGCGGACTTCAAAGCGCCCCTCCACCCCTTCACGCCCCTCTTCGGCCTCGCCATCACCGCCGTCTCCATGGCGGCCGACTGGTTTGATCCTGACGCCGGGCGCCCGAGCGTGATCATGCTGACGGGTCTGTTCCTAACCGCCTTGGTCTATTTCCATTTCCGCCTTCGGGAGACGTCCCTTGCGTGGACCATTGTGGCGGACACGCGCCCCAGTTAGGGGCGCCGCTGCTCAGGCGCGGGAAAGCTGCTATAGGACCCCCCAGGTTCCATAAGCGCCGCCCCCCCGGGGGCCCCTTGCGTCGCTGGGGAACCGGGGAAACCAGGACGCGGCCATGGCGGTTTTACGGATAGACCACGTCAACATCGGGACGGCTAAACTTCCCGAAACCAAAGCGTTTTTCGAGGATGTCCTCGGGCTGAAGGAAGGCTGGCGACCCAATTTCCCGTTCCCGGGCGCCTGGCTTTACGCAGGGGATACGGCGGTTGTTCATCTCGTCGGTCTCAGCGAGCCCAAGGGTCCTTCCGACAAGGCCTCCCTCGATCATTTCGCGTTCGCGATCGACAGCTATGAAGAGACGCGCGCGAAACTCGACGCCCTCGCCATCGCCTATCAGGCTGTGGAGGTTCCCGGTGCGCCCATTCGCCAGATTTTTATCCGCGATCTCAACGGCGTGAACATCGAGTTGAACTATAGGCCGTCCGCCCCGGCGTGACGACGACGCGGCGCCGGGCCCCTAGCGGGCGGGCGTTTGCCCGCGTCGGAGCCACCTCACCAGCGCAGGTCCGCCATCATGGCGGCGTAGACGTCAATGCCGTCCCAAAGATTGCGGAGGCGAAGGTTCTCGTTGGCGGCGTGCTGGCTGTTGTCATGATTGGCGATGGGAAGGCCGACGACCGGCTCATGAAAGAGCGTATCGAAAAGATAGATGGGCACGCTTCCACCCATCATCGGAATGACGGCGAGGGACCCTGCCGACGCCTTTTGCGCCGCGGCGATGACGGCCCGCCCCGCCGGGCTGGTCATATCCGACCGCAACGCCGGATACCCCGCCTCCCAGTCCAGGCGCACCAGACGGGCGGCCGCCCCCCGGTCGGCGGCGTCCGGATCGTGGGTCACGAGGGTCCACCCTTTGCCCGCAAGGAAGGCCTCGACCTGGGCCCGAACCCGTTCCGGGGTCTGGCCGGGGACGAGGCGGAAATCCATGGAGACGGTGGCCGTGGTTGGAATGGCGTTCGCCGCAGCCGCCCCGACGCCGCCGGCCCGCAAACCCCGGACGTTCAGGGCCGGACGCATGAGGCTGTCGTAAAGCCCGCTCTGGCCTTCCGTGCGTCCAATGCCGAAGGCGGTCTTTAGACCCGGCTCCACCGCAGGAAGCGCAGCGATGGCGGTCTTTTCCGCCGCTGTGAGGGGCCGCACGTCGTCGTAAAACCCGGGTATGAGGATGCGGCCTTCGTCGTCGCGCATGGCGGCGAGGAGGTTCGCCGCCATGGCTGCAGGATTGGGGACCCAATTGCCGTAGTGCCCGTCGTGGAGCGCCCGGACCGGCCCGTAAAGGGTCATCTCAAGCCCCATGGAGCCGCGGGCGCCGAAATAAAGGGTCGGGCGCCGAGACTGATGGGCGGGTCCGTCGCCGATGAGCCAGAGATCCCCAGCAAAGAGCGCCTTGTTCGCTTCCAAGACCGCTTGCAAATGGGGAGACCCGGCTTCCTCCTCCCCTTCCCAGACGACCTTGATGTTCACCGAGGGCGCTATTCCCGCAGCCTTAAGGGCGTCGTAGGCGGCGAGAAAGGCGATGATAGAGGCCTTATCGTCGCTGACGGCCCGCCCGTAGAGGCGCCACTCCGGATCAAACGCGGTCTTCGGCGTCACCGCGACGACGGGATCGCTCAGCCGCGCCCCAGCGCGCAGGACAGGGACGAAGGGGTCTGAGCTCCAGTCCGAGGGCGTGACCGGTTGACCGTCATAGTGGGCGTAGAAAATTACGGTCCGGGTCGCGCCGTCCTGCAACCGCTCGGCGTAAAGAAGAGGCGGGGCGCCTTTACCCGCAGAGAGGACGCGCACGGAAAAATCGCGCGCCGCGAGTTGCGCGCTGAGGGCCTGCGCCGCGGCGGTGAGCCCCTGGGGATCGGCCGCCACGCTCCTCAGTCGGGTGAGGCTTTCGAGGCCGGCGATGATGGACGCCTCGTGCGCCGCGCGCCAAGCGTCTACCGCCTGCCTGACATCGGAGGCCCGCGCTGTCGTCGTCCCAACGACAAAGAAAAGCGCCGCAACGCATAACCGCTTCAACACCCCGCCACGCCTCCCCTTGGTCTTCACCTTCGTCGTCGTCGGCGCTGACGCCGCCCCACCCAGCCTTCCGCCCAAAGCGTGTCCCAGGGTCAACGGGGCCGCCGCAAGGACGCCCGCCCTCCTCTGGGCCGAAACCCTAAGGCCGTTCACGCCTCATTGTGGTTTATCCATCAATCACGAGAGCGGCGCCCCTCTTGCACCATGCGCACGAGGCCGGCTGTTCGTCTAGAAACGCGTCTTCACGCTGAACAGACATCATCCCTGAACCCACGAGGTTGATCTCGCGTGCGAAAACTTTATGGGATCCAGTGCCTGCGCGCCCTCGCCGCCATCGCCGTGGTCGCATTCCACGCCCTCGGCCGCTGGCGCTACGACTTCAACGTCGGTCAGGCCGGGGTCGATGTTTTCTTCGTCATCAGCGGCTACATCATGTGGACGGTGGCAGGACCGCAGACCACGCCCGCCACCTTCATGAAAGACCGGATCGTTCGCATCGTTCCGCTCTATTGGATCGCGACCGCGGCGATCATCGCCGGCGGGCTAGCCCACATCTTTCCGAATTTGCACCTCTCCCTCGGCCATATAATCCTTTCACTCCTCTTCGTGCCCTACGTGGATGCGAGCGGTCATCTCTGGCCTGTCCTCGTCCAGGGATGGACCCTGAACTACGAACTTTTCTTCTATATTATCTTCGCATCCCTCCTCATCCTTCCAAAGCCGCTGCGCATGATTGCGTTGACGGTGTGCTTTTCCGCCCTCGCCATCAGCGGCGCTGTTGTGGCCCCCGCCCCGCCTTTCGCTCGGTTCTACACCGATCCCATTATCGTCGAATTCCTGTTGGGATCCTTGATCGCCTATGGCTTCAGCCGGTGGCGGCCGGGTCGGGCGGCGGCTGTCGCCCTCATGGTTCTTGGCGCGGGCGGCTTTGCGGCGTGCGGCTTGAACCTCATCGCCGGACCTCGGCTTTTGGTTTTCGGGGCGCCGGCGGCCTTTCTGGTGGCCGGCGTCGTCGCCGCCGAGGGATCAGGCCTTTCCTTTAATGTTCGCGCCCTCGCCTTCCTCGGCGACGCCTCCTACTCAATCTACCTCTTCCACACCTTCGCCGTGTCCATCGCCGCACGGCTCATCCCCTCTGGGGCCGGCCTCCTGGGTCCCCTCGCCGGAACACTTCTGGGCGTCGCGTTCGGGTGCGCCGCACACGGTCTCGTCGAACGCCCGCTCATGCGGCGCCTTCGAAAGAAGAGATCCGCCGTGTCCCTTAACGCCGTCGAGGCTCCGGCGGCGGCCGCCCATGACGTGGTCCAGCCCTCTTGATCCGGCCGCGCCACGGCAGCGCGCCGCCACGCCTTTTCCAAGGTCCCCGTCCCCGTTTCCCCTCGCGGCTTTGGGGCCTCAGCGTTTGGTGAAGCGGCGGGCGAGTTTCAGGAGGCGGTCGACCGCTTCGGGGCGCGAGCTTGCGGCGAGTTTCCAGGCGATTGCGGCCTTGGCCAGGGGCGCGGGTCCATGACCCGCGGCCAGCCACCACAGTCTCAATAAAAGCCGCCGCTTTGCAGGCGCGTCCGACGCCCGCAAGGCGGCAAGGGCGAGGCGAGCGATGGAGGCAGGGGTGTCGCCCGGGTAAGGGTGCTGACCAGGCTCGAGGCGCAGGGCGGTTATGCGTTGCTCAAGGTGAACGAGGTCCCAAAGGCCCGGGTCCTCGGCCAGGCTAAGGGACAGTCGACGAGCGTGCTCGCGCAGGGCGTCGTAGCGCCGTTCATCATGCCAAAGACGCCACCGCGCCCGCTTGGCCAGCGCCTGGTCAAACTGGGAATGGTTTGATCCATGTTGACAGTAGGCGCTTAGGCGTCCGGGCACCGTCACCACCGCCCCATACAAGGGCGCAACCGTGACCAGATATCCGTCGCCGCCCTGGCGAAAACTTTCCGCCGGCATGGGCATCACTTTTTCAAGGACGGCGCGATCAAAGGCCAATCCGCTGGTCACCGTGGTCGCGTATCGGCCCTGGCGCAGAAGCTTCTCGACCACGTCGCCTTCGTCCATAACCGCTTCTTCGGGCGGGTACTGATCGAAGGCCGCACCCTGGGCGTCCACCAAATCCATCCGATATTGGTATTGCGCCGCTCCATCCTGGCGCCGCGCGAGGATGGACGACACCGCGTCCGGATAGAGGTAATCATCGGCGTCCAAAAGCAGGATGAGCGCTCCCGAACTTGCGGAAAATCCGCTGTTCATCCCCGCGCCATGGCCCTCATTTTGAGACTTTAGGATTGCGATAATCCGATCAGCATAGCTCTTTATAATATTTACAGAATCATCTTTAGAGCAATCGTCAACGACAATGACTTCGATATCCTTATAGGTCTGATTTAGAGCGCTATCGATGGATCGTCTGATAAAATTCTCATAGTTATAATTTGTTATAATGATGCTGACCTTACCATTTTGCATCGAGTATTTCCCATTTCTCCGCCGCCTCGCCGTCGAGCAACCCACCGCCCCCCCTGCAGCGCCGGCCCTTGCGCCAAAGCGCCAGGCGTGGGCGACAGGCGAAGGCGAGCCCCCCGGCGCGCCCCCCTGCGCGCGCCCCTGCGCGCCATGGGCCGCAAAAAAAGAGACGCTCTGAGGCTTTGGCGCAGACGTCAGCAGATCTTGGTGCAAGGCTCAAGGAAAGTCGCGCGCTCGCCAACCCCACGCCGCCCGCGGACCGACCTCCGCCACGCCAGCCGCCCCTTTAGGGGGTAAACAACGGACCCATGGGGAAAGGTCCCATGGGGAAAGGATGGGCGTGGGCGCCCTATGCGCCGGCGCCTATGGCCTCAGGCCGACCACCCGCCCCGGCATGCCCGCCGCATCCAAATAGGTGACGAGACGGCCGTCGGGCAGGGTCAGGGCCTGGGCGTCGAGGACGGTGGTGAAACCGCCGGGTCCTGGATCCGACCTCACTGTCGTTGTCGTGACGGCGGGCGCGGGCGCGCCGGCGGCGAGGGCTTCAAGCACCACGCGCCCTTTCAGGACGCCCTGGCCGTTAAGATCAAAGCCGAGGATATGGGCGATAGTCGGCGCCCAATCCGCGTTGGACACCGGCGCGGGATCGCGGAAGCCGGCTTTGAAGTCCGGGCCCAGGGCGGCCATGAAATTGTGCGTGTCGGCGCGGCTGAAGGAGCCGTGGATCCCCTGGCCCTGCTGCAGGTAGGTGTCGGCCACCTCCGCTGCGCAAAGCTCAGGATTGGCGCACCCCGTGGAGAAGCTCCGAAACCCGACGATGAGGGCGGGATGGGGGGTCAGAGCCGAGCCTTCCAAACCCACGGCGCTGAGGGGCAGGGTCCCGGGGATGGGACCAAGACCGTCGTCGACGAACACGGCCGAGAGATAGTCCTCGGTTGTGAGCACCGCGACAATGCGCTGCGCCAAAGCCTTGCGGTCCTGGGTCTCGGGGATCCAGATGACGTCGCTCCCGCCCTGGCTCGCCACCTCAAGAACCGGGTTGGCGGGGTCGCCCAGGATCTGGCCGTCGCTCTTGGCGTGTACGCCCTGGGCCGGATCCACCTCCAGGGCGTAGGCGTCCGAGACCGGAAGGCCAAGGGCGGCGCCAAGATCAATCCCGAGAAAGCCCGGGGGCAGGAAAGCCTTGGGCACGTCGGCATAGCGCGCCTTGGCGGCCCCTGAGGTCGCGCTTTCCTTGGCGGCCGTGGAGAAACCGTGGTCGGCCGTGACGATGACGTCGGTGGTGGCCTCAAGACCCAGGGCCTTCACGGCGGCCATGAGCCGCCCAAGGTCGTCATCGGCGTTCTTGACCCCGGCGAGGGAGGTCGGACCGTTGATCCCCGGCTCAAGCTTGAGAAGACTGTCGCCCGTATTGTGCTGGGTGCCGTCTGGATCTCGCGACCAGAAGATCAGGATGAAGGGCTTGTCGGCGGCCTTAAAGCGGGGAAGGACGACCTTGGTGGCCACCGCCGCCATCCAATCTTGCTGTTGGACGTTGGCCACATGGACGCCGGAGCGGATGTTGTCGCCAGGATCGCCGTTGAGCCCGCGGTCCTCGGCCTGAACCGGAAGGCCTTCAGCCTTGATGGCCGCCTTCACGTCAGGGGCCAGGGGGACGCCCCCGGGGTAGCCTGTGCCGTCGTCGATGATGATGGTGGACTGGCCGTCACGGGCGGTTGAGTCCATCTCAAGGGCGGGGCCAAGCTTGCCGATGACCGCCGTGGAGAAGCCCCTGGCCCGGGCGGCGGCAAGGAAGGTCTCGGCGTTGAGGTAATTCCCGCCGAACCGGACATCCAGGCCTGCAAGGGTGTCGTCGTCCTCGACGCTGGCGAACTTGGAGGGGCTGTTGGGGTTGACCGGGGCGCCGGCCCAGAGGGTGTTGCCAAAATCCCCCGTGTCGCCGATGCGGTGGCCCGTGGCGATGGCCGATCCGTTCACCGTGGTGACCGTGGGGAAGAGGGCGTGGCTATTTCCAAAATCCACGCCCTTTGACCTGATCTCCGCCATGACCGGAGCGGTTTGGGGGGTGACGAGGGCGGAGCGCAGGCCGTCGGCCACAAAGACGATGAGGTTGTGGGGCCTTTGAGGCCCGGTGTCGGCTGAGGCCTCTGCAAGGGCGGAAGACGCAAACAGCGTCGGCAAGAGGCAGAGACGCAAGAACCGTGGGAGCATAGGACGCAGACTTTCGAGGGCGCGGGGTCTTGAGGATGCGTGGCTTATGAACTGAGTTTGTAACAGCTTGTCGACGCCCAGGGCCTTGATAGCGCGCCTTGGGCGGCGATGCCGACCGCCGCCTTGCCCTTCGGCGTGATCCCTGCGCCTCATAGGGGAAAGAGAAGGCTCCAAGGGAGACTAAGGATGGCGTCCTGGCAAATCGGTCGGGTGAAGGTCACCCGCGTCGTCGAGATCGAGCTTCCCATCAGCCATGATCCGAAGCGACCCTTCCTGGCGGAGGCGACGCCGGAGGCGTTGCGGACCATGCCCTGGCTTTACCCGGACTTCGTCAATGCAGAGGACCAGCTTCTTCTCTCCGTCCACGCGCTTCTGGTGGAGGCTCCAGGCCTTCGCCTTGTGGTGGACACCTGCATCGGCAACGACCGGCCGCGGGATCTCCTCTCAGGCCAGGCCCTCTCCACCCCATTTCTGGCGCAGCTTGAGGCGGCCGGTTGGACGCGGGAAGCCGTTGACGCGGTGGTCTGCACCCACCTTCACGTGGATCATGTGGGGTGGAACACCATGCTGGTGGATGGGATCTGGACCCCGACCTTCCCCAAGGCCCGCTATCTCATCGGGCGAAAGGAGTTCGCCCATTGGAACACGGAGGGGACGGGAGAAATGCAGACCATCCTCTCCGATTCCGTTAGGCCCGTCATCGAGGCGGGCCTGGCGGAGTTTGTGGAGATGGACCATGTCCTTTCCGAGGAGGTTCGCCTCATCCCCACCACCGGTCATACGCCAGGGCATGTGAGCGTCCTTATCACCTCCGAGGGCGAGCGGGCCGTGATCACAGGCGACATGACCCACCACCCCTGCCAGATGGGCCACCCTGACTGGTCGCCGCCCTTCGACAGCGATCCCAAGGCCTCGGCGGTCACGCGGTCGAAATTCTTCGCCCAATGGGCTGACGAGGGGCTGTTGGTGATCGGCACCCACTACGCTGGCCCCACGGCGGGCCATATCGTGCGCGAGGGCGACGCGTTCCGCTTTACGGCGTGAGGCCGCGCGCGGGGTCTTGCGGCAAGACCCGCCCTTGCCGCTGGAGGCCGGATCTCGTGAGACAGGACCGCGTCCTGGATGCTGGACACCTAAACCCTGTCTTGCGCAGGGGGCGGCCCAAGGGCTTTCAGACGCCCGGCCGCGCCTGAGCCTCGCCGAGGATGGCGCCGGGGCGGCGGTGGAGAGCTCCCGGGCTCGAGGGCCATGCCCCATCCCCGGACGGGCCGCAGACGTCCGAAATCCTCTGAGACGTCAGGGCTAAAGGGGCGAAAGGGCGAGGTCCGCCGCCCCAGGATACCGTGGGCGAGGGCGCTAGCGCGCCTGGGGCGCCAGATGAGCCCCTCGCCCGGCGGACCTGGGCGAAGGCCAGGGCCTTGTCCGGGTCCGCATCAGGCGGGGTCAGGTCTTGCGGCGCCTTAGGACCCACGGGTCTCGCCCCAGGGGCGATGCGGCTTAGACGCCGACAAATGCGGTGGCGGTGGCGGTGGCGACGCCCATGGCCAGGAGCAAGAGCACGCCCAGGCGGTCGGAGGCGCGAGCGATGGTTTGGCCAAGGGCGGCGGCGAAGGGGGTGCGGGCGGTGGCGGACATGAGGGGGTTCTCCTTAGGTTGGGGCGCTGGCTGGAAGGCTCAACGCAATCTTGACGCTGCTTAAATACAAGAGATTTAAACGGTGTCAAGATAATCTGGACAGTGTTTGGATAAAAATATCCCCAGGCCGGTCACCGGCGTGTCCGGCTCTACGACGTGGGACTGCGGGATCCCTGCGCCCCGTCGGCGAATGGCCGATCTAGAGCGGAGAGGAGTACGCGAGTGGGGCGCCGGGGCGGACCCCGTCCCCTTTAAAGGGCGCCGGTCCTAAAAAAGGGGGCCGGTCGTGTAAAGGGCGCCGGTCCTGTAAAGGGAGCCTGGGCGGCCCTATTCAAAAACGAGGCGGGGGAAGTAAAAGGCCACGACCCAGTTGGGCGCGTCCACGATCTCGCTGATGCGCAGATCCCCACAGACCGAGACCAGCATATAGGCGTCCACGGCGGTGAGGCCGTGGCGCGAAGCGATCAGCTCCACCATGCGCATGACCGCCTCCCGGGCGCCCGTCATCAGGTCGGGTCCGATCCCCGTGGTCACCTCATAGCCCTTGGCGTCGAGATGTCGGGTCACCGGTCCTGGCGTGGTGAACCGCGGCGATGCGAGATGGGCGCCTTTAATGACGTCGAAGGTCAGCTCCAGCCCCATGGGGCTCTCGATGGCCGTGCCGCAGACCTCCCCGTCGCCTTGCGCGGCATGGGTGTCGCCCACGGAAAAGAGAGCGCCCTCGACCTCCACGGGAAGGTAAAGAACGCTGCCCGAGGCGAGATCGCGCACGTCGAGGTTGCCGCCGGTCCTGCGCGGCGGAACCACCGAATGCAGCCCCGGCTCGGCAAGGGCCAGGCCAATGGTTCCGGTGAAGGGCTTCAAGGGGACGCGGGCCAGGCTGGAAAACAGCGCCGGGGTCTTCAGGTCCGGCGCATAAGACCAGATGTGCAAGGCCGGATCGGGAAACTGGTCCGCCAGCAGGCCAAAGCCAGGAATATTGGCCGTCCAGCCGAACCCTGAGGGCGAGAAGGCGCCGAAGGTGACCTTGAGGGCGTCGCCGGGCTCGGCGCCCTCCACCAAGACAGGCCCGACCACGGGATTGATGCGGCCGAAATCCAGGGCCGCGATGTCGCTGGCCGCGCTTTTCGGGTGGAACTGGCCGCCGGCCGCATCGGGACAGTGAAACGCCACCGTCTCCCCCGGCTTGACCGACAAAATCGGCGAAAGCGATCGGTCCCAGCCAAAGTGATGCTGATGGGCGTGCAGGGTGTGACGATGGGGGTGGGACATGGGGAGGCTTTTGACGCGGGGAGGAGAAAACCGGCCTAAGCCTCCCCGTCCGCGCGCCCCTGGTCAAGCTTGACGCGGCTCAAGATCCCTTTCCTCAGCCAAGGGTTCTGACATTACAGGCTCTTACACCTTAGGCGTCTGGGCGGATACATGGGGTAACAGGTGTGAAACACTAAAATGA
>Ga0209208_10012686_pt1 | contig 10632 bp, 4 predicted proteins | sample S1TSphfallax_3_FD_187694 | JGI IMG/M metagenome (GOLD analysis project Ga0209208, IMG submission 187694) | Host-associated microbial communities from peat moss isolated from Minnesota, USA - S1T2_Fd - Sphagnum fallax MG (SPAdes) (version 2) | ecosystem: Host-associated > Plants > Peat moss >... | reverse complement strand
CCCCCCCATGTCTGGTTCTCACTTAAACATTAAGTTTGTGTTAGGAATAGGATTCAATTCAAGCCATAAGTATTTTTGGGTTTTTTTGTTTTCTTGCTTGTGTGTTTTTTTTTATTTGTGCTTATTTATTGTTTTTATTGTTGTCCATCATTGCCTTGTTACTTTTTGTTGTTAGCTTGTAGTTGTGTACTATCACCTTATCTATTGACGTTGTTGTCACCTCATTTTTTTGTTTATCATCATTACCTTGTAATTACTTGTGACAACCTTGAAATTGGTATGTTGTCACCTTGCTATTGTCATCATAACCTTGCAGTTGTTCATTGTTGATCGCCTTACACTTGTTATTGTCATCACCTTGTCCTTGTCATCATTGCCTTACTCTTACTCTCATCACCTCGCTCTTGTTCATCTAAGTATCAACACCAATCCTACTTGCCTATGTTTTATTGTTGCTCGTTGTTGCATTCCTCATGTTCGTTTGAATACCAACACCATTTTTGCTTGTCACCTTATTGTTGTTTGTTGTTGTTTTCTTACTCATCTCACCTCCCCTTTATTGTGGTGATGGTACTTTCCTGCTACCTTCAATGTGTAGGTTGTTGGTTGTTGGTTATTAGTAGATTGTGCATTATGGAGGTTGTAACAATGGCAACCTTTACACTTTAGAAAGTTGAGTTTTTCATCCTTTTGGTTTTTGGTTTTTGTTTTGTTGCATGGTTTGTGTGATTTTTTTATTCATTTATAGGTACTTTTTGCAAGGTTTTAATTATACAAGTTTTGTTTTGTTTAGGTTTGTGGAGTTTTGTTTGTGTTTTTGTTGTGTGGATTATCAATTGTAGATTGCACCTTGATTTGAAGTGAAAGAGGGAATTGTTTTGACTTGTATTCTTTAAGCCCATCTTTATAAACAAGGATAACATTTGACACTTGACTTCATTTGAACTTGCATATCTTCAACATTGTTTTTTGCATTATGCATCATCTTGAAAAAAATGAGTGATGAACACGTAAATGTTTGTAATTGCTTCCATTGTTTGCATGTACATGGTTTATTGATGCTAAATAATCATAACTACCAAAACTAGAATAACATTAAATTATTTGGCTTTCTTAGCCTTGATACATTGACAAATCTTGAAAATATGGAACCAATCCATGTGGAAGAGAGTTTTGAGATTCTCATGAATGAAAGTGAAATTCCATTGGAGGCAGAAAATGAAGATGAAAGGTCCAAGAGGTCTATGATGTTACCAAGTTCATAATCAAAGAATGATGAGACATTACATTTAATTTTAAATGAATTGCATGAACAAAGAATCAATCAAAAACTTCCTAGTAGGAATTATGTATGTTAGGCATTTTAATGTGTTAACAATGGGTCAAAAGTGGAAGTGAATGCCCCACAACTAATGCATTGTATGGTGTGTTAAATCAATCTAATGTATTCTATAGTTTTCGACCAAAGGACAAGGTTGAGAAAGGGTCTAGCATCTTATTTCTAGAATAACGGTATAATTACATTGAGGAAACATGTGAATGACGACCATGGATTAATAGCAATTTTTTTTAAAAAGAAAGTGATCAACATGAAAAAAAATGGAAAAACAACACATAAAGAAACAATGAGTGTTATCAAGCTAACTTTTTTCTAGGGCCATGGATCCTTTTTAAAAATTGTGTGCACCAAAAAGAGTTTTTTATGAGAACTTGGGTCTTCTTGTTGTCAAAAATCATTTGCCCGTTTAGTTTATTAAGAGCCTTTGGCCAACGCATTTGGTAATGCAATCATGCCTTCTTGTTGGTTTCCCCTCCAAAAAAACCTTTAGTCAAGAAATGTTATCGAACCCATTTAAGAATATATAACAAACATTTGTTTTTACCAATTTTGGCAAATTGTGTTTCTATTATTACAAGTTTTGATATTTGAATGTTTAAAGAACCACATTATGTTTTTGCACTGGTTGGGAAGTTTTTAGGAGAAGATTGGGCCCCAAAAACATATTATAATTAACTTGTTTTAAACATTTAAAACTTTAGGTCAAAATTAGTAAGAATTTTTTGGAAATCATTTTAGGCATGTATGGATTAACAAAAAAGATCTTTGCTTATGTGAAGGATGAAGAGCCCAAATTTAATACCATGATAGTTGCATTGAAGTAAGTAGTTAGTTGTGACACTTTGGGTGTGGTTGAAAGTTTAATTTGAAGGGCACATGTTTTGGACATGCCTTTTTAAAAATTTGTCCTATGAAACTACTGAAAAAATATTGTGTAAAGGTGTGAAATATGTTTCCATCAAATATGCTCATGTAGATTCATAGAAATTCATAACACAACCAAAAAGTTGGAGAAAGGAAAACAAGAATGGATGAAATATTGTATTATTTTAAGTTTTAAACCCTAAAAATTGAATGCACCAATCAAAGTAATGTGATGTGAAAGTTGTTTTATTTTAATTTGTTGGATTTTCTATTATTTTCAATCTCGTTGCTATATATTTTTGCATTATGATTGGAGATTTGGTTTATGAAAATTTGCAAGCAAACTGATCACATTTTTAAGAAACTTTTCAATTTCAAGAAGCCATTGTCCTTTGTTACAACAAGCAAACTAGTGCTACGGTCACTAGTTGAGTGATGCCTTGAATGTAGCCATATCCATCAACCTTAAATTAAAGGAAAATTTGAATCATCCTCTTATTTTGGATATGTTGATTAATGATGATTTAAGCTTGGATATTGAGTCAAGGGGACCTTACAATGAAAGTGAAGAAGTTTGTGAAATCATTGATTCTTTCCTCTCTTTCCTAACAAAATATGGTGAGGAGAATTCACAATATGTTATCCTTGATGTTAAATCCTAGATTTAAAAGTTTGAGATTAAAAATAAATATTAAAGACGTGAATAAGGGGTTGCCATAATTGAAAAGTATGATAGGAGATCCTTGTTTCATCACAAATTTATTAGTGGTTGAAAATATTTCATCCTTTTTTTACATGCATCATATGTGTTTTAGATGCATGATCTTTTGAACCTATGTCAAATGGATGTGAAAAACATCAAGTGTCGTTTGGAGTGGTGAAAGAAACATGAATATATGTTCCCAACTCTTGGTTTTTTAGTTATATACTAGGGATTGTAATTGAAAGAATTTTATCCCAATTAAGCTTGTTGGTATATTCATTAATTTGAAAAGATGTTGCTTGTAATTAGATAGCTTTAAAAAGTTAATCTTTGTGAATATGATTGACCAAATGATGTAAGGGTTGGTTGCAAGGCTCCTTTTAATTTGGTGTAATTGGCAATTATGTAGACTTAGAGAAGGAATTAAATGAATTTGAAGGTTTCACTTAACCAAGATGAATTGAAAGAAGACCAATTTTTATTTATTTATTTTTATTCTTTGAATTGGTTATATTTCAAAAATGTGATCTCATGTGATATTAAATCTTTGTAACATAGCCTAATGGTTTTTTTCTTGGACCATGAAAAAATACAAAATGTTTTTATAGTAAGTCTAAAATATTAAAATGATGTTAAGAAACCATAAAAAATATAATTGATTAGTTTGAATGAAGTAAAAATAATTGAAAAAAGGCCTTTCATAAGGGGAATAAAAACCATGAAGGATATTAAATTTGGGATTAAAAAAAAACCATATAGGTTTTAAAAAACTAGATCAATTGACTATTGAAAAAAGTTAAATACCATGCAACATTGGAATTAACCATATAATAAATGGGGACTTTTATGCTTACATACAAAAGTTTATTACTTAAAAAAAAATTGGAGTAAATTCTTACAAGTAATTGAGCCACAAAAAGGTTCTATGTCATATTCCCACTCATTTTGATATTATTTTGTAATTTCATATGCATGATACAAGATAAAAATGGATAACCATACTACCATGATTGCACCCAAATCTATAATCATTAGAATCCACCACATACATGCATTACATCATTCACATTCGGATACGTGTTGTGCATTACACAACATTTGGTTACATGGTAGCAAAAATTGCATTAAACAACAACCAATATGTTTGAGCATAAATTTAGCACACGCCTCTAGGTAGACACAATATTTGCTTAACATCCAAGGTTCTTTTTTCTTCGATTGATAGCTAAAAGGATATCAACACAAATATTCAACTATGATTTGTCCATATATATAAGGGGAAATGAAGTACCTTTTTGTATATTCACTATACAGAAAGGGGGAAAATATTTTATTACATGAAGTTAGGAAAGTCTTTAGTGTTTATTGGACACATAACATGGTCATCAAACCACAATAGGCCATTCATGGCTTATGTGGGGAGGTGGCATGTGTGGGGCCAATTTGAAAGTTAAGAAAATGAATATTCTATGACACACGATTTTTAATACAAAACGTGCTAATCATGGGTTATTTAAATACACATTTACACAAGATTTACTTAGGATTTAGGTCATGGATGGAAATGCACATTGTGCATTAAAAAGGACCATGACTTGTATTATTGGCATTATATAACTAGGTTGACATCTTGCATAAGCATGGAGCCAATTGTGAACCAAAAATTATAAAAGAGTAATGAAACCTTCCAATCTTTATCCATGTTGGGTTTCTCCATTTTATGGTGGATTATTGTGAATATGACATGGGACTTGTTTGAATCGTTTAGTCTAAGCTTTTCCACATATTTATATGTAAAAAAATTACAATGTTTATACTAAAATAAAAACATAGTCATCCATGCATTTTCATCCAATCATCCATCCAACTTTGATTGCATTGGTGACACATGGCATGACATGTGGGAAAATGGCCACATCATTGCCTAATCATACATGTCAATGCCATGTCATTTGATACATGGTTGTAGTAACCTGATTTACTTCACCCCAAATGGGAAAATAAAGTGCATAATGCTTACTATTTGATGAAAATAAGGTACATGTACTCTACTTTCAGATGTTGGGGTAAGCATGCACATGGGTGCTAGAACTATGCACCTAAAAATAGTTAGATTATTTTTTTCACCCATGATAGAATCTAGAATATAATTCAAGCATTTGACTACATGCAAGGTAAACATTTTTTATATATTAACATGTAAACATGACCATGAATGCCACATAATTTTACTTTTGTACTTTCACTTCTTCTTCCACCCATTTCTTGAGTTACATTCCTTGGAAACCTAGTTATGTATGTGACTAACTAAAAACCAATTGTCAAAATGGAAAAAATTGAAGATTTGGTTTGTTCCTTCAAGTCAGGTTTCCATTTATATGGTTTTAAGTTTCAATTCCTTATCCTTCCAAATTACTCACAAGCCTTATAGTCCTAATATCTACCATAACAATTTGGTTTCTTCCTTGACCCCTACACAAACCTATGATGTTTAATCAACTTTTACACGTTACCAGAAGAACAAGAAAAAGAGCTTTAGATTGTTGTACTAATCTATGGATTCCAAATATCCACAAATTATGCCTTGGGTCTTAAAGTATGCCCACAAAATAGTTATTAATAAATTTAGTTTTTAAAAAACATCTTTTCAACATAAACATAAAAGAAGATATCCAAAACCTCTCTAAGTTTTATTTTGAAGCCATTAGGTGCTCCATTGAGTTTATAGTAAGTTGAACATAAAGTTTGAAAAAGTTGTATATAAGAAAAGTGGATGAAAAAATGTTATAAATTGGGTGGTTTTTCAAGATTTCCAAAATATGTTTACATTAGATCTTTATTAGATTATGATCATAATATGAAAAAATGAAACCATATAAATACATATTAGCCCTCTATCAACTTGAAAGTATACAAATTCTAATTAAATTTGTATTTCCATATACTTGTAACCTTATTTTATGACATGTTTTCTTATGCTTGCATCTCTAAAAATGTACGTAAATGCATATTAAAATATCTAGTTTTTCAATATTGTGCAATGAAGTCAAAAAAATATTCTTATTGATCATTGAAATAAATAATAATCATAAGTTCAATATATTAAGGCTACTTTATGGATATTTTCCAAAAAATAGCAAGTGTCTTTAAGTGGCATGCTTTAATGTGCTTAAAATCCTTCCCCATACTTTACTTTCCTAGTAACAAAATCAGGGTTACAAGGTCTAGATGTTCTAATGAGCTCTATAAAAGGTTTAGATAGAAGGTCCTACATATTACCATACCCTCATTGTTCCTCTACTCCCCCTCCTAACCCCATCCTACCTTCTTAGTTCCTATCCCTTTCTATAGTTTGCTTCTCCTTTCGTCCATAAGTTCCACTATCTTAGTCATGCAAAACAACATAGAAAGTAAAAAACCTATCATAGTTTCAACACATTTTTCTTATTTGTTCCCTCATTTTCTGTGTACATATATTTCCAAAGCTTCATGTGGAAATTGTTCTCCTCCATCTTGCCTCCTCATAACAAACTATAATCACCCCTTGAACCATCCCCTCCACTTGCATCCCTCCCATTCAATATGCAATGTTAACTTTTTGAAAAAGCTCCCCCCTTTTTTCAAGATCTTCCACCATGTGTCCTACGTAGGTCTATGGCCCATACCATTACATGGTATAGTCGGCATATTTCCCTTAATCACTAACTGGGTTTTACCAACAACATTATTTGCTAGGAGCCAAATATTGGTTATTAAAATATCAATAAATTGTATAGTCCAATTCTTGATCAATATTTTAATAATTTTATTAGTTGAATGTCAATAATGATTATTAAGGGTAAAGAAGAAAACTAATTGAGTTACTATCACAACTAGGTAATTAAAGAATTACCTAGGTAGGGTTGACTTGCTTACCTATTTCCATTTTATTTAGGAGGGTGTTATTGTGGTAGCTAGCAAATAAATGAAAATGCAACATAATAGGATCTACCCATTAGGTAGCCACCACCCATGTCAACATAGGCTAGTTGTTAAAGACAGGACAAAAAATATAATTTGAAAAAAACTATATGCACTTGATAAATGAATAATTCAACAATGAACAAGAATTAAATTAAATTATTACTTTAACCAAGCCTAATGTAACATAAACATGAAATGGATTAAAAATACAAAGGCCATGACTTGTGTTGATCAAATTGAGAGGTGATGCCCTTGAGACCTTTACTCCTACTATACATTGAAACTTTAAAAAAGTTCATCAACTTTTTAGAATTTTTATATCATCAAATATTCAAGGACTTGTTCTTGAAAAAGGTCCAATCTTTTTAAAGCCATTCCAAAGTTGAAAAAATCAACCATGGAAACATCAATTAACATTTCCTCATCCTAGACGTTTGTTGAACATCAACTATTACAATAATAATAACTCATTAGTTTTGTATATGTTCCCTACAAAATGTTTTGAAACCACATGTCTATTCATGATAGTTATGCCATGGTCTTTGTTACACATAACTAACCAATTTTCTTAGTGTTGTGTACAATTTTGTCCAACCTCTTCTTGTTGGACAATATGGCACGTAATGAATTTGATTTGTTCAGACTTAGAGGATTCCAAGTAGGCCTTGTGGTCATTGTGTTTTAAATTAGACTCAAGTACTTATTGTTATATTGAAGGGAAATCAATTTTTTTTGGCTCGAACTACAATTGGATGAGTTACTATTGTTACACCTCTATTTCATCTTATAGAATCTATTCACCTTCCTCGCCCAATCTTCTATCACTACTTCTATGCATACCAACTCTTCTCATTGTAGTTTTTTGAACACCTTATGCAATCAAAGGAAGTTGGTTTTGATAGCAAATCCAAAAGACATGATCTGATCTAGTTATTTGAATATTGTGCCATTGCACAAGATCTTCGATTACCAAAAGGTGCAACATGGTAGGATGTTATACTGCCTCATTGAATTTTATGGGACTTGTCTTTCTTTTTTCTTTTTTTGCCTTGCATGGTTTTGTAGTTATACTCCCCCATTGAATTTCATGGGACTTGTCATTTTTATTTTGCGTTGCATGGGTTTGTAAGGAATTGTGCAAGTCATGTTATGATGTTCTAATAAAAATAAAAATATTGATACATTCTGTAATTCTTGATTGGATTTGATTGAACCCACTAGGATTATCGGACTTAGTTATTACCACTAGCTTACTTTCTATTGTTTGAAACAATTGCATCCAACTTGTATTTATTTTTCACTTTTCAACTTACTAGGAAAAGAATTACATGTTCACTTATTTGCTTTGTTTTTTACCACTTACTTATTAATAAGTGCAAGGTTGTTAGTAAGAAGGGCAAGTGAATTGTTAGTAGGTAGGTAGCCAAAACAACCCTCACCTATGGATAAGCCATCTATTGACCTAATAATAGTGACCTATTTTTCTACCTATCTACCTACATGCAGGACGTACTTCTTACAAAAATGGGTTTCCAAGGTAAAACGAGATATTAACTCGGTCAAAGTTCATCCACCGCTGAGTCATGTTCAAATAGATGGTGCACTTGTGAGTGGGGGACAAGTTCATTGTACATGAACCATGACCGAGTTACCAAGCTCGAACCGCGATAACCTACCTTGTAAACCCTCCTACCTTCACCTCACACTACCTACACAGCTTCCGATGTAAATAGGTAAATTTCATAAGGTAAAAGTAGGTAAGAAATGTAAGTGATTACTATGTAAAGTAGGTACAGCATTTTGAAGGCCACCTACATAAGGTAGATAGATACACACACTTTCACGGTTCATATGTAACTAACCAGTGTGGTTAACTTTGGGACAGGAGTACAACAAGAAAAAAATGTTTTTTCTGTCCACATACAATAGAGTTATCCATAAAGTCACCCTCTCTTTCACCCCCTATCTCCTCCTGTGCTTTCGCCTCCTGTCCCCTCTTTCAGTGGTATCCGCAAAGTGAGGAGATTTTATTAAATGTGGGTATGATGAAATGCCGAGTTTCAGCATTGAATGCACAAGGTTCGAGAGTAATTATAGTAGTTGTACGCCGTAAGAGCAGTGAAAATATATGTAGCAGTAGTGCAGTGCAGGCGCTCAGGAAAAAAGGAAACACCGGATGAAACTCAGTTTATCACCACCAAAATATTGGTGGAAAAACTAGTTTGGGTCCCAGTTATTTCCTTTTGTGAAATTTCATTCCCGAGTTACGTGTTTGATGCCCTATTATGCCGAAACTGACCGTTTTCACACCCTAATCACCTGACTTTACGGATAACTCTATAGTCCATCCAGAATTGTTGGTTTGCTGGTGTGTGTTCACTCTGGCCCCGGAAGAAGTGGTCATAAAGTGAACTACTACGGTGGGGAAGGAAATCACCGGGTCAGCTTTTTTAACCGGGACTAACTTTAAAACTCATTTAGGAAATTGAGCTGTGGACCAGTTTTTGTGCACTGTAACAAGGATTACAACCGGCCAGCCCTCCCTCCCTCCGTCCCCGGCCCCGATGGGAGGTCCCATCCAACTGCTTCAGACCGTTTTTCATGCTCGAGCAAACAACATCATAAGCATATATGGCCCACACTTGTCGGCTCAAAAAGACATCCCGACAACTGTCATACCACTTTGCAACTTGCAAAACCTTATCTAGTAAGAAGAAGAAGAAGTTGTTGTTCCGACAAAGACGAAAGAAGAAGTTCCTTCCGTCTTTGATCAAAGTAGTGAATTATTTCTTAAGATGTACTGTAACAAGCTAACAACTTGCCTCTTGAAAATGATCAAAATTGAAAAAAAATTATTTCCCCATCGTCCGGTATCAACTCTGAAACTACACAATGCCACACCCATCGAGACTAGACTAGACTAGACTACCCCTATACATTATTAACATCTCACAAAATAATGACTCTTCCGGCCGGCTGAGCCGAGCCGATTCTTCCTCTTAAGTTAAGGCAAGTTCGAGCCAACAACAACAGTTAAAATAGGAAATGTTCCATGAACTTCCCTCGAACTAAAAATCAACTCACAGTTAGTGAACGTAGTAACACGCATTGTAAAATTTCATAACCTCCCTCTGCAGAATTTCCCTCTTTGACACACTATCTTCAATGTCAGGCATCTTTAGCTTTTAGTAAAGTAAATGAAATTGAGGTTCCAATTTTTTTTAAGTGCTCTAAGACGATGGGGTAGGGTGGGGGAGGGAGGCACTTTCCGGAGGAGGTCATTCCAGGATATTGGGCCCACCCTCCGAATCCTTGGGTGGACATTCAAAAATCCAGGAATGGCCCCAGGAAGTCTGCCTACGGGCCAAAATCCCTTAAGCTACATACTCTATAATGAATCTAAACACAACATCCTTGCCTACCAAGTAGGCAAGGCCAACAAACTAGATTGTTCGTACTTGGGTAGAGGCCCCAGATATGGTTCATTCTAGTGTTGGGTGGTTAACAAAAAAAAGCAAGCTGATAGATAATAGGAGGTCCTCATGCCAGTTCTCAAAGCTACATATTTGAGGTTCTCTAAAATCAAATAACCGGTTCCGACATATACCTAAGTGCAATTGTCAAAAACAAATCCGAGAAGAAATTCTGATATGTAATTTTGGCTCTCCCAAATAAAAACTAAGAAGCCATCAAATAAATACCTTTTACAAAACTTCCGGTTATTTGAGAAACCCACCGGTTCTTTCATCCAGGTAGGTTACCA
>Ga0209208_10012685_pt1 | contig 10633 bp, 8 predicted proteins | sample S1TSphfallax_3_FD_187694 | JGI IMG/M metagenome (GOLD analysis project Ga0209208, IMG submission 187694) | Host-associated microbial communities from peat moss isolated from Minnesota, USA - S1T2_Fd - Sphagnum fallax MG (SPAdes) (version 2) | ecosystem: Host-associated > Plants > Peat moss >... | reverse complement strand
TGTTTTTATGGGCTAAAGAGTAAGTCATGTTCATTCCGATGCTTATAGTCGATTGACTAGGAATTCTTTCAATAGTTGTAGTTCTTTTGAATGCAAGTTGTTTGTTGAAAGGATTGGGTGTGGGGGTGGGGTTGTACTTGGGATGGGATCATGCAAGGGTGGCACTATGGTTGTTGATGGCTACAAAGGAATCATGTTAGCAATCATGGTTGATCGCATGGGAATTGTAGTTCCAGTTGTTGTTGGCCCAATGGGAATTGTATGTGCATCTACTACTTTGTGAATCAAATCAATAAAATTGTAAACAATTTGCGAAGTTGCATTGGTTTAGTTGGCAATTGGTCATCATATAACCGCATTTCCTTAGTATTGGTATGACAATTTTGTAACCCTTCTTCATTTGCAAACACTTTTGGATCATCTACATCAATGTGTTCATTTGGGTGAAGCCATATGGCTTATGATGTGAGAGCACATTACAAAGAACAAATTACCCTTTTTCACAACCCTATTAAATATGTGATATGTTGCAAGAAGGTGCATTCATATATTATTTCCAATCCAATAATGTCGTAATACGTGTTGTACAATGAGCCAAAGCCTTAGATCCAATTGTCTTTTCAAGTTCAGCTTTTGAACATAATGAATGTGATTTGTATCTTACATTTATTACAGAAAAAAACAACATATTGGTGCATCCCCACATTTATGTGGAATACATGTATAGCAATTAAGAATGTAAGGGAACTTGGAAGGGTGTTTAGGATGTTTAAAAGTAGTCAAACAATGTTCAAAGGTATTCAAAGAGCTTATAATTAATATGCCTTTCCCTGCATATGTGTAGGTGCATATAATTAACAAATTTGACCATTATTTTAAAAGATTTCTCCTTCATGCAAAGTTCAAATGTGCCATAATTTTCTCACCACTTTCTTATGAATGCATTTTATTTGTAGTGAAAATTTTAATTAATTGAAGAACACTATGAGAAATAAGGTGATTTGCAACTAGTTGTGCAATTAGCCTTACAACTAGGTTTTTGAATTGTAATGACCATTTGCAACTTCATTGCAACTTAACATATTTTTATTACATGAGTGCTACCGAAAAAGTTGCATGAATTGTAACAAACACAACTCACCATACATGAAATCACATACATATGCAACTTGTATAATTTACTTGTAACTATGCAAGAACAATTAGGTGATTATTATGGAATGACTATTAGGCAAGTTCATCCATTAATGAAACCTATGCTTGTGTTTTTTTTAATTCATCGATCAACAAACCTAATGTTGCATGATTTTTCATTCATCTATCCACAAACTTAATGTTTGTATATTTTTTTATTCATCCCTTGACAAATGAAATATGTTGATGTCCTTTGTAACTAAATGTTTAGTTATGGGTTCCAATGTAATTGTATGGCAATTGATTTTAATGGTACTAAACAATTAAATTACAACTTATGGTGTAAATGTGCAGACCTTGGACACACATTATAATTATCCAAATTATGATAAATGGTGCAAAATTTCATTCCATTATTATTTATAAACATGAAATCAATCTGAAATAGTATACATTGACATTTAAAGTTAGAAAGTGGATTATAAGAAAATAAAATTTAATGTTCTTAATTGAAATAAAATTTAACTATAAATCTAAATATATTGCCCAAGCTATTTATAACAAAAGTTTTCCTTTACCTAAACAAAAGGTTATTACAAAAATGATGAATCACAATAATCAAATATTGTCATTTAGAACATTGTGTTTCTATAAATTAATGTTTTTTTCTTTTTTTTGTTGAAATGAAGATTGATCCATATTTTTTTCATTCCACCTTATCTATTTGAAATCTACCATATTATGATGTTCAATGTCACATGTGAAATGAAATCAATAACATATAACATAACATTGTAATGTAAAAAAATCTAAATGTCCATCCTTTCAATTGAAATAAAACTAGTTTACAATTACAATGCCACTAATAGAACTTATTTATCACTAAAATGCAACATACATAAAACAAACTAAAATGCAATTAGCTAATTTTCATAGAATGGTAGTTTTAAAAATAAAATGCACCACATGCTTGGAGTGTTGAAGTTAAAACTCACCATACCTTTCATTTCAAAAAAATTGCAAATTAACGATTAAATTTATGACTAATTCCTAATTATAAATGACACATGTGATTGCTATAAAGTCCATTAGAAGAAAAACATGTATTTTCGACTAGTCTTTACGATTAAATTTTAGTCGCAAGAGACATTTTGCAACTAAAATCCCTTTAGTCGCTTAAGACAAGTCGCATGTGATAAATTAGTCGCAAATGACAAAGGGTATTGTATGAAAAAAAAGTCAACAAATACATTTCATCATTGTATACATATTGTCACATGTGACTAAGATGCAACTATTTTGGTCACAATTGAAGGCAAATGATGTGCTGCCACGTGTTTTAATATTTGATTATTTAAATTATTATTATTATTATTATTATTATTATTATGAAATAATCTAAAACGTTCAATTCAAATATTATGATGATATTATATTATGACACGTGGCCCAATTTGAGTATGCCATGTGGCATTATTATTATTTTAAATAAAATAAAAATATTAAATTGGTAGGTACCTAGGTAGGTACATAAATAGGTGCCTACAAACCTAGGCTACATACCAACCTACCTATTTAGGTGAAAAAATAGGTAGGTAGGTTCTACTTTCCTAGGTTAAATACTTATTCATATAGGTAGGTACTTAGGTAGGTAGGTACATAGGTCAACCTAGGTGGGTAGGTCAAACTAGGTACCTATCTAGCTAGGTAGATAAATAGGTTGGGAAAGTAAGTACTTTTAAAATGTGCATAATTTGTTTTTTTGTTTTGGGTCAAGCCTTTTGATTGGCTCATCCCACGTGCACAAATTTTTTAATGTGGTATTGGATGACCACACCCTTTTGTTTATATAGTGTTCAAATTGGGAATGAAAACAAACAATATGGGATAAGTTTTGAAGTTGCAACTTTTTCACAAACTAAGTTGTAATTTCAAAACTTTCTTCATGCCTTACTTTCTTAGTTTTTAGAATTATAAACAATTCAAATATTAGATAATTGGATAATCATTTAATTAATAATGATTAAATTTACATATATTTAAATTATAAAGTATACACTACAAATATTCAATATTCATTATCAACTACTTAATTAAGCAATAATTTCTTAATATTTAACAAACTAACTATCTAGTTCCTCACAAGTTATTAATACATAACTCATAAATAATTAAATAACTAAAATATTTTTAAATATTTTATTATTTTTAAAAATCTGACATAATTATATATAATATAATTAATGTAAAACTAATTTAACGACTCTAATTTAAAGATTAAAATCTTTAAATATTTTTGTTAAAATTACAAGTTATGAATTAACAATTGTCATTATAAAGTAAATTCTTACACGAATTTTTTTAAATTATTATTCAACTAAGTACATTATTTATTGTATAATTACATTTATTTTTGTAAGAATTATTATAGGTCAAGTATTTTTTTTCTCTTGGTAATTATTAACTATAAACACAATAATTTGTTAAACATAACATTAATTTTCATAATTACTGTCAAATTACTATAAAATATTTATCATAGACGATGAATCACAAAATTTTAATAATATTATTATTATATAATATTTCGTGAAATTAAAATCAGTAAAATAATTATTTTAACTACACTATAATTTTTCCAAATTTTTAATTCAGGTTTGAAATTATAAATTACAGTGTGAATAATTATGTTCAATTAAAAAATAATTATGCACATAATAATTAATTCCTATCTGAAGTAATTACAATGATTTTAAAGTAATGTCACATCAATTACATTAATTAATTTCTTCTAATATAAGAATATAAATTAGACAATATACAAATTTATGTTATAACAATAATTATTTAGTGTAACTTAAATTTAATAAAAATAATCATTTATAATTATTTATAAAAATGATTTATAAGGATAACACTAGTAGAAAAAACCCTGAAAACTCAATCAATATTTTTTGAATTAAAATATAAATTTAAGATTCCAAAATAGTAATACAGAATTCAAATATCAATTTTTAGATCAAATAAGTTTTTTGAAGTTAAATAACAACTTTCGGAATTGAAATGTCAAATTTTAGATTCAAATATATATTCAAAACTAAAATGTCCATTTTAAGACTCAATTAATAATTTTCTGACTTGAAATATTAATTTCCAAAATAATAATTTGGAATTCAAATTTCAACTTTCAAGTCAAATAATTGCTTAAAATTTTAATTTAAAACTTCAGAATTCAAATATCAAATTTTAAGTTCAAATAAAAATATTTAAAATCAAAATGTCGATTTTTAGATTCAACAATTTTTTTTGAATTGAAATACTAGATTTTAGATTCAAATAAGTTTTTTGAATTTAAATAACAATTTCTAGAATTGAAATGTCAATTTTCAGATTCAATTAATAATTTTCAGATTAGAAATATTAATTTTCAGAATTCAAAATAATAATTTGGAATTGAAATTTCAAGTTCAAATTTAATGATTATTTCAAATTTAAATGCAGAATTTTCAGAGTTGAAATATAAATTTTCATATTCATATAAAAATATTCGAAATTAAAATGTCCATTTTTATAATCAATTAATGATTTTCTGAATTGAAATACTAATTTTGGATTCGAAAATATTAATTTAGAATTCAAATATCAATTTTTAGATCAAAAAGCTTTTTTGAATTTAAATTAAAAATATCATATTCAAATCAACAATTTGAAATTCAAATAATGTTTTAAACAATTGAAATAAAAAATTTCATATTCAAATATGAAGTTTCAAATTGTAATATATATATTTAAAATTAAAATAATAGTTTTCAGAATTGAAATATCAATTTTCAGATTTGAATAAAAAATTCAAAGTTCAAATATTAATTATGAAATTCATTATATGAACAATATACATACGTGTGCATATTATATATATATAATTTTAGTACATACATTAAAATACACCCCTATGTCATTATAAAATACCTTTAGGATGTAACTAATTTGGTGACTATTGCAACTAATGAGACATATCAACCTATTAATGGATGAAAATAAATGTAAAATCGATCCAACCAATAGGATGAAATTTCTAATACTTGCATCATAGTTGTGAGAATTACCAAAATAGTTGAAATTTGATCTTATAGTTGCAAATATTCTCAAATCTAGTCGCAAACGACTACAAGTCGCATGTAGTCGTAAATGGAATGGTTACATTTTTGCTGATTTATACTAATGGTCTAGTCACCTTGGACAAGTCACATAAGATTTTAGTTGTAGAAAAAAATACATGGTACCCATTCAAAAGGAGATCCATATAATATGCAATTAACACCAACTTTTCATCCATTCAACATGGCATCGTTATTTACAACTAGTTTTTGTGATTAAAATGTGTATTCACATAACCCTATGTGACATGACCATTTGCAATTGGATTTTACAATTAAAACGTGTAATCACATATGATAAAGAACTAAGATGTATACATGTGGCAAAATTTTGTCCATTGAATTTGGATTAAAATTATCCACCAGATGGTGTACATGTAATAAAGAATAACAAATAATATAATCATGACAATTACTTAATGTAGGTTAAGCTAAATCAAGGTAGGCAATTATATTAATGTGGGTTAGGCTAAAATAGGCAACTTAACATAGGCTAGGAAGGTAGATAAATAAGTAGGTATGTGGGTGTAGATAGGCTTAAATAAGTAGGATCCAAAATTTATTTCATTAGTATAAGTTTTCTTCATCAGTTTATCCCATATGGTTCATACACCTTGAATGTTTGAAGTCTAAACCATAAGAAGTCCATTCTTTCATCTACTTATGTATTTTACAAACTTAAACTTGTTGACAAATGATATGGGATAAATCTTAATGAAATGGAACCACAAAATATGTAACTTTAAGGTAAACAAATTGATCACCATACATTTAAGAACTCAAAGGAAGTTGAATCTTCACACATTGTTCCTTTGCTTCTTATGTTCCAAAAACATTTGTAGCCTTCCATCTAATGCTTCCAATGTCATAGAAAACACTCAACTTGGTCAAGGAATGAGGAAGATATGAATTGTTTTGTGCAAAGGGGTTTATGTTCTATGGTAGGCCTATTATAATACACTATTACAAAAACATGGTTTATATGCAACTAGCGTCATGTTTAAAATGACTATATAGTCAATGTCTAAAATACATGAGTAGTTTAAAATGGTTAAATGTTTCCATCATGATTAACATCAAAAGTAGTAATATCCATTATGACTAAAAAATTTAGTATTATAGTCAAATCAAACAATGTGTTACGCACATGGTAAATGCGAATGCCCAAGTGGATTTGTCTATGTTGGCTAATACAACTAACATGATTAGAATTAGTCATAAAGTATGACACACATGATTATATTGTTATTTTTAATGATGCGGTAATAGTAAAATGGAATAATTTAATATAAAATAAAATAAAACTAATGTACATCTCATTTAAATTTGAATTTAAAAAATAAAAATATTTTTTTTACAAAATTAAGTAAAATCCATTGTTATTACAAAAACATTGTAACATTGATTTTTACTTTTTTACTTTTATTACAAAATTTGATACATGTTTGAAAACATACAAATTTTATAACACAATTTCAAAAGTGAATTTTAAAAAGATATTTTAAAGGTATCTTGTTAAAACATTACTTTTGAATAAATATGTGGCACAAATCAAAATATGTAAATTAATGGAATGACTAAAACTTTGGATTTAACATATTATAAAATTGAAATCAATGATGAAAGTAAGGAAACCAAATGTAACTAAATAGTTGTATGTAATAATTTATAACCCAAGCCAAAAGAAAACATTGCTTGAATTTTTGGAACACAAAATAATTTTTTTTTTCACTTTTTGAAATTGAAAAAAATCACAAAGTTCAATGTGATCATGATAGTAAATTAGTTTTACATAAATAGTTCTAAATTATAACTCAATCTCAAATTTAAAAATTTATATATATATATATATAATTAAGTGACTTAATTATTTTTTCAAAATTTGAAAATTTCTGAAATAAATATTTAAAACCATCTTAGTTGTTGTACATTTTGAAATGGAAAAAAATCAAAAAATCCATGAAAATAAATAAATTAGATGTACCTAAATAGTATTTGAATATATAACTCAATTCAAAGTTTGAAAAAAATACATTTGAATTAGTTAATGAATGAGTATTTAGAATAGTTATAATTTACACATATTTTAAAATTTTAAAAATTAGAAAGTTCAATTTAATAATAAACCTATTAAATCAATTATTAAAAAACATGCACATGTAAAATCATAGTCAAAGGAGCCACCCAAGTGAATGGACATTCCTTACAATTACATTTTTATATGTTTGAAAGCTCACAATGGAAGCATAATAATTTGGATTATAATAATGTTTTTTGGATTTTTTTCATTAGTTGCAAAGCTTGCATGTTCAAAGCTTAACACAAATCAAAAGATATTTTTGCATGTTCAAAACACTCAAATATTGAGAATGGACAATCCTTGTTTTCTTCAAACGTCCTTTTATTCTACCAAATGTACGTGCACCACGCCTTTTGAAAATGGGATAAGAATTGAACATTGGTGATTAAAAAGGCAAAAGGACTTGAACTAATAAAAATGGTTTTTTAACCCATTTGAACACATTTGGTTCTTGAAAATGTTTTGACCTTGAAAATTAAAGATTTTGAAAATGTGGTTTTAACCCAAATTATTCACATGTATGTGATAGAAAGCATGAATGCATAATATACATGATATAAACTCCATTTCTAGTCAAAAAAATATTTATATCTAAAATGCAACATTAAAGGGGGTATTTAAAATTAAAAAATTTAAGTTATAAATCAACACATAAATGACATGTGTCATGTGCAGTCCTTGGAATTTGACATTTACTTTAAGTCCCCTAGCTCCTTTGACTGTGATTTCATCCACACTTTTTTGTTCAAAGTATGTGTTTAAAATTTTTGCAATATCATTTTTTATCATCATGTGAAGTGATGGTTTAGTGGTTAAAACCTTGGAGTGTGGCTAAAAAGGTTGTGGGTTCAAATTTTACTTTGAACACTCATCATTAAAAAGAAATTTCAAGTTTAGATATTTAGTGGCTTATATGATGTTAGCTGAAATGTTTTTTTCAATGTTGAGTCCCAAGGCAATGGTGGTAATGTTTTGGATTCTCCTATAGTTCCAAAAAAAAGTTCCATAATGTCATTATATATCCATATAAATAATTTAATTTTTAATTAAAAATAAAATTAATAATGCCACATCAACTAATAGCTTTAATCATTTTAGTAATTTTGGATAATCATGTTAATCATATATTTTTATCACATTTGTGTCAAAAACAACTATTCTATTTTGACAACATCCAATTCTGTCCATTATTTGATGTAACTAAAATTATGTCTAAATTAAGTTTTAAAAACTAACTTAGAAACACATATTTGTAGGAATGACAGTTTTGAATTTCAAAGTTCAATTATTTGGTTATTGTTCCATTGCCTTTGGAATACAAAGCAGTTTTGTAGCTCTTAGTTGGCACACACCCATAGGTTTTTATATCATTCAAAAATTGACAAAAAATGGAAAAGATATAGGGTTTGAAAATAGAGAGGGTCTAAAGTTTTTTCTTGAAAAATTTTGCAACAAAATATCATAATCTTCTTCCTACTTTACTAACATTTTTTCCCCTGTTCCTTCACTTTTAATGCTTTGACAATTATAATCTTCTAACTTTCCTTTCGAATGACATAAAAATTGTTGAATTTGGTTAAGGATGAAGAAGATATAGGGTTTGAAACTAAAAAAGGTCTACAACTTTCTTCAAAACTTTTGAAACAAAATATCTCCATCCTTTCCCTTCTATTTTTACATTTTCTTCCTTGCACCTTTGCTTTTGATGCTTAAAAATCATTTGTAGTCTTCCAATTTTCACTTTTAATGACATAAAAATTACAAATTTTGGTTAAAGGATGAGGAAGATATGGGGTTTGAAACTAATGAAGATCTAAGGTTTTTACTTCAAAAATTTTGAAACATAATATCATAAGCTTTTTTTGTCTTTTTTGCATTTTTGTCCTTGCACCTTTGTTTTTGCTACTTTAAAAAAAATTATAATTTGTGCTTCCAATTTGCACTTCCAATGACATAAAAATTGTTCAATTTGGTTAAAGGATGACAAATATATTGAAAAAACATTGTCACATTTCAGAGAATAAAATAGTTATTATTTAACCTATTTATTTACTACCTAACATGTTACCTATTACCTAACTTGATGCACTCCCAAGTCCCAAGTTAGGCCCAAGATGGGCCGTGGTTTTTAACACAGTGGAATTGTGGGGATTTGAAGGCACGCTCCCAACTCTCATCACTAAAAAGAGTAAAGGGGCGTGCTGAAGCTTTGGGATGGGACTAGGAAGAGGGACAAGCTTTAGTTACTTATTCGAACCTACATAAAAACCAACCAACAAGTTGGTTAATTCACATTCTGGAACACCTTTAATGCTAGGACAAGCCACAAGCAACCCTGGACTCACAAGACTCACCACGGCCCGGACTTTAAGGAAGCCACCACCTTCCCCCATATAGTATTCTTTGCATTATTCCGTAGCACCTACATCCGAATGGCTTTTTGTCTCGGGATTCTCAAGGAAGAGTCCTGAAATTATCCCGATTTGGACTTTCGGGGCTTTGTGAGTTCATAACTCTTTGCTCAGACCTCCGATTGGGATGAGGTCTCAAGCAAACTTGTAGCTTTCCTTGAAATCTTTTCAACGATGTGTCGCACTCCACCTACACACACCGGGGTTGGGTCGATTCCTGACTTTTAGTGGTCGGGAGTCAAACTGCTAGTTTGACTCCCAACCCTTCTTTTTGTCATAACTTGTGCTGCAAATGTCCAAATGGCTCATGCGAGGCCATTTTCGACATCTACACTTTGATAGCTTTCCAATGATATGAAGAACGCCTCAAGGCGAGGTGTTTTGACCCCTACAATCGAGCTCTAAAGTTTCGGGAGTCCCAGAGGACTCCCAAGTCCCCATTTCGGGAGTGAGTGTCATCCTCACACTCTTCCAAAAGTGGGGTTGCGACATAACCAAATGAAAGCATGGTAGAATACACACAAAAAATAGTATAAACAACAAGTATTGCAATCCATAAATAAAACAACTAACAAGTAAATGAGTTTATGGGGATAATAAATTTTTTTTTCCATGCATTATTTCTTCATTCTTCCTTACATGGACTTCAAAAGCTAAATTATTATAATCATGTTTTTAAAAATTACTTACAAGTACTTAAAAATAGGTGAAATGTTTTTGCCAACATATATATATATATATATATATATTTTGAAAACAAATATTGATGTGATGAATATTCTAACATTATTTTTTGGTTAATTGAATTTGTTTTCAAAACTAGAATCATCCCCAACCCCTAAAAAATAGAT
>Ga0209208_10012684_pt1 | contig 10633 bp, 10 predicted proteins | sample S1TSphfallax_3_FD_187694 | JGI IMG/M metagenome (GOLD analysis project Ga0209208, IMG submission 187694) | Host-associated microbial communities from peat moss isolated from Minnesota, USA - S1T2_Fd - Sphagnum fallax MG (SPAdes) (version 2) | ecosystem: Host-associated > Plants > Peat moss >... | reverse complement strand
TAGGTTAAAAAATAAATGTCAACCCCTTTATATTTCATTTGTTGATATATTTCTTCTTGAAAATTCATCACATAATGTATAATAACTAAAATATTCATCACTTTCAAAATTGAGGTGTTAAGCAATCACACTTTCAACCTTCAATGATTTTCGCATGCGATCATTAAGTTTATTCACTTTTGTGATGTATTCAATTGCATTTTCATTATGTCTTTGTTGAAGTTATGTTATTTTCAATATGGAAAAAAAAAAACTTTCATATGGTCAAAAAATATTTATACAAATATTTTGAACAAGGACTCACATGTCCTTTTTTGTTCTACCAACAATTCTTTAATCATGTTAATTAATTCCACTTCAACAATTTAAAAAGAGATTGCATTCATTTTTTTTGTGTTTGGCCACTAATGGTTTCAAAGATGTAAATTATTTTGAATTCTATTAGAAAGGTTTTGGGGTCTTTATTTTGTTCTCCTTTAAACAAAGGTAAATTCCAATCCCAATTAATTATTTTCTACACGTTTCTTATTTGACTATTTTTTGGATTTTTTTGAAATCTTATTTTATTTCACATGATTACAAAAACATGAATAGTCCACAAGAGATGGGGAAAAAAAAAATTCATTAAATTGCATTACTCGAATCATGAAAATAGTTCCAAAGTTTTTATTAAATCTTGATGAAAATCATTTTTGGGTATTCTTGTTAATTTAATTTTTAATCTTCTACATGTGAAAAACATTACTTTCATTAGACTATTATCCATACACTACTACCTTGTCATTATTGCAAACCATTTTACAATTTGGGTTCACTATGTTTGTTATGTTTTCACCACCTTTGGGAGTTGTGTTTCTATTGATTTTCTTGATTCGGCAACCTTTGATGCTCATTTCAAGTACAACTTGTAAAATGTTGAAATATTAAAAAAATGATTCACCTTCACTAGCCATTCCACCCCAAGGTAATCTCTCTCTCAATACAATTGTGTTCTTTTGTTGTTCAATTCAATTAGCTTTTAGTTTTCATTGGATTTGTCACACATTTGACATAGATATGTTCATACTTCTAACAAGCAAAACACTTTGCAACTTTCCCCAAAATCTTATGCAACATGTCCACCTTGCACCTCCCAAAACATCAACTTATGGGGGATATAAGTTGTGACAATGAAATAAAAAATGTAGCCTAAAAAAGGTTGAAGACTATGAAGATTAATTCTTAATAAAATCCTTGTTAACGCATAAATAAGTTACACAACTAAAGTCTCACACAACATCCATTCAATATACAAAGTCCTTCCAAAAATGCAAAAGATGAACTTTGCACATTTTTGAGATAGTATTATTCATGTGTTAAAACTTGGTTCTTATATCCGTTGCACTCATTGAGAAGCTCATCACATGCATTTAAAATCTAATCCTTGTGTGGTCTACGTTCATTGAGGAACTCATCACATGCACCTAAAATTTAATCCATACGTGGGCTACACCCATTGTGGAGCTCATCTCACATGTTTAAAGACTTTATTCAATGGGCATTACTCATAAAAAATACATACATTTTCTTTTGTGAACATTTTCATAATCAAAAGAACACATAAGTTTATTATGATGTAAATTTGTTATACAAAAAGTTTATGTTAATGCTTAACACAAAGTAATAACAAGAAACTTCCCAATTCGAATGCCTACACAACACTCAATCCAAGACTTCATAGTTCATGCTATGAGAATGTAGATATGATCGAATTCTTCTACAGTTCTTAGTCCTAATTGCATCCTATTTCCAATCATAGCACAAAATCACTACAAACAAAAGCAATGCTCGTGGAGGAGCTGTGGAGACTTACCTGTGATTTTCTTCTGTGATCTTCTTCTTTGATAACTAGAAGACTGGACACAGTTGCTTCCTACACAAGACATACGGTCCAGTTTTGTGGTTTGAATCCAGTTCTCCCAGTCCTGCAGGATGGTGTTGTTGATCCATGCATGAGTCAGCAGGGCTGTTGCAGAACCCATCCTCTTACAGCAAGCCACTTATCATCATGCAAAGAACAAAACATTCACCTCATGAGACAATTGAAAACTCATATCACTCAAAAATGTACAATTGAATGTGTTGCTTTTTTTCTGGGTCTGGTTTGCATCCCTCCTGCCTGACAATGCATCTCTTGATCACTTGATGAATGCTTCTCTGGAATTAAGAAACTGCATTCTGTAATCTGCCTGCAGCAGAAATGCTCTGCTAAGCAGGTAGATCATGCTATGAACTACATGAACAGAACAAGAACAGAAAGTTCAATTGCTGAAAATTCATGTACATACAGAGATTTCAAACCTTCTCAGACCATGGAAACAGCTGCTGGGAACTGGGCATCAGAAGTGCCATGGACTAGGATGACATAACAGCAGTCCTGTTGGAAGCAAAAGTTCCATAGCCACCAAACACCTCAATTCCAGATTTGAGGGGACATTGCAAAAATCAGCAGAGGGTGACAGTTGCCATGATATGGAGATGATGAATTCTTACTGCCACCATATCCGCACATCACCCTGTGCTACCAGCATAGCTCCTCTCCCAATCTTATGAAAAGCATCAAGTTCTTCCTGCACTGATGAGATTGAGTTGAACTCATTCATTCTCCGCAACCCAAGAAACTCTGAGTTGTCTGAGAACCACTGAGATACATTGAAATCAACACCTACAAAATTGCTAATCTGACTGGTCCTAAAAGACACATGGAGTGCAGACACAACCTGCTGATAAACTGCCTGCAAGATTCCTGTCAAGTTACCAACTACATTGCTTTTTCTTAAAACAAACCTAGAGGAGCCAGGACTACTGTGCTTCTTGTGTGAAGCACAACAAGTGTAAGACTTGATTCTAGACATAGACGAAAGCATTAAATGTGCCTTGATGTGGGGCCTCTGTTGGTGAATTTGTCTAACTTTTGCGTTGAATGCCTGACTTGAAATACTTTTGTCTCTGTTGAATTGATCTACTGCAATTCCATTGCTTCCTGCTGACTTCTTGGGATCCCTAGTGACAGCTCGACCTTCAGGTTGATGCATCTCAGGCCCTGTGATCATCTGTGATGATTGGGGTGGTCCCTGTTGGTTGTTATCAAACCAACAACAAGAAATTTTCTGAGCTTTCAAATTGAATGCCTGAATCCGAGCAACAACCCCACCATGCAAGGCCAAAAAAACACCATTCCTGATGAGCATGTCACCAGCTCCTGAGTGCACCTGAATCATCAATCCACATAGAAAAGAAGGTACTTCCATTCAAAATTTCTCTTCACTGTGCAATAAGCCAGAAAAAAAGGCAGACTCACTATCCCGCATCAGTCCACCACCAAGCATAGTGGAATTATGCAGCAGCAAGCACCCACTATCCTCCTGGAGCTTGCTGAAGTGGGTCTAGATCAAGTCCACTATATCTGTCTCATCTAGAAGTATAGTAGTCTGTAAAAGTGTGTTTTCAAATGGCAATTGTGGCATAAGAAATGCTGTAAAATTGAATGACAGAGCCTTTGACAGTAGTCTCAAAAGAGTGAATCTCTACCCACATGTTCCTTCTGGATGGATGCATCCTCATCATTTAAGCAAACAGGAAACCTCAAGAGGAGGTATCATCACCTATAAGAGAGAATGAACACAAAAGTGTTTGGGATCTCACTGGGGACAAAAAACTACTACTACAGTCCATTGATCAGTCAGAAGGGCTTCCACTTACTGGATGCATATCTTTTTTGCCTTTTGTTTGTCATTGCCATTGACAACTTCTTCACTGAAACCCTAAACCCTAAACTGTGCTTTTTACCTGTGTTTGTCTTGCAGGGCATGCTATGGAGAGTACTCCTGGCGAAGAAACAATGCCACCTTCCATGTCGATAACAACTCCTTTCTCTGCAGTGATAATCACCTCAACCAAACTCAAGTCCTGTTGCAGCTGAAGAACAGCCCTTTCTTTTGGAAAAACCACTGCCACAGCATCCTCCTCCTCATGCTTGCAGCTTTTCTGAGGCAAGCTCTTCATCATGCCACCAAGACCCAATAGTAGCTGTTTGAAGACTTTCACAAAAAGGGCACTGCCTTTTTGTGACAAGTTTCTTGCAACCCATTCCTTGAAGTTGATACCACTGCTGTGATGGAGACTGTTGAAATAGGCTGCTGGCACCCTCACATGAGCATGACAAATGCTGCTGTCAGTTGTTGCTGCTAGATGATCAGAGCAGTCCCTGCTTGGCTGCTGAGAGGTGGACATGCTTTCTCCCTTTGAAGTTGCAGATCTATCTTCCTCATTCTGCATGCTCTTGTATTTGCTCGACATATGTGGAGTTAGCTCTGGAGCAGATTTAGTTGCATTGGATTGCAGATGTGCAGCAACAACCGGACCTCCAAGCTTGAGAACTCGTGACATTGTATCCCATGTCTGCAAGGACAAAACTAGGTCTTCAGATTCAAGAGCTTTCAAGAGCTTCTTCACTTTTCATGTTGAAGCCAGAAAGCATTGCAACAGTCTACACCCCCTCATTCTGCAAGGTAAAAAAACAAAGACATAAGTCTCTCTTCTCCTCCTCCTGTGTTGCATCTCCTGCTTCTTCCTTCAATGCAACCAAACATAACAGAACAAAGGAAGGGATTGCCAGAATTGCAGACTCACTCACCAGATTCTTGCAGTGCATGGTTGCAGCCATTGCATCATCTGAAACCTCCAAATCTCCTGCAAAAAAACCCCATCATTTCGTGCATGGATTTCTGTGACTGACTGACTACCACAAGAGCCTTACACGAGCTGGAAACATTCTGAACATACAAAGGAGGAAGCTACTGTCGAACCTGTGATGTGGAGCACAGAAGAATCGGGTTGAGAGCTTGCTGAGATGGTTGCTGCAGTTGCTTGAAACCGATATGCTTGCACACCTCTCACAAACACGGCTCCCTTCATCTAAGGACACAGCCCCGCCATCACAGAACACAACTCTTCTTCAGCAGTCGCACTTCGTGGCGTCAAAACAAGCCTGGACCTGTTCCAACAACTCCGCACTCTCCCCTTGGACATAAAGAGAAAAGCTAGAGTTGTGTTTGCACCGATTACAAAATCGGTGCAGCACAGCAAGAAGAAGAAGAAGAAGAAGAAGGAGAAGATGATGATGATGAAGAAGAAGAAGAAGAAGAAGAGGAAGACTGAGCGACAAAAGAATTCGGCGCTTACCTCAGATGCTGTGCCGGATGCCATATCAGGCGAGAAGACGATGGAGGAGCAGGAAACACGCCAGGACGGGAAGCAGCAGTCTTGATGGTCATAGTGATGGAGGAGAATGCCGGAGCCATGGAACAACTGCTGCTGCCGTTCCTCATTACTATTGTTGTCGTCGTCGTTGCAAGCATCCACATCTTCTTGTTTGCCCATGCTTGCTATCTTGCTTACATCTTTTGTGTTGCACGACGCGGTTGGAGCACGTCTCGTGGATCAATCCGTTTTACAAAGCGCAAGCGCACGGAAGAAGAAGAAGAAGAAGCGCAAGCACAAGCGTGCGCAGGGCCAGAAACAAATATTGCCCTAGACGGGGATGACGATGCTCAGGTGCGCAGATTGCCTCGAGGATTCTCTTTCTTTCTTCTGCAGTATCTTCTGCTCAAACCACGTCGACTGGAGATTATTGCACGCAATTGCGATCTTGTTGCGGTAGCAGACATCTTCACAAAGATCTGCAATCCTTCGCAGTTTCAGTGGAGATTTTGCGAAGGATTTCCGATTTTGGGCAGTCAAGACTGCCTATTACGATCTTGTGCTCCTTCTTCTTCGGTTTTTGTGGAGATGTTGCGAAGAATTTCAGAGTTTGTGGAGTAAAGAAAGCCTATGATCTGCTTCTTCTTCGTCGTCTTCTTCCACTGTATGTTAAGGTTCACAAGCTTGGCAGTTTGTGTTGCATTCCTGGATGTCAAGAGGACGAGAAGTTTTGCATCTGCCGGAGATACTGCGTTCGAAGCCTTTGTTTGTAGTATTTGCGTTTGTGGTACAGCAAAGCAGCTGCTGCTGCTTTTCTTTGCATGCGCGCATTTCAAGTTCAAACGAAATGATCTGCAAAGTTGGAGAGTTTTGAAAAACGTTTTTGTTTCTTGCCTCGCAGGTGAGGAGGATGATGCTTGAGAAATCAATTCAGAACCTAACTAACAGAAACAATTCGACGCAGTAGTGGATGTTTGTTGGTCACGCAGACTTCCAAGGAAGGCTGCAAGGATCTAAACAGAGCTTTGGAAACTTTGTCAGAGAAAAGACCTCATTGGAAACCCTGTTGGAAGAAGTGTTTTCCTGCAGCTTGCAAGGAAGCTTTTGTTTTGGAAATTATTCATGCAGCTTGTAAGAAAGAAATCTTAGCTGGAAATTTTGAATTGCAGCTTGCAAGAAAGAATCTTGGCCAGAAATTCTTCATGCAGCTTGCAAGAAATCTTTGTCTGAAAATTCTGAATTGCAGCTGCAAGGAAATCTTGGCTGGAAATTCTTCATGTAGCTTGCAAGAAAGAATCTGGGCAGGAAATTCTGAATTGCAGTTTGCAAGAATCCTTAGTTGGAAACTCTTAATGCAGCTGACAAGGAATCTGTTGTAGTAAATTGTTGATGCATGCAGCTTGCAAGAAATCTTGGTGTAGAGATTCTGAATTGCAGCTTGCAAGCACTCTTGGTCTGGAAAGTCTTCATGCAGCTTGGAAGAAATCTTGGTTGGAAATTCTTGACAAAGCTTGCTTGCAAGAACTCTTGGTTGGAAATTCTTGACAAAGCTTGCTTGCAAGAACTCTTGGTTGGAAATTCTTCATGCAACAGTTTGCAAGAAATCTTGGGTGGAAAACTCTTTGTGCAGCTTCTTGCAAGGAATATCTTGGTCAACAATTCTAAATGGAGCAGCTTGCAAGGAATCTGATGTTGGAAATTGTTGATGCATGCAGTTTGCAAGAAAACTTAGTTGGAAATTCTTGGTGCAGCTTGCCAGAAATGGAAGAGAGAAAAACAAAATCAGCAGCGTCGGTTTTCCACAGATTTACAGGTGCTGAATTCAAAGAGGTGACAGGTTTTTTTTGCTGGTGAGCAATATCATCTAGTCTCAACACATCCTGGAGCCCTTGTTGTCATTGCACAGTGAGTAAGAAACACTGACTGCAAATTTTTTTGTTGTTTTAAGCAAGCTCAAAGAGCCTTGCACAAACTTAGTTGCACTTGAGCATCTCAAGAACTTCAGATTCAGGTTGCACTCTTGCTTCTCTTAATAAAAAAACCCTTCTTCAAGACTTCTTGTGAATCTGAAACTGTTTTTCAATATCTATCATTACAGTCTATCCCCACAAATTAAAGTCTTCCCATTGCTGCAAATTGCTGCAAGAGGGATGCAAGATGTGCAAATTTAAGGAGTGCAAAAGTAATTGCTCTGATGCTAACATGTGGCATGTGCAATACAGTTGATCACTGTGATGAGTAAATGTTACAACCCATGTTTCATTAAGCTGGAGACATTAGTTTGAAACACTTCGGAAGCTTGTTTTTTCTCAGCTGGGAATTGTTTTTGGTGAGTGTAGCAGGGCTTGAACAATTGATTCATGAGTTTGATGCTGCAAACAGGTAACTCGTCCACTATCACTCTATCCAATACAGGCTCTCTTGACCTTGAATTCCATGACAACAAATGCCATAAATCCAAGAAGGCAAGTTATTAAACTTCCAGTTGTGCAGCTTGAACTGTTTCCTTGAGTGTTTTTAACCCATTGGCTTCAGATGCTGGTGGACTTTAGAATTGTAATGACTTAAAGTTTTGTTGGAAAGCTGCAGAAGAAAAGGAAAATTGGTTGAAATGGTGGATAGGAGAATTCCAGACATTTACAGACCCAGAATTATTGCCCAATTTTGTCGCAGCAGCTTTGAATGACTATGTGACTATGAGATTCTTATGGCTGTAATGGCATCTCTATTCTTTAAAATCCATGCCAAGCAGTCTTCTGGAGCACAACTTTCCATCAGAGCAAGATATCCTCTCCAAAACAAGAATGTTTATTGATGGAAAGCCACTGGATCTTCCACATGCGAAAGACAACATGAGCGACTCTCCTCACAAGTAAAGTCTTCTACTGGACATTTGCAGGTGCATGACTTGAGTACTAAGTTAGAAACTGCTTCAAAAGGGTCCTTCACATAAGGAAATTCAGATAATCGTTATACGTTTCTGCATTTTATTGTATGTGTGGAATTGATTGGAAGAGGAATTGAACAGGATTGATCCAAGTAGAGAGGTTGCATTGTTCTCAAGTCAAGTGTCTTAACAGTGCATGACTTCTACATTTCAATTGCAAATGCAATTGTGATGCTGTAAAGACAAGAATTGAGCTAAACTGGGTGCAGAGGTGGCAACTGGAGAAATCATGTCATTTCTCCTGTTGGTTATTTTGCAGCCATTGCTATTAATACTATTGTGTACATACTCTGAACTATATATTTCTCACTGCAATTTTCTTGGGATTCCTGTGTCCTATCGTTTTTGTCAGTGCATAGAATTGTCAAGCTATCTCACTTTTTTCTATAAAAATTTCATGCAAAGATTTTCTCCCATTCCTACTTTTGTTCATGTTGATAGCCATGTGATAGGTGACTAATTTTTTATGTAAATTTGATTCCACTTATGAGCCTTTGCTATTAGACATTTTGCACTGGGCAATTGGAATTAGGATTTGTGTCCTTTCTTTCTGCAATTTCCATTTCTTCCTTCCCTGTTGTTGTAGTTGCTTTCTTGTAATTAAGTTTGGCAGGCTTACATCATTTACTATTTGTGGCAATAAGAAACAAAAACTGACATGTTTTTTGTTTCTTGCAGAACAAATCTGCTACAAAGCTTTGAACCTGTCTGCATCCACTCTACAATTTTTGACAAACCCAATCTTGAATCTGGCAGGAGGCATAAAAAAATGTCTCAAAAGATGGGTCCGATACCAAAGTAAATCACCTCTTTCCTGCCAACCCACTTTGTCCATAGCTGCTCAAAAGATTGATTGAATCCATTGACATGTTTGCCAATGCAAATCCTCATTTCTTAAGTTCTTATTTTTCATAAGGGACAAGATTCACATTAAAAAAACAGTTCCTGGTAAAAGTATAAGGTTTGAGCATTGGTACTATATATATATACATGTTGATTTTTACACTCAGTAATGCCCTTGGAGAGGGGGAGTTCTGGAAGTAATTGCTCCTCAGCTCTGCCTCAGGCAAGTGCTTTACTTCTGGAACTTCCCGATCTGAGACCGTTACCCTACACTTTTACATGTGTTGAAATCCTTTCATTCTTAACACGAGAACACGACAAAGGTTTCTTTTGTATTTGCAGGTATGTTACAGAAAGCATAATCTTCCTCCTAGCCTTGAAGACATGTTACAGAGCCCTTTACAGGTACGTGTAACATGCCTCTAGGATGGCAGATTCAAATTAGATATCAATCTCTTTTTTTTTAAATGTAAGGGAAGGGCAGGTCATTCGAAAGGTTATGTCATTCTTTGGACTTGGGAACTCGGGCTATACTGCACTCATTGCCATGCCCTTGGAACAACATAACTTAACCTCCTGCAGATCTGCGCTGCGCTTCCCTTGTACAAAACTTGGACCACCAAAATTGAACCCACGCCAACAGAATCATGACTTTGTAAGATTTCCTTGTTTGTCCTCCCTTTCTCCCTTTGCTGGGTGCTTTGTTTAATGATTTACCAGGGTTTCATCGCAAAGAACATCTTGGGAATAGAAAATCTGACCAAATAGGTACAAATATGTTTGACAGACTCACACTATTATCATTATTTAGATAGTGTGCTTCCCAGAGCAAGCAAGCAACAACATTCATAAATGGCCTTCGGTATGTAGGATTGACAAGCTTTTTGACCTTTTACAAAGAAGGAAATAAGAAGCCATATTATATGTATATATATATATATATCTATTCATTCAGAAGATTTGAAGAACTAAAGAGAAGTAGTACTGGGAAGTCACTCCTTTCCCATTTCTCTAGATGGCTACTAGACTCTAGAGTTGTGTAATTTACTCCATTTTACTCCTTCATCGTCATTACACCATTTTCAAAAGCACGGTCAATTCATTTCCTTTAGGTTTCTTTTATGTTTCCCACACTTTCCCTTTGGATTTCAGAATCCCGGACATTTAGTCATTAGCTAATGAAAGCAACCCTGGCAAACACAATAAATCATACCGTTCCAGCAAAGGGGGGAAAAGAAGGAACAAGAGAGAGAGAGAGAGAGAGAGAGAGGACAACTCAAGTTCCGAGCTAGAAAGCCAAAAGCCAAAGTGAGTCACTAAGGGACAAACTAACAAATCGTGTTCCAAAGCTCCCACTTGTGGTTGCACGAAGTTAACTACTCAAAAGTAGACCAAAATAGGGGAAGTATGAAGAAATAGGCTAATGCCCATTTGGAGTCCATATTCATTAGTTGGGGGTGTCTTGAAGTTCTGGTGTTTTTTTTTTTAATCCTCTTGAGATTTTGCCTTTTTTTTTGACAAAATTTTTCTAGTGTAAATTCCATTTTGTATTTCCATTTTGCATATAGGTGTGATTTTTTCTCTTCTGTTCATTAGATTAGG
>Ga0209208_10012683_pt1 | contig 10634 bp, 7 predicted proteins | sample S1TSphfallax_3_FD_187694 | JGI IMG/M metagenome (GOLD analysis project Ga0209208, IMG submission 187694) | Host-associated microbial communities from peat moss isolated from Minnesota, USA - S1T2_Fd - Sphagnum fallax MG (SPAdes) (version 2) | ecosystem: Host-associated > Plants > Peat moss >... | reverse complement strand
CCTTTTCCATTTGCAAAAGAAATCTCGTCACCTTTGATGCATATCTGAGTTTTCAATTTTTTTTCCCCCCCTTATTGGTTTTGTGTGTGCTAAGAATAATGCTATAGTGGAAATCTGTGACGATCCTGCTGCGTTTTTCTTCAGTACTACTATCCTTGTTTCTGGAGAAATCATTTTCCAGATAGCAATGAATGATCACTGAAATTGGGGGACATTACAGGATATTTGATTGGTCCACTCAAACGCTCATGAATCACAATGTTCTCTTGGAGCTGAATCTTAAGACTCCATCAATACATTTTTTGAAAGGATTTTTGCACCATCTGTGTGTATTCTTGACAATAAGTAGCCTTGAATTTCCCTTGATGTGTTATGGGAAATTTCTTGTCTATATTTTGGTGGGTCCAGTTTGCAGAGTGGGTAGTGAGAAGAAGTCTTCCCATAATTTGTCAGCCAGGACAGAGTTGTCAATGGAAATCATGGGAGTTGTAATTAGACTATATTGAAGCTTCCCCAACATGTTGATGATCGGATAATTGTAAACTATGTGCAGGAAGCTGAAGATCATGCAGGGCCTTCGAATATTGAGCTGGTCATCAGTGATGACATGCTCAATGGTATTGATGAAGATCCAGAGTGCCAAATAATATTTACTGCGGTGCCGTATCCTTTGGAGCAGGCAGATATGGACCAACCTGTGCATTGCCCTCCACCAGAACCATGCATAGTCCATGTACATAGAACATTTTCACAGCTCTTAAAACCAGTGCTTGCTATTTAGGTTCTTTCATGTTTGCAAAGAAGTCTGTTGAACCTTCTTAATTTTCTGTTGAAGAAGTTCTTGCAGTTTTTTTGGGACAAAAGCTTGCAGGTGCTGTTGTTTGTTTCAGGAGGTACATGAATGATTGTGTTTTGAAGCTCATTAAGCCTTCATTCATAAACCATGATCTGCATTCCAGGACCTCCTGATGCTTACAATCTAATTCAAAGCAATTTTTGTTGACCTGCCAGCTTGAATGATCTGTGCAGGATTAGCATCAGACTTCATGCTACCATTGATCAGAGTTACGTCTAGATTCATTGTGGTGACTTGATTTTGCAGGATGGCAAGGCATGGAAGGAAAGGCTAGTTGCTAGCATGAGGCGGAGAGGTGAAATTGCCAGAGCAATGCAGGAAACTAATCATATTGAGTATTACAGCAGCAGTACAAAACATAGTCGACGCCGAAGTCACTCCAATGAGAGCTCTCAACTTCCACCACTCACTGCCCCTGAGTTTGTAGTCTCCAAAATTGTAGATTGAACCCTTAGAAGTACTCACATGTCCTGCACATTGCTTGCTCTATTTCCAATTTGATCAGTTGTAAATGTCTTCATGTCTGCAAATGATCACTTTTGTCATTCATCAGATGCTGATCAACAAGGTCACACAACCCATAAACTTGCTGCCGCATGATTATGAGCATCTTGGATTTTCTGTGCCCTTGTATATAAATCAATTCTTTGGAAGATGATTCATTTGGTTTTTCTCCAAGCTGCCTGTATGTCAATTGATGTTCTTGGACAGCTCTAGAAGCTATTCATGAGTGTGTTGTTTGAGATGACACATTTACCTTCAACCACATATTATGATTGAGGATGAAATGACTCAAGCTTTTTCTGGTGTCTTCAACCCTGCATTGAGCTTTGGTGAAGTCATTTGCTGCTGCAGTTGCCATTCATGTTTATGCTTGATGTTTTGCATTTGCTTTTATGGTTAATTTGGTGATGTGTGTACACATTGATCAAAAGAAGATGAACACTTGGTAAAGGGCTCCCTTTTGAGATTCAAATGTAGTAGGGCAAGAGTGGTACTTGAGATCCAGTCCTGGTGTGCTGTGGATGTATCTAGTGTAGGGCAAAAGCCCAAGGGTGAGGGCATCCCCAAAATAAGGGTGCAAGGTGAAGATTGAGCGCAAGCCTGATTTCAGTAATGGTCTCACCCAGGGCTTTATGTGGCATAAAAATCAGTGCAACCTTCAGAGTGGGAGAACAGTGGGGGCTTTACATTTTTCATAAAGCTTGCAGTGAAAGAAGAACACCCACTCGCAGGGTGGAGGAATAATTGTGGACTATAATGTGTACTCCAGTTACACTACAAAAATTCTAAGAGGATTTTATGTGTTTGAACTTTGAACCACCTGATGGCATTGGCCTTTAGTTTCATTGGGACTGATTCCACTCACAAGGAACTTGATCAAGATCATACAGTTGCTTGTATCTGATTTTTGTATAAATGTTTGCAAACTTTGCCTTTGTATGTACATAATTTGGAAGATTTTACTGAATGGCAAGTGTCTCCACCTACATCATCTTGTATGATTTTTTATCTTCTTGCACAAGATTTTAGTCTCTTTCAATGACAATGACAACTGATTTGATTTAGTCCAATCATTGTTCATTATCACTCTTAAAGGGAGATGGTAGGTTGTGACATTGCACATGCTCCAATATGGATCACCAAGGTCAATGGTCATTCAACTCCTGAATCAATCCCATCTTTTAATCACCATGTGATGTCTTAGGAAACAATAAGGAAAAATATTTTGCATTTGTTTGTCATTCATTTGTACCTTGTGACAAAGGAGGAAATACGAGGTCCTACAATCAACAATCTGATATCATTCTCAGATTGGAACAACTTTGTTTTCAAGCGTTGGTGAGAGCAACTTTTGATGACAACTCCTTTCTTTGAGCAAAGTGTGAAAACTTGATGCATGATTTTGACAATGTTGCTATTGCCTTCAAATGGCAGCACCTAAACCAAATTGGATGCTGTGAGATTCTTATATATTGATTACAACAAATTGTATTCAAGCATGGGAAATTGTGCCATCATACAGTGATATGTGGTATGACCCAAATGGTCTAATTCCGCTCTATGTTTTTCAAGCGAAGCATGATGCACAAGTTGTTGGTCATTTTGGGTTCAACAAATCCCAAGGATATAAATGGCACTAATGTCCGAAATTATTGTTAAGGAAAACTTATCCAACCATTGGCAATCCAAACATCACCTTGGTGTTTGATTTCCAAGGTTTCATTATTGACCTTCCACCCTTTGATTCATTCAATTCAATGTTGGTGATCTTGTAGGTTGATTACATAAAGTGGTCCATTTTGTTCCACAATGCATAAAACTACTTGACAAACACACAACCAAATTGTTCCTTTCTCATGTTATGGGGTATTGTGAACTCCATAGTGAAGTAATTCTAATTGTTGAACTTAGATTTTATCCAAATCTATGAACACTTATTTGGGGAACTAGAGGTCAAGGTAGATTGGCAACAATCAAAGTCTTTGAAAAAATGTTTATGGAGCATGACAAATTGTTATTGAACTAATTTGCTAGACTTCTTATTGATAAGAAAATTTGATTATTACATGATAACATGATGCAAGCATCAACATTGCAAACACCTTTATATATAAGTCATTGTGTTTGATGTCAAAGGGTGGAAAAAGTCATGAAATTTATTAATGAAGATGGAATAGGATATTATTGGATATTTAACAAAATTACTTCCATTTAATGAACAAGTGTTTATTGGCAAGGTTACAATGTTAACCATCATATATGTGTGGAATGATATCACACCTTTAAAATCCCTAATATGGTCTACATTTTGAATACACTAAAAGAATCACATGGGGTGTGTACAATGCTCAAAATCGTATTTTTTGTATTTTTGAAAAAAAATTACCCATAAGCACAATAATATGGATCAACAATTAAAAAAAGAGAAGTTCCATTAAAATTGCGAAGTTTCAATGCTTAATATTTGATTCAAATTGATGACCTTTCAGAAGTTTTTTAATTACATATTCAAAGAAATTATGGATAAAGGGTTTTTTTTTTCCTCCAATTTTTTAAATTTTTCTCAAAATTGGAAAGGATATTAATATTGATGATTAATATTAATCTATGCACTTTCAAAACTTCATATTTCTCCAAATTTGATTGTAAAAAAAAATGACATATTGGGGAAATTATAAATAAAATATATAAAAAGTTTCAAAACATTTCATTTGAAAATTCCTCTTGAAGAAAACATGTTTTTTGGGAAAAAGGACCCCCAAAAAAGACAATAGTCCTAAATGCAAAGTAAACACATTGCTTTGTTATATGTTGTTTGGACCCTTTTGGTTTGTCATAATTTTGATGCCCATGAATTTGTCCCTTAATCAAACATACAACCATAATATTTTGGAAGAGAATTATGAAGATGGAACAACACCATTCAAACTAAGGTTTTGGATTTGCATGTTTTTGTTTTACAAGGGAAGAAGACCATATATGAAACCAATTCCATTTTTCAATGTTTTGTTTCTGTGCTTACCATAACTAGGTTCACAAATATGTTTCTTGAGCAAAGTTTGATTTGAATTTACACATACATAGCTATTTAATGCATTTGTTCATGTATAGGTTTTTATTTCTAAATCTTGTTTCCTTAGATGTTGAAAATTTTGTTTGAAAATAAATTGATTTAGTTTCAATTTGTATTGACTTTAAATCAATAAACCAATCAAATAACCCATGTCCATAGATAATTGAATGTCCATTCAATAAGCAAACAAAACTATAAAATACCATTTAGGGTGAATAGGTTACATAACAACTTAGTTCAAAGGAATGATGTATAATCTTTTATTTTGTTTTTGGTTATGAAGCCACTTTGTAATAATTAGAAGGGAAAACATAGGATTAATGGTATGATTGTGGTTCTAATTAATATAAAATGAGGAAGCATATTAAAATATAGTCCAATTGTGTGGTTCTAATTTTCATAATCAACCTTCCAACAATGAAAAAATCAATCAAAATTGTGGATAGCCAATAAGTAATGGACTTTTGAATTTTTTCCCACACTTTTTGCTACACTTGCAAAACTCATGGATATGGACTTTTATCTTAAAATGTGTTAGCCTTATGTGTATGAAACTTTGGGGTATTGGATGAATCATGTTAAAAGATTTAAAGATCCATTGAATGAATGTAATGTAATTCTAATTTATTATATTATGGACTTTTAAAATCCCCAAAATTGTAATTATTTTAAAAGCCCTTTTAAGCATTTAAAAAAATATTAAAAAAAATTATCCGTGTAATTTTTTATATGTCTTATAGCATCATGATTTGAAATTGGAAATGGAAAAAAAAATGTTACTTTCAATATCATCTAAATATTCATAACAATTTTTAACTACCCTAGAAAAGGACTTTGAAAAGGGACTCTAATCCGCCGAAATTGTGACACCTTAATGTGCTTTCACCCAAATCTTGGGCTTCTATGCTTGTCCATATTAAGTAAAGCAAAACATAAGATTAACAAGTGTGTTTGTGATGTTTCATGTTTTAAGTATGGAACACATGATTAGTGGGTCATGTGTGACCTTGCTTTTTTTGGCCAAAAATAACCAAAAGGAAACATTGTTAATGATCATGTGACTTGTCCATTTAAGAATTAGGGCCCTAAAAATGATGGACCATTGGCTAATCCTCCTAACACCACATGGCACCATTGCCCCCCAAAACCTTAACATGTAGGTCTTATCATTCTCATTATACCTAAAACTTCCTTTTTGCTAACAACTTTGCCCTTGTTAAGGAACTTTTTACCACTTAGCCTTCCATTGTGCATACGTTAGTTCGCCAATAATAGGCAATATAAGTTCATTGCTTGTCATTAACACTCTAACATTGTTAAGTTATTTGATTTGCATGGTTTAGGTATTAGAAGCTAAAGCGATGGCTTATAGATTGCAAAATTCAACTTTCATAAATCTTTGATTTTGGTGATTGCATGGATACTAAAAACTTATGGTTGATTAACAAAGGGTCAAGACTTGGAAAGCCTCTATAGTCCAGGGTAGCAAAGGTGTCTAGTTTGGTGGTGTCTTTTATGAAGATTAAAGGTGGTGGTGCACATCACAATAGTTTATAAAAAAGGAGCCATTTAGTTAAAGTTTCATCAATTGCTCAATGTGGGAGTGTTCTTTTCTTGAAAAGGTTGAATAAACATTCTATGGTATGTACATGTACTTGAAGTTCAAATATAATTTCATGTAAAATCAAGACAGTTTCTTTTGTGTTTTTAAAAAATAAGGGACTGGTGTGTGCAAACTACAAAGATATACCTCTTGTTTTTTTGTTTTCTATGTGAAGAACTTTTGTTTATCATAAAACATTTGTGGCCATAGCTAGACATTCATTTGTTGTATCTTATAACTAGGTAGCAAAGGCAGTCCTGTTGATCATGGTTTGTTAACGTTTGTAGTGTTTAATGTTTTTAGGGTTTAGGTGCCACACACTATTACAACCTACTAAAGTTTCTAGATTCCAAAATAGCTAATCCTAAATCCTAAGTCTTGATTTTTGACTATTCAATGTTGAATGTTTGTTGTTGAGTTTTAAAACTCCCTAATTGTCATGTGTTGTAAATTTCTAGATACATATAAATCTTATGGGTGAAATATAATCTACATCTTCAAGATACAAAAATTTTAAAGCACCATGTTGATCTTGCTTAATAGCTTACATTTGAATTCTAAGATTATATCTTGTCATGAGTTGTAAATTTCCAAGTTCAAAAATCGAAATTCTAACTTTGAATCTCTAAGCTTTTGATTCTTAAATCTTGATTTTGGTTTGTTATAAGTTTTTTAACCCTAGCTACTCAATGGTTCATATATTCATTCTTGATGGTCATTGAGTATGTAATGGTTTAATAAATCTGGATTTTGAATTCAAGATGATTTTTGAAACTTGAAGGTTTCACTTTTATGTGCCTAATTCCTTAGAGCTTCCAAAATCCAAGATCATGAATCTTGAATCCTTGATCATGAATTGTTATTTCTTTGCATTCATACTTCAAAAGGCCTCACCTTTCAAATTTTTATACCTAATTTTTAACAAATGAAAATGTTCCAAAATTGAAGTTCCTAAGTCTAGCTTACTATTTTTGATGTTGTTGTAAATCCTTGGTCCTTATTTGTTTATTTTCATAGCATAAACATAGCATTGTTTTAGATATTAGTAAAAAATACCATGTTTTGATTCCTTTTATGCGCTAGGAAATGCACCAAAAAAAGCCCCTATCGTTGTTTACATGGTGTTCAAGTAGTATTTGTGATTTTACAAGAATATACTTTTTGTACTTGATTCTTAAGAAAGATCTAAAAGCTCTTGAGTCTTGAATCCTTGTTATCGATTGTCATTTGTTATAAGACCTTTCATGACCATTTCAATGTTTCACATATTGATTCTTGAATCTAATTGATGTTCATTGCTTGTATTATGTTTTAACATATTTGGATTTTGGATTTTGGGACTTGGGTATTTTTTTTTTGAAAGGCCTCATCTTTTGTATCTACTTTTTAAAAACTTCAAAATTAAGCTCCTAAGATGTGATGATGATGATCAGTTTTGGTTTCCTTCATAATCATATGTTGTTGTTTGAAAGTTGAAAGTATTTCAATTTTCTATCATCTAAAGGCATATGCTTTCAAAATTTGATGATTAATCGTTGCTTTGTTGAAATGTATAACCACCATAGCCCCCTTACAAAAGTTCAAGTTCCAACTTATCCATCTTTTGCTTTCATTAGCTTAAAATGGCACTAGTCCATCTTTTTCATTAGGACATTGTGATTTTGTTTCTCTTAATGAGAGATCACTAATGGTAATGTGTAATCAAGCATGTGAAGAACTATCTAAGCATAATGTTAAAAAGAAAAAAAACTATTTGATGGGTCAAGGAAATTTTAGGATGCTTGGACCGTGTGCCTACCATGGGTTGAATCCATGATCAATGAAAAGGGTGCAATCCACCAAGTCAAAGGTGAAATTTGCACACTTGTTGAAGGAAAAGAAAATCTTTTATTTCTAAAGTTAAACAACTTATTGAACATGTTAGATGTTGAAATATGCTTAATGCCTTAGCTAGGTGATGATGTTGGAACTTGGTTCATACTATTTCAACAAGAATTTAGTGTGCACATGAAAATTGGGTGTGTACACATTGTTAGTTCCCACAATTCCATCCTAGATTAACTCCAAATTGATGTCCCTTTTGACCAAAAATGGAAATATGTACAAAATTTTATTACAATCTATCACATGTTAGCCCATGGGTGGCCTATGATTGATTACAAAGGCTTCCAAGCCTTATTCCAAATGCTAAACATTAAAAAACTTATGTTTAGAAAACATTGGTTTGATATGTAAGGTTGGTGCATGGTAAATTTCATGCATATTGTTTTGTTGGAAGCTACCAATGATACATTTATTGAACTACCATTTTTATACCATTAATGCATATGAAGTTATAGCAATTCACAACACTCCAGTGGATTTCAATCCACTTATATGTGGCCCAATGGTGGTAGAAGATTCCCATCCTTCTTTGTGTTGAAACAATTGATATGCCTTCCACATTTTATATTATTTTTGTTTTGATGGTTAAGTCTTTGCATGACTTTGGTGGATTAAGACTAGAAGATTTGGGAGGAAAGATTGTCAATATGGGTTGCAATGGTAGTAGCATCTTCTAAGGCAATCGAACCAATGTCACAGAAAAAGGTTGTTTTTTTTCTTTTAATGGAGTTCATTGTTTTGCCACAAAACAAATATGGCTGTGTTCATTATTTTAGAACTAGATTTGTCAACTTGAATATCTATTGCAAAATTTGTATGCATTTTTGGTATATAGCTTAAAGAAGTTTTTGGAATTTTAGAAGCTTGTTGACCTTATCAATGTTAAAGGCAACAAACTATTTTGAAATGTCAAAACTCAATGGATTTCCAAGCTCTTTCTAGCAAAGAATGTGTATGCTAAATATTGCCCTTTGATTGTCAAAATTCATCTTAAATATACAAAGAGTGAGATTGCTTTGAAAAACCTAAATGCATTATGTGATGTTGAAATCATTTTATAGTTATCTTATATCCTACCATTCTAGTAGTGTGTGCATACATTGATAAAATTTGCACAAGGCAAGGGTGTGTTTGTCTATAATTTTGTGGACATTATCAAGTTGGCCCAACAAGAATTGTTCAAATTTTATTAAGATCCCTTTATTAAATATGAATATCCAGAAAATTATATTTTTTCCCAAGTTGATATAATCATCTATTTTTACCTTTTGTGGATCAAATTCTAAATTTCTAAGGTCATGGTATAATTCTAGAATCATGGCATATGGTTTAGAATCTAAATGTTTCTTTATGTTTGTTGCAAAAAAAGGCCAATACTTTCATTTTGTTTCTAAAGGAAGATTTTGCAACTGATGAAGAAGAGGAATCAAAATTCAATTGATACAAAGAATAGCAATGATGATTCATGAAGATTCACAAAGATTCAAGAAGCCAAAGCAAAGAATTTCTTATTGACCTCTATTTTTTATAAATGTGTTTTTTTACCCCACTTGAAGTCCAATAGTTTTTGAATTTTTGTTTTTTTGTTTGTTTTTGAATAGGTGTGTTGATTGTGTTTGTAAGAATGATAATGCAACCAAAATAAAAAATAGTAAGACATTTTTTACCTTCTTTTTTCATGGTTATGGTTTTACCCAAATTATTTTTGTTAGGGTGCAAGTAGGGCTTGAACTACAATGGGTAGCACAGGCTTGGTGCTTGGGGTTCAAATCCCTTTCAAGCAATTTAGGATTTACATCTTCTTCATTCATGTATAGTTCTTATGGTTAATAAGAATAATTACAATATTGATTTTTCAATTGTTCCTTTCCATCCACATGGCTTCTAGGTGAAAACATGCTAATGGTTTGCCACTTTTCAATAAAAAGGGTGATGTATAATGAATATCATAGTATGTAATAAGCTAAAATCTTGATGGCATCCTTTGGTTATTCTAAACACAAACAAAGAACTTTGGAATTTGCATGACAACATTTTGGAACTTAAAGTTCATTTTGAGTCAAATGAATCTTGATCCAATGGTTAGATAAAGAGGATTGGATAAAATCAATGTGCATAAAATGTATAATTTACATTTTTTTGATGTCCATAAGGTTTCATGTTTGTGATTCATAAAACATTATCAAACAAAAGAAAATTAAAAAATAATGCAATGCCCATCTATAAAAACTCCACCTCTTTCATATGGTAATGTTTTTTTTTTTGGAAAAAGATTATTATGCATTTATTGCTAAAAATGAGGAAAAAAACACATTCAAAAACTTTCAATTTTTAAATGGTCCTAGATTTAATTGATGTATATCAATACCATTGACTAGTATAAAAGAAATTATCCAAAAATTCCACTTGCAACTCTAGTTTTGAAATCTATATGCAATTTTTCAAACTTTATGATGTGTAATATTTTGTTGAACAACTGTATTCCATACATTGAAAATGTTCAATGCTTGTTAAATTTTAAAAAATAATTGACTAACTTAAGTTTAAAGCTAATCAAATATATATATATTTTTAAAAAATTCAAAATGTGATATCCATATGTTACCAAAAAATTTAAAAAAAAAAAAAACATTTGAACTTGTGACTACAATTTTGGAGGGACTTAAAGTGCTTTCACCCTTCCATCCATATGCAATTGTAAAGTTTATTTTCTA
>Ga0209208_10012682_pt1 | contig 10634 bp, 3 predicted proteins | sample S1TSphfallax_3_FD_187694 | JGI IMG/M metagenome (GOLD analysis project Ga0209208, IMG submission 187694) | Host-associated microbial communities from peat moss isolated from Minnesota, USA - S1T2_Fd - Sphagnum fallax MG (SPAdes) (version 2) | ecosystem: Host-associated > Plants > Peat moss >... | reverse complement strand
AGGTGGATTTTTTTTGGAGGAGCCGAAGAGTAGAGCTATGGAGGAGGTCCTGAAAGTTTTTCAGGAGAATATGTAGTAGAGGGAGGATTAGTGGAGAGTGTGGTAGATGAACTTAGAGATGTGTAGGCAGGAAAGGAGATCTGCTTATTGACAGAGCTCTTGGTTGGTTACAGACTTTCCGTTGCGCCAGTAGTTCAGCCAAGAGTTGCATTTGTTTTCATGAAGCATTGTCTGAGAGAATGATAGAGTGGGATTTAGAACTAGAGATCTATTGAATGTGTTTGCATGAGAGCCAGATTCTGTGAGGGGTACTGGTAGGATAAAACTCAGATGATTCTATATTAGAGGTTCCTAAGTACAATTAGACTTGCGAGCATATAGTACATAAGACTCCAGCAAAGAAGAAAATTTGTGAGGTTGCGCATGTTGCACTTTGTGAGGGAGCAGATTGGAGGTTTTTGGATTGAGCGAACGCTGAGTGTCTCTGATCTGAAAGGCTATGCCTTGTTAGATGTCTTGTAACGAAAAGAGAGGGTCTAGAAATCGTACAGCACATACACTGCCTATTACAGACCCTGCCAGCCTCGTTCTGCTTGATCAATCTCTCATCGACAGACACCTATTTCCACTTAGATTCAAACCAACTCATTACTCGACTGCTGATCTGTTTGTATTTTGAAGATCGACAGACCTATCAGCACATTACTGGACATAACACAACTCACAATGTCTTCTCACATATATGCATCAAAGCGCTTTGCATTTCATTCACAAGGTATATACATACTCCGACAGCACAAGCATGTCCCCTCAAAACAATGAATCTGATCGTTCCTGGAGTTCTTGTTCCTCTTCTACATCCTCTATCCTCCTGCAGCTTGAACTTGGCTACCTATCAGACGCAACGAAAATCTAAGACATAGCCGAAGCTTTGAGCTATCGAGCTCTTTTCTTCTCAAGTTCTTCTATATCTCAAAAATTATCTCCCTCTTCCAAAACTACAGCCCTCTCTGCTGTCTGATCTACCTCCTTCCTCTCTGTTCTAGCTCTTCCACTCTGTTCTATTCTCTATATTGCCCCCAAAAATTGTCTCTCCTTTCGTTCAGACTTCTGATCCTTCCTCCTCAAAGGGTCCGTTGCTTCTCCAAAACGTTCAGTGCCGATCTAATCCGATCCAGAATCCGCCGTTTCGCCACCTTAATTGAGCATGCTTCATCAATGCTAGCCGCCGCCATCTCCATCCCTACACACAGCTCAAAAGAAAGCCATGCAATCTTCATGCAATACTGATGGGGCGCCGTCACACCAAGTCAGTTGATACACTCACATCCAGAACTCTAGGTTAGATCAAAGTTCGAACCACCTCCTTTCGCATTACAACCATTCCAATGACCTAAATTGTGCAAGATCAATTAAATGAAAATATTTGGTCACCTTTAATCAAATATTCATACACATGACTTGATGCAATAGAGCTATGGTTTTATTATCAGACACACACCTAAGCAAATGTTGAATTAATACACGGCCAACATGATCTTGAATCATCAACTCACATGTCACAATATGTTTTTCAAATTTCAATCTTTGAAAGATCACAAATTTGGTAGTCATGTTTGTGGGCCTTGAGCATATTCCAGATGGTTCGAAATTCAAAAATGATGGTGAAGCTAATGGTGATGAAGGGTTCATCGACATCAATTTGATTAAAATATGAAGGTGTGCTTCCTATGGACAAGGTTGAGGCTTTTAATGAGCTAGAAAGTTCAATTGTTCCTTTGGAGGGAATACTAGTTTGTTTATATCACACAATGCAAGAAATTACTAAAGAATGCACACAAGGAGGGGTTGCATTTTGTGATCATGCCACATTATTCATCACTGCTACAAATCATGGTTTTTAAAAAGGTTCAAATTGACTAACTTGTCATTTTGACTAATGGACATGTACATTTTGACTAAAATTAAGGGCTTGAATGACACATGTATGTGTTGTTTAATCAAATTGACTATAATGGTTTATTTGAGTAAATACACATAATCAAGTTGTACAATTTTAGTCAAAATAGCCATTTTTTAAAGCCAAATTGAATAGTTAATCAAGATGGCCAAAGATCTTTAGTCAAAATGACCATGGTCTTTAGTCAATTTGAACACTTAGTCAAAATGATCAATGATCTTTAGTAAAAATGACCAATGGTTTTTAATCAAGTTGAACATTTAATCAAGATGCCTAATGATCCTTAGTCAAATATGGCATGGTCTACTACCTTATGTATCTACCTCCTACCTATTACCCACCCACCCACCTACCTATTTACATGTACTTTCTCACCTACCTACTTACATACCTACCTATATTTTTCACCTTCGTATGACCTACCTATTTACCTACCCACCTACCTACATATTATCTACCTACCTATCCACCATTTACCTACTTAATTTGAACCATGAGGTTTAACCACTATGTTTAACCATTAGGTTTAGCCAAAATTTTAACATCGAATTTAATTTAAATTTAACCATTAATTAAGTTTAACCATTATGTTTAGCCATTAGATTTTGGCATTAGGTTTAACTTAAATTGAACCATTAAATTTGTCCAATAAATATAACTTAAATTTAGCCATTAGGTTTAACCATAATGTTTAGCCATTAAATTTAGCCATTATGTTTAACATTATATTTAATCACTATGTTTAATTAAGGTTTAACCATTATGTTTAGCCATTACTTCAAATCATTAAGTTTGGCCACTAAGTTTGGCCCATTATTTTAAGTCATTGATTTTAAACACTAAATTTAACCATTATTTTAAATCATTGAGTTTAACCATTAAGTCTAAGTAATAATTTAAGTTATTAAGTTAAACTACATTTTTAACCATTAAATTTAGTCATTAAGTTTAACCATTAGGTTTTGTTAATAATTTAAGTCATTGAATTTAACCACTAAGTTTAACCATTATTTTAAGCTATTGAATTTAATCATTAGGTTTAGCTAATAGTTCAAGCCACTAAGTTTAACCATTATTTTAAAGCATTAAGTTTAGCCACTAAGTTTAATTATTAGGTTAATAATTATTTTAAAGCATTGAATTTAATCACTGTGTTTATCCATTAACTTTAGCCATTACTTCAAGCCACTAAGTTTAGCCATTACTTTAAATAATTAAATTTAGCCATTAGGTTTAGCCATTTCTTTAAATAAATGAGTTTAGCCATTAAGTTTAGTCAATAGTTTAATTCATTGAGTTTAACCATTAGGTTTAACTAATAATTCAGGTCACTAAGTTTAGCCATTACTTTAAGTCATTAAGTTTAGCTAATAATTTAAGTCACTAAGTTTAACCATTAGATTTAGTCATTATTTTAAATCATTGAATTTAACCATTAGGTTTAACTATCACTTTAAATCATTATATTTAACCATTAGGTTTAGACATCATGTTTAATGATGTGAAATGAACATGTGAAATAAAAAAGTTGATAAAAGTTGATCACCTTTAATGGTGTAATCCATTAATAAGGATTTCATTTATCATTGGGAAGGTTTGGGGTTCAATTCCTTATGTTTACAACCTATGTGCATGTTGAGAAGGCTAGGGTAGGTAGGTTAGACTAAAGTAGTTAGGTTAAATTATGTTATGTTAAGTATGTTAGGCTAGGTTAACGCCTATCTATCTATTAATTTTTTAAATAATAATCCAAAAATGATTTTACTTTGGATATAAAATAGACCCAATCAAATGGTCCACTATCAACCAATCAAATAATCAATCATTTTGTCAGTCACTCCGTCGATCAAAATGATAAGGTCCAATTGACTACCTGGTTGCATTGGACATGTACAAAACGACTTGTCCATATTGATAGAGTGGTTATCACTTTTGGGTATTTTTTGATTAAAAAATCTAGTAAAAAACCATGAATTTGTAGTAGTGCATGAAAGTTATGGGATAAGAAATATGGAACATTTGCTTCATAAAGGCGAATGAATCATTACATCTAGGAATGTTGTTACATTAGGTTTAAGGTATCATGTTCATAGGTTGAAGGGTTGGCACAAAACAATGTTCACACACACAAATGTTTATAAGAGAAAATATTGCAAGTAGATATCAATCTCTTCATCCAATAATCATCATATTCATATAAGTTGTTTTTTTTTGTTTTTTAAATTTAAATTAATTTAAATTAATTTACTTTATTTAAAATTTTAATATTATCATGTACCGAATGTTATAATATTATTTTGTACTTGACAATCTAATGTTTGGCATGTATTTTATGTTAACATCAACCCCACAAAAGTCTAACTACTAGAAAATATACATTTTGTGGGCATTGAGATTGACTACATGTATTGCAATTAACACAAGGTGGGTTAAGTTTTGTGATGTAAAAATTGCAAGGGTTTCACAAATTTTTAGTGTGTTAAGAAGACTACACATAGGTATTACAATTAGCACAAGGTGGGTTAGGTTTCATTATGCATGTATTATACAGTGGAAACATTTTTCCAATGTGTATTAAGAAAATTATATGCATGTATTACTATTGGATCCAATGTCTTGTGTGGGTTAAGGAAGCCATATGTAGGTATTTTTTTTGGAACCAATGTCTAATGTGGGTTAGGGAGGCCATATGTAGGTATTGCCATTGGACCCATTGTTTAGTATGGATTAGGGAGGTTGTATGCAACTATTGCAATAATATTTTACATATGATTTGCATGGCCTCACATGTAGGTATTTCATTTCAAGGGAGTCCTTTAGTTTAAGAGTAAGCTTATGTGGCCATTACTATTTTGAACATGACCATGTATGTAAGTATTACATTTCAAGGAGGTCGTTTTGTTTAAGTGAACTTATGTGTTTGTTGGTATTTTTCAAATGGCCCCTCATGCACGAAATTCATTTCAATTTTAGGAAGGCCCTTCAATTTTATAACATTTTTTTTCATGGAAAATGATAGTATTATACACACACAAGCTTTTAATTATGTCCAATTTTTATGGTTGAATTGTTACCCATGCTTGTGGGATTATATACAAAATTACATAGTTTTATATGCAATATTGTGGAGGTTTTATAAACACACATTATCAAATGTGATTTATGAAAATTGAGATAAATTGTTTGACCATGCATAGGGATGTAACTCCTACCACCACCTCACATATCTTCTTGAAAGGAAGTGTAAAATCTACCACCACCGCACAAATCTTCTTAAAAGGAACTATATTCAATAGATCAACTTTGAAGTTCTTTGATATTTTATTTGTGATCAACAAATGAAACACTCAATAAATTTGCCTTCATCAAAATTCATCCTAGGTCATTGTAATAGTGTCATCACCATTGTTGTCATTTTTCAATTAATTTTCCATTTGTAATAGTAGTAATAGATCTCTGATTTAAATTACAAACACACATATCTGAAGGAAGGAAGGTGGAGTTGATCCATCTATTTAAACATAAGATATGAAATTCAACATCAAATATTATTGTATTCATACATGGGTCCAAACCTTATACCCAATTTGAGGTGAGATTTTAATGTACAATAACAAATCTTAATTAAATGCAAATACCAACTTTTATGTGCATTCCCCAATTTTCACACAAAGCGAGATTGGAACCATCACAAACTTCTACATCCACAATAATCTATAAATAATTCCTAGAACTTTGTGTTTTTCATTTGGCCAATCATTAACCACATTTTCTCCTAAAATTTCATTAAATTGGCAATGTGTCAAATTGTAAATTTGATGTTATTACCACTAGTAGAAATTGGCCAAAATGTAACCACTATATTTGTGGCTACATGCAACTATTAGTTATTTGCAACTACATTTGGACATTTTTCCAATTGTTTCTTGTGTTGGTCATATTTGTGACTATATTGCAACTAGTTTATGACTATTTTTGTGTTCATCCTTCCATGTGAAAAAACATTTAGTTTGCTTTCCATCCAAGAAGAACAATTTATGTCCCATTAGTTCCAAGTGTGACTAATTTAGTTGCAACCCTATGAGTATACAAAGGTGTATTTTGTGAATTCTATATAATATAATTGGGTGTATTAAGATTTATATATGTATATTTTGAATGTATATGAACAACCATATTACATGTGTATTCAAATAATATTATTAGCATAAGTGGCCTCAATATTGTGGTTACACTAATTAGTGTCTATTTTTAATATCTTGAAATTTTATGTAAAATATTTACTAAAATTGTGTCCATATCACAAGTTTATCCAAACCATTTTATTATACTTCTTAAAATTATTACAAACAAGATCTTTATTATATATATTAATATTAATTACATGTAATGAAAAACTAAATTTCAATATTATTTTTCATCGATTTTTTAAAATGCTAGTATTTTATTACATATGATCACAATGATGATGATAACGATATTAGAATGATAGGAAAAATAATTATATAATTACTATAATAATTACTAAAAATCCAATATATTACTATTAAATTAATAAAAATTCAAATGACTAATGTACTTATTTAAATTTTTATTTTTGTTTATTAAAAAATCATAATATATCATAATAAAAAATAGTTAACCTACTCTAGCTAAAAATTAAATTATTATCATTATAAGTAATCAATTATGTAATAGTACTATATTAAAGTAATTACCAAGAAATATTCATATATAGTTTCAAGTTTTCATATTTCAAATTTATCATTTAATATTTGTAATTATTCAATGATTATAATAAATTACCGATTCATAATTTATAATTTATAAATTTATAATAATTACTATAATAGCTAGAATGGAAATCTAGTAAATTAATATACAAATGCAGAAATTATTTGCAAAGGAAAAATATGCTTATTAAAAATATAAAATATTTTTTGTAATAGCTCATAAATAGTTATAATTAGTGAAGTAATAATATGAATAACAGAAATAAAATAGTTAACCTTGACTACCAACTAGCTACAATAATAATTGAATTATTGTTATTGTTACTATTAAATATTTACATTTATATTCATTATGAACTATAAAATGAAAATAATAATGGATGTAATTATAATAAAATATTTAGCATAGGTTTGGTTTAAATTATATAATTAAATTTAAAAAACTAGTACTTCACTTTTATAATTATTAATTCATGAGTATTTCAGTTATTACATATAATTGGTTATGAAATATTATTTATTTATTAATTATTAATTAGATAATTATTTCAATATTAACCAATTATTAGTTTATGAAATTGGTTGTTAGATCATTATAGTTTATATATAATTAAAATTAAATTATTCTTAATTTTTTATCTAGCTAATAAGTCAAGTAATATATAAGATTAACTAATAATATAATTAGTTCAGTAATCATAATAATTATTATAATTAATTAATTAATTAATTAATAGTTTAGTCGTTAATTAATTAACAAGTTTACTAATTTATTTTCTATAATTTATTCATTAAATACTTAATAATTTTATTAGTTAATAAATTAGCTAGTTAGTTGTCACTTACCTACTTAATGATATTATTTTCAAGATGATAATGAAAGTCAAAACATATGGGATAAACTTTTTAATTGCAATTCGTTTGTGACTGAACATTTTTAGTCGCAAATGGAGTAGTAACCATCATTAAGGAGCTTCAAGCTCTCCCAATAAGGAGCCCTTTCACCCACTTTGCCTTTTGTTGAAGGTCCTTCATTGGCATTGGTTGAACAAAAAAAACACGCACACAATAAAATTATGATTTGAAAGGGAGAAGAAAAGGAAGAAAAAATATTATTATTGCGATGGCTCTTGACGTTCGTTGCAATAATGAAGCCCCCCACCTCGACCATTGATGTTGGTCCCCTTTGCTTTGGAGTTTTCAAGAATAAAAAAGGAATAAAAGTTATAATGGTGATGTTGATGCCTCCTTAGTGGTGTTTTGGAATTCCTAGGAAGAAGATGAAAAAGAAGAGGAAGAAGAGCTTTGATGACGTGCAATGGTAGGAGGGGGTAAGTACAAAAGAACATTTCAAAGGAACGAAACCCATACACATCATTAAACATGTTTTTAATGAATAGGATGTACATCCCTAGTTAGTACAAGGAAAATAATTATTCATCCCAACCTATTCAACTAGGGCCCTTGCCCACTTCCCATGACATGATTATTAGAAACTTAAAAAGTTTACCTCTAAAACACCATTTTAACGAACAAGACCTTGGGTCATGGTTTATTCACACTTACGGAGACTCAAACCCTCCTAGCCTTTGAGGTGTCTTTGAGTATGTTTATAAGTAGCCCCCATTGAGGTCTTATTATAGGTTTTTTTAATAATTTGAACCTTTCCCTTCCCTTAGCTTAATGCCACTTTGTGTTTTTTATTTAACCTTGATGGGGTCTTTTTGATATCAAAGAAGATAGTCAAACATCTTAGTTCTTCAAGTTTCAAGTAGTGTTTTTTATTTTTTTCATGTGAAACTCACAATTAATGGAACTTCAACAAAGAAACATAGTTTACCAATAAAAAACTAATAAAATAAAATTACATGGAATATGCTTTCCAATCATGTACACATTTGTTTCCTATATTTTTATTCCATTTTTCAACATTTTCATATACAATTTTATCATGAGATGGGCTCTAACAATTGTTGGGAAAGTATATGACATTATAGGTAATTATGGTATTGAGGACCAGACCAATATAATATCCAACTATGAAATAATTGTGGTCAATATTAAAACAACAAACATTTAAAACTTATGATATTATGTTGTAGACTAGCCAATAGCATGTCAATGTGATGAGCTACCTCAAAAACTCATTATCACATGCCCTTTGTTGCTTTAGGGTTGGTATAATTTAAACTAAAGGTAGGGATAAAATTAAGTGTGATGGTTGTTGTTAAATTGTTGAATGTTTTGCAAAATCATGGGGCAATGGTGTGGTTTTAAATTTTATTATCATGATTTTCCATAGTTTGAAACAATTTTGTAGTTGAAATTGAATACATTTGAAGGTATGGTGGATTTTCCATATTATTAATGTTGGTCTTTTCACTATTTACAATCACACAATTTTTCAAAACTTATGAACTTGGTTATTAATATATGAAGGTGACAAATTTTGTTTAATATCAATACCAAATTATGGTATTCTTCAATACTTCTTTACTTTTACCATATTCATATGTCATAACCTATGCATATTTCCCCTAAAATTCATTTGATCTATCAACTTTTGGTTTCCAATCATGGCATTCCATTTTTTTTCCATACAATAGTGCTTTTGGATTTTTCCAATTAAAATGAATGGTCCTATTGGATATAAATCCATTTCTTTCAATGAGATATATCACTACGCCAAAATGTGGCATCTATTTCTACGTATTAATGTCTTTGTGGTAATATAGGTCACATATTATTATAAGACTATCTAGAAAAATCAAATTCATGGCTTATGCCACTAGTAATAAGTATATTCATAATAAAATTTTCCATTAATCATGTGACTTTTATTATTACAATGGTAAAATATAATTAAATAATAGATATTGATTGACTTATGAAATGTAGACATGCGTTTAAGCATAATTAAACCACATTGACAATCTAGCTACCTATTTATTAACATAGTTCATGAACCTTTCATAGGCTAAAACCCTAGTTAACAACCTAGGTTAGCTTTCAAGACTAGGCTACCTAAAGTAGATAGCCTAAGCCAAGGGAACCAAAAAACTTAAACTAGGAGTTTAAGCAGGTAGGTGGGCAAGATAGATAAGTAGGCCTAAGTAATTTATTATTATTATTTTTTGTAACAAGCTTTTTTGATTGGCTCGTGACAAGTGGTACTAACAATTTGAATATATTTAGTGCATGTATTGTGTGTAAAATAATATTCTTTCATCTATTTATATAGTTTACAAAGTTGAACTTGTTGACAAAGGATATGGGATAAATTTAATGAAAAGGAAATAATACAACATTATCCCACATCATCTCTTGTTTCACACAAAAGTAGCCAACTTTAACCATTATTATCTTTTTCATACTTTGTCCAAATGAAAAATAAAATAAAATCATAAAGATTTGTCCAAGATGTAATCATGTATACATTTATAAATAAATAAATATCAATTAATTTGACTAAGAATGCATTTGAATTTTCATTATTTTATACATTTGAACAACAATGATGTATTGAAGATTTTTTTTGGGGGGATTTTTGGGGTTAATAATCCTATTTAAAATAAACATGGAATTTTTTTGGAAATTCTAGAATAATATAAAAATGAACATTATATTTCCTCACCTTTTAAACATATAATGAACTAATAAGTGTTATATGTATTTTGTGTTATATTATATTATATTTAAAAGTATAATATGTACTTTTAAAACATAAAATATAATATAATATTAAAATAGTTAGAAATTCATAATTATTAGTTCAATATTTTTACTAAATATTATGATGAATAATAAATTTGCATGTTGTTTATAAGGTTCTTTTTGGTTCATTAAATGTGATTTGTATGACCAAATATTTTGATAAATCAATAAATTAATAAATTTGGATCAAACTAAATCTTTTTTATTACCCATTATATGGAGACTTG
>Ga0209208_10012681_pt1 | contig 10634 bp, 11 predicted proteins | sample S1TSphfallax_3_FD_187694 | JGI IMG/M metagenome (GOLD analysis project Ga0209208, IMG submission 187694) | Host-associated microbial communities from peat moss isolated from Minnesota, USA - S1T2_Fd - Sphagnum fallax MG (SPAdes) (version 2) | ecosystem: Host-associated > Plants > Peat moss >... | reverse complement strand
GCCTTCGCGGCTTCCGCCGCGGCGGCGATTTGTGATTGCGCCGCGGCGCGCGCCTGGTTCATTTGCAGCTTCATCGCCGCCACGGCGTGGTCGGCCTCCGCCTTGGCGGCATTGGCCGCCGCCAGGTCCCGGGCGATCACCGCCGCCCGGCTCTCCAGCACCTTGCCCATGCCGGGCAAGCCCCAGCCGGCGAGTGCGATGTACAGCACCACCATAATCACCACCATCCACACCACCTGGGAGGTGGTCAGGACGTTCTGGAAATCCATTTGCGGCATGCCCCCATCCGCCAGCGCGGCGGCGGGGGTGAGTGCCAGCAAAGCGGCGGTGCAAAGCCGGCGCATCAGGCGAACAGAATCACCAGCGCGATGACCAGCGCGTACAGCGCCACCGCCTCGGTCAGCGCAAAGCCCAGCAGCACGTCGCGGAACATCGTGTCGCGCGCGGCCGGGTTGCGGCCCACGGCGGAGACGAAGGCGCCGAACAAATTACCGATACCCACACCGGCACCGGCGACGCCGATGGTGGCGAGACCACCGCCGATATCTTTGGCGAGCAGAGCGGCTGACTGAGGATCCATCTTCTTTATTCCTTAGTTTGAGAGAGATTTACGCAACATCAATGCATATGCACGGCGTCGTGCAGATACAGGCAGGTGAGGATCGCGAATACATAGGCTTGCAGCACCGCCACCAGCAATTCCAGCGCCACCAGCGCCACGTTGAGCCCGAGCGGCACGATCGAGGCGAACGCGCCCAAAATCCCGAAGCTCGCGGTCAGCAGCAGCATGAAGCCGGCAAACACCTCCCACATCACGTGCCCGGCCGTCATATTGGCGAATAACCGGACCGAGAGTGAAACCGGGCGGGCGAGGTAGGAGATGATCTCGATCGGCACCAGCAGCGGCAGCAGCCAGCCCGGCACACCGGCGGGGACGAAGAATTTCAGGAACCCGAAGCCATGCGTGTAAAACCCGACACCGGTGGTGAACACGAACACGAATAACGCGAGCGCCAGGGTCACCGCGATATGGCTGGTAAACGCGAAAAAATACGGAAACAGCCCGAGCAGATTGCCGAGCAGAATGAAGCTGAACAACGTGAACACCAGGGGGAAGAATTTCAGCCCCTCCGGGCCGATGGTATCCACGCACATTTTATGCACGAACTCATAGAGCAGCTCGACCAGCGCCTGCAGCCGGCCCGGCACCAGCGCGCCCTTGGAGATGCCAACGGCGAACAGCACCACGATGATCACGGCGCTGGCCAGCATGGCCTCATTCGAGTTGGAGAAATCGATCATCCTGCCAAGCGGCCCCATACCCGTTTCCAGGCGGAACTGTCCCAGCGCGTCGATCGTCGGCCCTGCCATCACTTCGTTCCCGTCGGTTGTTTAGTCCCGGTCGCGCGGATCAAATTGCGCAAACCAGCCGCCATCCCCACTGGCACCATCAAAATCATCAGCCATGGTTTGGTATGAAACAGCCTGTCCAGGCCCCACCCGATCACCACCGCGATGACCATGGCGGCCACCAGCTCAACCCCCAGACGCATGGCAAGATTGATCGCCCTGGCGGCCGCACCCGCATCTGACTGCGCCGCGTCCCGCTTCGCCGGACCTTTTGCCGCCGCCTGCGCTGCCGCGAGCCGCTGCTCAAAGGTCTCTTTATCCCGACCGTCGTCCATAACACCTGTTTTCAGCGGTTAACACCCGCCGAGAGTTGGGCCGGTTGCTACCGATCCCCCTGGGGTGTGTCAAGAATGCCGGGGAAAGCGAGGGGAGAGGAAGGCAAGCGGTTCTTTTTTTGAAAAAAAAGAACCAAAAAAACTTTTGATTTCTTTGCGCTGTTGCGGTCCAACCGGCACCGCCCCAAGGGAAATAAAAGTCTTTTGCGGAGCTTTTCTTCAGAAAAGCGACCTCTTGCTTAAAGCTACCCCGCCTTCTCCCACCCGCCCGGCCCCTGCTTCCAATAGGTCAGCCCGTGCCCGGCCTCTTTCGCCGCCTGCCAGCGGGCGCGGGCCGCCGCCACCTCATCCTCCCGGTTGCCGTCGAACAGATCGAACACGCGCTTATAGCGGGTGATGTCGGCGGCGGCACCGCCAATGGTGAACAGGAAGGCGGCATCGGCCGGGTTGGCGTCGATATCGGTGAGGAACACCGGCTGCCATTCCGGGTGCGGGGTTGCCTTGGTGCCGTGCGGCAGCCAGTCCGGCGTGGCACAGCTCCAGAGTGCCGCGTCCAGCGCCGCGACCTGCGCGGCATCCGGGCACAGCACCACCGCCCGCTCGCCGGCCTGCAGGGTGCGGCCCAGCAAGGCGGGCAATGCGGCCGCGATATCCGTGCGGGTTAAATGATAGAATCCGATCTCCGCCATTATTCGATGACGATTTTTGGGCCCGCCGGCCGCGCCGCGGTGAGGGCCGCCGCCACCTTGGCGGCAATCGCGCGGAACGCCGCGGCCTCCTCGCTCTCTGGCGAAGCGGCACAGATCGGCGTGCCGGCATCCCCGGTCTCGCGGATCGCCAGGCGCAGCGGGATCTCGCCCAGCAACGGCACGCCGATGCGCGCGGCCTCCGCCGCCGCCCCGCCATGGCCGAAAATATCGGTCCGCGCGCCGCAATGCGGGCAGGCGAAATAGGACATGTTCTCCACCAGCCCCAGCACCGGCACCAGCACCTGCTCGAACATCTTGATCCCCCGCCTGGCGTCGATCAGCGCGATATCCTGCGGCGTGGAGACGATCACCGCCCCGGCCAGCCGGGCCTTTTGCGCCAGAGTGAGCTGCGCATCCCCGGTGCCGGGCGGCATGTCGATCACCAGCACGTCCAGCGTGCCCCATTCCACCTGGCCCAGCATCTGGTTCAGCGCGCCCATCACCATCGGCCCGCGCCACACCATCGCGGTCTCTTCCGCCACCAGAAACCCGATCGACATGCACACAAGCCCCCAGGCGTTCAGCGGGATCATCTTGCCGCCGCGCACCTCCGGCTTGGCATGCACCCCCAGCATGCGCGGTAGCGAGGGGCCGTAGATATCCGCGTCCAGCAGGCCAACTTTGAGCCCGCTTTGCGCCAGCGCGACCGCCAGATTGACCGCGACGGTGGATTTACCCACCCCGCCCTTGCCGGACGCCACCGCGATGACCGATGTCACACCGGGCAGCACCGGCTCGGCCGCAGGTGCGGGCGGCGGCGGCGGCTTATGCGCGGTGAACACCACAGCGGCGTTGCGCACACCCGGCAGCTTGGCGAGCTTCGCCTCGATCTGCTGGCGCACCGGCTCCATCGCGCGCGCCTCCTCGCGCTTGATCGCCAGGCTGACCTGCACCAGCCCGTCCTGGATGTGCACGCCGTCCAGCATCTTGCCCACATTGAACGGCGCCAGCGCCGCGAGGATGTCATCATTGGTCATGGGGGTGATGTAAACTCTTTACGGGAGGAAGGAAGCGGCGCTTTTTTGAAAAAAAGCGCGCAAAAAACTTTTAACGCCGCCGGGGCGGTGCCGGTGGGACCGCGATCGCCCTTCAGGAACCTCTTGCGTCCCTCGCCGCCCCCCCGCAATCTCCCGCTATGACCGTATTCCGCCTGTTCTGCGCCGCCTTCCTGCTCACCGCTGCCGCCGCCCGCGCGCAGCCAATGCCGCCGCCGCTGGCCGATCTCGCCGCCCGGGTGATGCCCGCCGTCGTCAGCATCGCCAGCACCGACCCGATCACCGGCGGCCAGAACCCCGGTGATGACGGCAATAACGACGATAATGGCGATAACGGCGATGGCAGCGCCTACCACCCAACCGCGGATAATGCCGGCACGCTTACCCCGCCGCCCAAAGCCGTGGAGGCGCTCGGCGCCGGCTTCGTGATCGACCCAGCCGGCTATATCGCCACCAACAACCATGTGATCGACGGTGCCGCCAGCGTTACCGTCACCTTCCAGGATGGCACGGTGCTGCCCGCCATCATCGTCGGCCGGGACAAGGATGCCGACCTTGCGCTGCTGAAGGTGGATGCCGGGCATCCGCTCCCCTCTGTCAGCTTCGGCGATTCCAGCCGGTTGCAGGTTGGTGATTGGGTGCTGGCCATCGGCAACCCGTTCGGCCTGCCGGGCAGCACCTCGGCCGGCATCGTCAGCGCCCTGCACCGCAACATCAACGCCGGCACCTATGACGATTTCATCCAGACCGACGCGCCGATCAACCACGGCAATTCCGGCGGCCCGCTGTTCAATATGGAAGGCCAAGTGGTTGGCATCAATTCCGCGATCTATTCGCCCTCCGGCGGCTCCGTCGGCGTCGGCTTCGCCATCCCCTCCGCCATGGTCGCGCCGGTGATGCTGGCGCTGAAAACCACCGGCGCGATGACCCGCGGCTGGCTCGGCCTCGCCACTGAGGAGGTGACGCCGGACATCCAGCAAACGCTCGGCCTGCCTAGCGGCAACGGCGCGCTGGTCGGCGGCGTCTATCCAAACAGCCCGGCCGCCGGCATCCTGCAGCCGGGCGACGTGATCACAGCACTCGGCGGCGCAGCGATCACCGATCCGCGCGTGCTGCTGGTGCGCACCGGCGAATTCGCCGCGGGTGCCAACGTGCCCATCCGCTTCTGGCGCGATGGCGATGCTGAGCGCGCCAGCCTGTTGATCACGGTGCCACCGCCGGATGCGGATAATAGTGAGAATAGCCCCGCACCGTCCGGCCCTGGCAACCTCAACCTCGTCAGCCTCGGCCTGTCGCTCTCCGCAACACCGGACGATGCCGGCGTGAAAGTTACCGCCGCCACCGGCCCCGCCGCCCAGGCCGGCATTCTGGCCGGCAATATCATCTCCGAGGTCGCAGGCCAAACCGTCACCACCGCCGCCGATGTGCAGTCAGACATCACCGCCATAACCAAGGCGCACCAGCCAGAGGCGGTGTTCCTGATCAACGGCGATGAGAAAGACGGCACAAACCCCGGCCCGCGCTGGGTGCCGGTGCGGTTTAAGGTGAAGTAAGCGGTTCTTTTTTGAAAAAAAGAACCAAAAAACTTTTGATTCCTCTGGGCTTCAGCCATCCCACCAGCACCGCCCCAGCGGAATCAAAAATTTTTTGCGGAGCTTTTTTTTAAAAAAGCGACCTCTTACTTGAAACTTTCGCGTCAACTCATACAACGCCACTGCCCCGGCGGCCGAGACATTCAGGCTCTCCATCCCGCCTGGCATGCCCAGCGCCACGATCTCGTCGCAGGTCTCGCGTGTCAGGCGGCGCATGCCCTCGCCTTCGTTGCCCAGCACCAGCGCCACGCGCCTTCCGGCAAATTCCTGGCCGTTCAGCTTGGTGGGGGCGGCGCCATCCAGCCCGACCACCCATACATCGGCGGATTTCAGTACGATCAGCGCGCGCGCAATGTTCACGATCCGCAGCAGCGGGATCAGCTCGAGCGCGCCGGACGCGACTTTTGCGAGCGCCCCGGTTTCCTCCGGCGCGTTGCGCTCCTGCGCGATCACGGCGGCGGCACCAAAAGCCTGGGCGGTGCGCATCAGCGCGCCGATATTGCGCGGGTCGGAAATCTGGTCCAGCACCAAAATCGGCCCGGGGCGTTTCAGCGCGTCCAGCAGAGCCGGCGCCACCAGCTGGTCGGTGAGCAGTGCGACACCTTGGTGCACAATGCCGCTGCCTTGCCTGGCGCCCAGCAACTGGTCGATTTTCTCCCGCGCCGCGATTTCCGGCTGGATCGGCCAGGGCAGCGGCCGCTCGGCCGCGAGCGCGCTTTGCGCCTCCTCGGTGATCACCAGCCGGCGCAGCCGGCGCGCCGGGTTGGCGAGTGCCGCCGCCACCGCATGGGTGCCGTACAGCCACACCGCACCCGCCGGCACGGCAGGGGCGCGCTGCCCGCGCTCGCGCAGCGGCGGCCGGTCGGTCGGGCGTTCGGGCTTGGGCCCGTCATGGCGCTTGGGGCCGCCAGGCAGGCTCAGCTTCGGCCCCTCGAACCGGCGCGGGCCGGCTTGCGGTTTGTCGCCGGGGCGGCCGGTTTTTGAGCGTGGCGGGCGATTCTGTGTCATGCGCCTCACTATCCCCCTGGCTTTGCGTTGACAACCAAAGCCCGATCAGGGAAATGGTCCGCGCGACGGAAGGGTGCCCGAGTGGCTAAAGGGGGCGGACTGTAAATCCGCTGGCGTACGCCTACGTTGGTTCGAATCCAACCCCTTCCACCAGCGCGGGTTCAAAAGGCGTTCTGGCGGCCATCTGGCGCGCATTTTCTGCGCTCCGGTGCTCGCGTACATGAGTACGCTGCGCTCCGGTGCTCGAAACTGCACGCCATATGACTCACCATAACGCCTTTTGAACCCGCGCTGGCGCGACGTCTCGTTTACTATTTGGGGCTGGGCCTGGGGCTCAGGCGGCGATCTGGCGCGCATTTTCTGCGCTCCGGTGCTGCGAGCTGCACGCCATATGACTCACCAGCACGCCTTTTGAACCCGCGCTGGTGCGACCTCTCGAATACATATCTCTGCTTGACCCTGGGGCTCCGGCGGTCTTAAGCCGGGTTTCGGTTACGCGGGTGTAGCTCAACGGTAGAGTCCCAGCCTTCCAAGCTGGTTGTGCGGGTTCGATTCCCGTCACCCGCTCCACCGCCCGCTTGGGCCGGACCGGATGCGAATCCGCAATTGGTCCCGGAACACTTGACACAACCCGCGCCAACGTGTGGAACGCCCGCTCGCGTGCTGGTTTGGAATTAGGGGCGTAGCTCAATTGGCTAGAGCGCCGGTCTCCAAAACCGGAGGTTGAGAGTTCGAGACCCTCCGCCCCTGCCATCCACCCCAGCACTTTATGTCTGTCTTCGGAGTTCCTCTGCTTTGGCGTTCAACCTGGTAAAATTCCTGCGCGACGTGCGCACCGAGGCCACAAAAACCACCTGGCCCTCGGGCAAGGAGACGGTGCAAACCACCGGCCTCGTGCTCGCTATGGTCGTCATCACGGCGATATTTTTCCTGGGCATCGACCAGATCATCGGCGCCGGCATACGCGCCCTCTTCGGCGCCGGGAGTTAAGCAGTTTATCATGGCCAAGCGCTGGTATGTGTTACATGTCTATTCCGGGTTCGAGAAAAAAATCGCCACCCAGATCAAGGAGCAGGCCGAGCTGAAAGGCCTGGCCGACGCCATCGGTGACATCATCGTCCCGGTCGAGGAAGTCACCGAGGTGCGCCGCGCCCAGAAGGTGAACACCGAACGCAAATTCTTCCCCGGCTACGTGCTGATCAACATGGAAATGTCCGACGACGCCTGGCATCTGGTGAAGGACGTGCCAAAGGTCACCGGCTTCCTGGGCTCCAAAACCCGCCCCAGCCCGATCTCGGACGCCGAAGCCGAACGCATCATGAAACAGGCGCAGGAAGGCACCGAGAACCGCCGCCCTGCCATCATCTTCGAAATCGGCGAGCAGGTCCGCGTCGCGGACGGCCCGTTCACCAGCTTCAACGGCGTGGTCGAGGAAGTGGACGAAGACAAAGGCCGCGTGAAGGTCTCGGTCTCCATCTTCGGCCGGCCGACCGCGGTCGATCTTGAATACGGGCAGGTCGAGAAAGTCTGACCTGCGTTTAACCCGCTTGCAATCGACGGGTCCGGCGCTATCTCCCATCAGAAATTTCCGGCGGGGGTCCTGTGTCTGACGTGTCGAGCTCAAACCCCTCAAAACGCTGGGTTTTCGTTGCCGGCGGCTTGGTCGCCGTCATCGCGATCATCGCTTGGATCATCTACTATCTCTTGATCGGCCAATACGAGGTCAGCACCGATGATGCCTACCTGGCCGCCGATTCCAGCATGATCGCCGCAAAAATCAGCGGCTATGTGACACAGGTGGACGTGCGGGAAGACCAGAACGTCACCCAGGGCCAGTTGCTGGCGGTGATCGACCCTCGGGATTACCAGGCAGCCCTCACTGCGGCGCAAGCCAATAGCGCCGCCGCCGCCGCCAGCATCAGCGCCGATGCTGCGCAGCTCGACCTGCAACAGGCCAAAATCGCCGCCGCGCAAGCCGCCGTCGAGGGCGATACCGCGCGCCTCGCCTTCGCCACGCAAAACCAGCACCGCTACGCCAGCCTCTCCACCTCCGGCGCCTCCACCCAGCAAAATACCGATCAGGCCACAACCGACCTCGCCACTGCGCGCGCCGCACTCGCGGCCGACCAGGCCAGCCTGCTCGGCGCGCAACGCCAAGTCGGCGTGCTCACCGCCGCGCTCGCGCAAAGCCATGCCGCCTACGCCCAAGCCACCGCCCAGGCCATCCAAGCCGAGCTCGACCTCAGCCATACCGAAATCCGCGCGCCGTTCGATGGCACCATCGGCAACAAAACCGTCGCCACCGGCGACTACCTGCAGCCCGGTACCGAAATCATGGCCGTCGTCCCGCTCTCCCAGGTCTATGTCATCGCCAACTATAAAGAGACCCAAATCACCAACGTCGAACCCGGCCAGCCCGTCACGGTCTTAGTGGATGCCTTCCCCAGCCTGCACGTCTCCGGCCATGTGGATAGCATCGCCCCCGCCTCCGGCCAGGAATTCGCCCTCCTGCCGCCCGATAACGCCACCGGCAACTTCACCAAAATCGTGCAGCGCATCCCGATCAAAATCATCCTCAACCTCACCCCAGACGAAATCGGCAAACTCCGCCCCGGCCTGTCAGTCGAACCCACCATCAACACCCGCCCGGGAGGGTGACTTTGGGGGTTATGGGCAGTAAGGCCAGGGGGCTTTGCCCCCTGAACCCCCGTTGGGGCCGAGAGGCCCCAAACCCCAATTATAAGGGTCTGAGAGGAGGCGCTAGCGCCAGCCTCTCCAATGCCCCTGCCCGCGAGCGCCTCCTCTCAGACCCTTCTCTTAATTCGTGGGGTCTGGGGCCTTACGGCCCCAGCGGGGTCCAGGGGCGGAGCCCCTGGCCTTACTGCCAATGACCCCCGAAAAAGTTCCGCTCCGGACGCGTGTTGCGGTTGGCAGTGCGTTGATTGGTGCGTTCATGGCGGTGTTGAACATTCAGGTGGTGAACACCTCGTTGCCGGACATTCAGGGTGGCATTGGGACGGGGCTGGATAATGGCGGCTGGATTTCGACCGCGTATTTGATCGGCGAGATCATTGTTATTCCGTTGTCGTCCTGGTTGTCTCAGGTGTTTTCGTTCCGCCGGTATTTGATCGGCAGCACGATTATGTTTTTGTTTTTCTCCGTGGCGTGCGGGTTGGCGACGAATTTCCCGGAGATGGTGACGTTGCGTGCGTTGCAGGGGTTTTCTGGTGGTGTGTTGATCCCCTTGGCGTTGACCACGGTGATTACCTTGCTGCCGGAGCGGGCGCGGCCGGTTGGGTTTGCGTTGTTTGCGCTGACCGCGACGTTTGCGCCGGCGATTGGCCCGACGATTGGTGGCGCGATTACGGATATTTATGGCTGGCGCTACATTTTTTTCCTCAACCTGATCCCCGGCTTGGTGATGTTGAGCGGGTTGTTCTGGGGCCTCAACAAATCACCGATGCAGTTGCGCAAATTTGCCGAGGGTGATTGGCTCGGCATCGCGACGATCGCGATTGGGCTTGGCGCGTTGCAGATTGTGCTGGAGGAGGGCAACAAGGATGACTGGTTTGGTTCGCCCTTCATCACCCGGCTCTCGATCATATCCGCGGTTTCGCTCTCGATCTTCCTGTTTCAAGAGCTGCGCCCGGCCAACAAAAACCCGCTGGTTAATCTGCGCCTGTTCAAGCGCTGGAATTTCGCCTTCGCCAGCGCCGCCAACATCATGCTGGGCTTCGTGCTCTATGCCGCGGTTTATCTGATCCCGATCTACCTCGCCGTCGCGCATGGCTACAGCGCGCGGCAATCCGGCGCGGTGATGGCCTGGATCGGCCTGCCGCAGCTCGCCATCATCCCCTTCATGCCGTTGTTGATGCGTAAGATCGACCCGCGCTATTTGCTCTCGGCGGGCTTTGCGCTGTTCGCGGTCAGCGCCTTCATGAACATGAATCTGGGGCCGGAGGATAGTGGCCCGCAACTGCTCATCCCCAACCTCATCCGCGCCGCTGGCCAGGCTATGGTGTTCCCGCCGATCTCGATGATCGCCACCGCCGGCATCGCGTTCAAGGATGCGGGCTCCGCCTCCTCGCTGTTCAACATGCTGCGCAATCTCGGCGGCGCCATCGGCATCGCCACCTTGCAAACCTTCATCACCAACCGGGAAAAATTCCACTCCGCCATCATCACGCCCCAAGTCAGCCTGCTGGACCCGGCAACCCAATACCGCCTCACCCAGCTCACCCACTATTTCCAATCCCGCGGCCTCTCAGACCCCGCAGCCGCCCGCCAGGAGGCCATCATCGCCATCGGTCATACCATCCAAGGCCAGGCCAATTACCTCGCCTACGGCGACGGCTTCGCCCTGCTCGGCTGCGGCATGCTGATCGCCATGACCGCCTCCCTGTTCATCCGCAAACCCGCCGGCACCGCGGCACCCGGCGCGCATTAGAGCTGGATGACATTTTGTGGAATCGCTTTGCGATCCCACGGATTATCTGAATCGCCCTCTAGGTGTTTGATCCCGGAGTTTGATGGTGCGATATTTTCTCTGGAATGGAGGGAAGCACTATGGGCCAGGTTCTTCACGGGAGCGCCACAACGACAGAG
>Ga0209208_10012680_pt1 | contig 10634 bp, 8 predicted proteins | sample S1TSphfallax_3_FD_187694 | JGI IMG/M metagenome (GOLD analysis project Ga0209208, IMG submission 187694) | Host-associated microbial communities from peat moss isolated from Minnesota, USA - S1T2_Fd - Sphagnum fallax MG (SPAdes) (version 2) | ecosystem: Host-associated > Plants > Peat moss >... | reverse complement strand
GAACTGACCGCGACCGTGAAGAAATCTGCTGAAGGGGCCGCCCAGGCTCGCGACGCGGTGGTCTCCGCCCAGGCCGATGCTGAAAAATCGGGACAGGTCGTTCGGGACGCGGTGTCCGCCATGGGCGGTATCGAACAGAGCGCGAAGGAGATCAGCCAGATCATCGGCGTGATCGACGAGATCGCCTTTCAGACCAATCTTCTGGCCCTCAACGCCGGAGTCGAGGCGGCCAGGGCCGGCGACGCCGGCCGCGGTTTCGCCGTCGTCGCGTCCGAGGTTCGCGCGCTGGCCCAACGGTCGGCTGAAGCCGCTAAAGAAATTAAGACCCTGATCGCCACGTCGACGCATCAGGTGACGACGGGCGTGGCGCTCGTTGGCGAAGCCGGGCGCGCCCTATCGCGGATCGCCGGCCGCGTAACCGAAATGAATAGCGTGATCCGCGACATCGCCTCCAGCGCGCAAGAGCAGGCGACAGGCCTGAGCGAAGTCAACACCGCCATCAATCAGATGGACCAGATGACCCAGCAGAATGCGGCCATGGTGGAAGAGACATCGGCCGCCAGTCAGACCTTGGCCCATGAAGGTCAGGAGCTCGCGCGCCTTATTTCCCGGTTCAACGTGGGCGCGTCGATAGACGTCCGCGGCCATCGCTCCACGGGCCAGTCCACCCGCAACCCTCGGTCATCCAGTGCAGCGCCGCAGACGATGGCCCGGGTCGCGAGCCGCGGCCGCACCGCAGTCGCCTTAGCCGCCTCGCCGTCGTCGGCCGCGGAGTCGTGGGAAGAGTTCTGATAGGCCGACGGTCGGCTCGGCGCGAGCGTTCGCTTAAGGGACCTCTGTCCGGCCGGATTCTGCCGGGCTATTCGGCGGCGGCCTTCTCGGCCGCGGGCGGCGGCGCGACGGTCAGCGACTCCAGCAGTTGCGGGCGTTCGGTGACGAAGTCGGCGACCTGCATGCAGCGGCCCTGGAAGAAGGCGCCGGCCTCCATCGACAGCTGTTGGTGGGTGATGTCGGCCTCGACGTGAGCACTGGCGGCGATCCGCACACTGATGGCTTGGATCGTTCCCACCACCCGCCCGCGGATATCGACGTGTTCGGCCTCGATGGAGCCTTCGACGAAGCCGGTCTCGCCCAAGGTCAGGCGGCCAAGGCGGACCTCGCCGATCACGCGCCCATCGACATGAACTTCGCCCGTGCCCGATAATCGCCCTTCGACCACCAGATCGGGGCCGAGCAGAGACGGTGCGCCGCGCGATTTGCGGGCGCCGCCGGAGAAGTCGGACCCAGAGTCCGGTTTAGCCGCCTTGTTGAACACCTTGGCCCGCCCTCAGAAACCGATCAGGATCTTGTAGACGACCATCTTGCCAGACTTCGTAGTGCAGGTGAACGCCTGTCGAGCGTCCGGTCGAGCCCATCGCGCCGATTTGCTGCCCGACGGTCACGGTCTGCCCTGGCCGCACCATAATCGCCGCGAGATGTGCGTAACGTGTGCGAAGGCCGTGGCCGTGGTCCACCTCCACCGTGTTGCCATAGCCCGTCCGCTGCCCTGTGAAAGCGACCACGCCGTTGGCGGTGACGTGGACCGGGGTGCGATAGGCGCCGGCGAAGTCCTGGCCGGGATGGAAGGCCGGCCGGCCGGTGAAGGGGTCGGTCCGAACGCCGAAGCTGCTGGTTCTTTCCTCATGGCTGACGGGGCGGCCTATGGGAACCTTGCTGAGCGCCTGGGACAGGCTGTGCAGCGCGGTTGCGTCCAGCGCTACGTTGGAGACATCCGCCGCGAACGGTTCGTCCACATCGAGGAAGTGGGCCAGGGCGCGCGGGTTCTTCGCGTCGATAAAGGGGCCGCCTTCGCCGCGGTCAGGGCTTTTGACAGAATTGCGTCCCTCAAAGGCGGCGGGATTGAGGTGGGCGACCTTGAACACATGCTCCAGCCGGGCGAGGCGGCCGCGGATCAGCGTGCTGGCCATCCCGATCAGGCGCTCCTGGTCCTGACGGGCCGCGTCGAGCCGCTTCACGGGCGAGGGCTCGGCGCTCAGCGACACCTGCGACGCCGACTTGGCCACAGCGGGATCGAGCTTCTTCAGCAGAAGGTTGAGGGCGGCGTCCCGGCGCTCCACCGTATGAAGCAGGTCCTCGATCGCTCTGCCGGCTTGGGCCGCCGCCGATGGCGAGCGCGCGACCGCCCCCGTCGGGGGCGCGACCGTCGCTAGCGTCCGGCCGCCGTCGACATGGGCCATCTGGGCCTGACGCATATTGAGCGCGGCGACGGTTGATCCGACCGCATAGCTCCCGCCAGCGAAAATGAGCGTCGCCAAAACCAGGGCCGACACCGCCAGCTGCGCCTGGGTCCTGGCGTTTAGGACAAGGGTCTTAACCTTGCCGTCAGTATAGACGTAGATTTGCCGATCAACGAAAAGCCGCCGCTGAACGCCTGTCTCAGGCGCGATTGCTCTGTCGCGTCGATGGCCGCCCACCATACTGCTCAGCTCCTGTTCGTGTGGCTTCGCAGGCACACTATTAACATGTTGTTCATCAATGTGTTCTTTTGTCGCACCCGCGCTTTGCGCCGGTCACGATCGGCGTCGCGCGCCGCGATCCTGAGCGCCGCGGGCTGAGCCTTCGCCTACAGTCTTCGCCGGCCCGTGTCGTTGCGGCATGTCGCCAAGGGGAGGCGAAGCGCCCCGTCGAGCCGGGCGGACCGACCGCCGTCAGGTTGCGGTCTCCTGTCACGCAATCTTCAATGCCTGACCGTATATCATTTCTTCTTGGGATGCGGTCGTAGAGTCCTTGGGGCTACGTTTGGGCACGATGGCGGGGGGACGTCTGCGTGTACCCGATCGCCTCCGGGCGAGGCGGAGGCTGCGGGTTCGAAGTCTTGGGGCGGCGACATAAGATTTCTGTTGGGCATAGGTTCGATCCCGGCCGCCCTGGCGACGGCCGGCGCAGCCCTGGCGCAGGGTGCAAACGGGCCCGTGCAAACGGCGCCGTCGCTCGGGAGCCCATTTGTCGCGACCCAAACCCCGCTCGCCGATAGCGGCGACATTCCTGGAGTCGTGGTGCAGAGAGACCGCCGCCCGCCGGGCGTCGCCAGCCCGAACCAGGCGTCGCTGGACGAGACGGAACCTCAATCCTTCATCAGCCAAGCCTTCCTCCAACAAGGCCGACCGCAGACCGGCGACTACGCGACGGCCGCCTTGCTCGCGCCAAGCATCGCCAGCGTCGCGTCCAATGGCGGCGGCGTGGGCGAGACCAACAATTTGAGCCTGCGCGGGTTCACCGACGGCCAGTTCAGCGTCACCTACGATCAGATCCCGTTCGCCGACACCATCAGCGCGACCCACCACCCGAGCGCCTATTTTCCGGCTTCCACCATCGCGAGCTTGGTGGTTGATCGCGGCCCTGGCGCGGCCGGCGATCTCGGTCAGGCCAACTATGGCGGCGCGATCCATATGTCGTCACCCGCCGTGAGCGACCGGCCGAGCCTGCTGGAACGCGCCACCTACGCCTCGTTCGACACGGTCGAATCCGTGACCACGGTCCAGTCCGGCGCGCTGCCGTTTTTGGCAGGCACGAAGATCCTGGTGAACGCAGACTACCGCAGCTCCGGCGGCGAACTATCGTATTCCAGCGGAACGGCCGAAAACTTTCTATTCAAATCAATGACGCCCCTGCCAAGTCAATGGCGCCTGACGCTGTTCTCTTCAATCGAGACGACGCAGTTCTATGAGTTCGACGCAGGTCCGCGGGAAACCTGGGATCAGGTCGAGACCTATGGAAAAAACTATGCATTGACTGACAATCCAATGCAGGCGCGCGACTATAGATACAACAAGCAAAATGATCGTACCGATTTTGAATATATAGATCTGAAAGGCGCCGTCTCTAATATCATTTTAGATGACCGAGCTTACACCTATTCTTACGCCGGTGCGGAAGTTTCGCCCCATAGCATTACAGCTGTGGATATGGGCGCGAGCAGCCCCTTGCTCGGCCTCAAAAACCCTTCGCCCCCTCTCGATGTCACCCCGACCGATCCCGCGACAGATATCGGCGGCGTTCATGCGGGCTACCGCTACCGGGTTCTGGGCGACATCGTCCGCTTCAGCAAGGATTTCTCAGGCTTGAGCCTCAATGCCGGCGGCTGGTACGAGCACGCCGATACCTATCGCTACAATATGGCCTTCGATCTGACCAACGGCAACGAAGATCTGGGGTATTTAAGTCTCACGACACCAGCCGTCGCTCAGAGTTCCAATATCAAAACCCTGGAATATTCTAGCTGGAATCAATATCAGCTATTCGCCGACATGGATTGGCGACCCTTCCAAAACATCTCAATTCGTCCCGGCTTCAAATATATAGACTTTACGCGCACGATTGCTGCGCCGGTCGAAAATAGCGGAGTCGATGGCCGGCCGCGGGGGTCCGCCTATGGGTCGAACGTTTTCACCCTGCCGCTCTACTTCCTCACCGCCAATTACAGAGTTCGGCCAGATTGGTCGATCTATGGCCAGGCCGCCACGGGCTTCGTGATCCCACCGCTTTTCGACTTGATCACGGCCGATCCGTCCATGAACCACGATGCGCCGCCGGTCACCGCTACCTACCAGGTTGGAACCGTGTATTCGACCCGCCGTTTGGCCTTGGACGCGGACCTCTACACCATCAAGGTGAGACATACCCAGGTTCCCGATCCGACAAATCCTTACGATATCGATGTCGGTACGGCCGCCTACTCCGGTCTTGAGGCCGAGTTCGCTTACAGGCTGGACGGCGGTTTTAGCCTGTTCGGCAACGTGTCGGAAAACGTCGCCAAGGATACGACGAAAAATCTGACCCTCGATCCGAACGGCGGCAAGGCCCTGACCAACGCGCCCAAGGCGACGGCGGCGCTTGGCGTGCTCCATCGCCGGGGCCGCTGGAGCGGGTCCCTGACCTACAAGCTCGTGGGTCCGCAGGTCGCCAAATATAACGCTGCCGGGCTGGCCCTAGAGCTGCCGCGCTACAGTACGCTGGACAGCTCGATCAGCTACGATTTTGGACGCCTCAAGGCCAAGCTCGCCGTCTTCAACATGCTCGACGATCGAGCGATCACGGCCTTCGCCGGGGGGAACGCGCTCTTCTCTCTCAATTCTATGGGCGTGTACCAATTTCAGGCGGGCCGAGATATCGAGGCGACGCTTGAGGCCAAGTTCTAGAGCAGCGTGCGAAAAAGTGGGAACCGGTTTTTCGTAAAAACGCTGCAGCGCCAAAATCTTAGAGCATCTTACGTGATGTCGAAATCACGCAAGGTGCTCTAAGCCGAGGCCTATTTGACCCCGTCGCTCCAGACGCCGGGCTGGCCGATCTGGTCGGGGGTTTGGACGAATTTGCGGAACCGTTGTGAGTCATAGCCGAGCGCTTGGAAGCGGGCGAGCAGGGCTTGGTAATCGGCGTCGGGTATCTTGGGCGTGCGTGCATAGACCCAGCCGAGCTTGCGGTTCTCCTCGCCGAAGAGCACGTAGCGGTACGACGGGTCGGTATAGAGCACCAGAAACGGCAGGTTTACCGGCCAAACGATCTGCACGCGCCAGTGGGCGTTGTGCGTGCCCGGCCGTACCCAGTCGTGAACGACGAAATGCTTCAGGGGCGCGTTGAAACTCCCTTTGCGCATGTAGAAGTCTTCGCGGATGTCGCCGTCCGGTCGCTTGGAATAGACATCGTAAGGCCCGACCATGCCCTTTTCGAAGGCGTTCGGCAGGGTGGCGATCATATACCAGCCGCCGTACATCCGAGCCATGTCCACATCTGCCAAAGGTAAGGGGGCAAGGGGCAATGGGGCCAGCGGCAACGGCGGCTGAGGTGCGGCTCCGGCCAGGGCGCCATCGGTCGCGCCCCCAGCCGCGCATAGCGCGATCGTGATCAAAGCCGGTGCGAGAGGGGTCCTAAGAGGCGCCACCGTTGGAGATTAGCATGGACCCCCGATTTTTCGCCGCCTAAACAGGCAAGCTTTACAGAGCGACGACCTTGGCCATGGTCGTGGTGGCGTTGTCCCGAGGGTTCGGTTGGAACAGGTGATGTCGGAAGGCCCGATGGCGGGGGCGCGCCGCGCCAAGATCGGCCCGTTTGGTCTTGTGCTGATCGGCTTAGCCGCCCTGACCGCGCTTCGGCTGGCGTTCGCCGCGGCGATCCCGCTCACCGAGGATGAAGCCTATTACCGGCTGTGGGCGATGCATCCCCAGTTCGGCTATTACGACCATCCGCCTATGGTCGCTTGGTGGCTGGCTCTGGGAAGCCGACTGGCGGGGGACACGCCGCTGGGCGCCCGCCTCGTCCCGGTCTTGGCGTCCGCCGTTGCGGGTCTTTTGATCTACGACATCGCCCCGTTGGCCGGGCTGTCGCCCCGAACGGCGGCGCGCGCCGTCGCCTGGTACAATGCGGCGCCGCTCGTGGGCTTTGGCGCCATGCTGATCCTGCCCGACGCTGGAACGACGCTATTCTGGTGTCTGACTCTATGGGCCATCCTGAAATCCGAACGCAGCGGCCGGGGGGGCTGGTGGGTTCTGGCCGGCGTAGCGGCGGGGTGTGCGGCCTTGTCGAAATACTCCGCCCTGTTTCTTGGGCCGGGCGTCCTCTGGTGGCTGTTGAGGTCGGCGCAGGGGCGGCGCAAACTTTTAGGACCGTGGCCCTGGGTCGCTCTCGTGATCGCGGGCGGCCTGTTCATGACCAATGTGGCCTGGAACGCCGGCCATCACTGGATCACCTTCGCCAAACAGTTCGGGCGCGTCGCCCCCCATGGGTTCAAGCCCTTAGGCCCTCTGTCGTTTCTCGTCGTCCTGGTTCTCCTCAGCAATCCACTGATGACGCCGTTCCTGGTGCGCGCCGTGCGCTCACGTCTCGGCCGTGGCGGCGTGGCCGGAAGCGCCGACGCTCAGGGGAGGGGGCTCGATCTGGTCTTGATCAGCGCTGTCCCCTTCCTCGCCTATCTCGGCCTCCACAGTCTGCATGCCGATGTAGAGGCCCACTGGCCGGCCCCGCTGTATCCTACACTCGCGATCCTGGCCGCCGCTGGCGCCGACGGGTCGCAGGAGCGGGGTATGCGACGGCTGGCTGTGGCTGCGCCCATCGTCGGTTTCACGCTGTCGACCCTGGCCTTGATCCATATGGCCGCGCCCCAGACCGATGGCCTGATGCGGCGCGATCCGTCCCACCCCTTGCGGGGCTGGACGCCGTTCGTCCGCACGGTTGAGGGCTTGCGCGTCGCCCAGGGCGCGGCCTGGATCGGTACGGTCAGCTATGGGACCTACGCCCAGCTTGAGGCCCACCATGCCAGCGCCCAGCCGATGCTGCAGATTACCGAGCGCCGCCGCTACCTGTTCGCCCCGCCGCCCTCGTCCAGCGTTCTCGCTCAGCCCGGACTGATTGTGGATCTCAGCCGTCGGATGTCGCCCCAGGCGCTCAGCGATTGCTTCGCTGAGGCGACGCCGATTGCGACCCTGCCCCGCGGCGACGCCGTGCGCGGCGACATCTATACGGTGGTCAAGGTGTCCGGCCCAAAGCGCGACGTGCGCGACGCCGGCTGCCGCAGCTTCCACAATGGCAAGGCGGATGATTGAGACGTGACCGTTGCGTCTTCCCCATCAGCCGGCGGCTACGACCTGACGGTGGTGATCCCCACCTATAAGGAGGCGGCCAACGTCGCAGCTGTGCTCCAGCGGCTGGACACAGCGCTCGCCGGCCGGCGCTGGCACGTCGTCTTCGTCGATGACGACTCCCCCGACGGCACAGCCGAAGCGGTCAAGGCCCTCGCGCAGACCGATCCCCGAGTGAGCTGCCTGAGGCGGATCGGGCGCCGCGGCCTGGCGGGGGCGGTGATGGAGGGGGCGCTGGCGAGTGCTGCGCCTTGGATCGTGGTCATGGACGCCGACGGTCAGCACGACGAAGGCCTGATCGGGCCCATGCTGGAGCGGGCGGAGGTCGGCGACGTCGATGTGGTGGTGGCGAGCCGCTATGTCGATGTGGGCTCCGCCGAGGGGGGGTTGTCTCGGGCGCGCCGCCGCGGCAGCCGGCTGGCCACCCGCCTGGCCCAGCTCGCGACGCGGCTGACGCTCACAGATCCGATGAGCGGCTTCTTTCTGGTGCGGCGCACAGCGCTGAACGCCGTGGCGCCAAAGGTCTCGCCCCACGGCTTCAAGGTGCTGTTCGACATCTTGGCCTGCGCCCAACCGCCGATGCGGGCGGCGGAGCTGCCGTTGGTCTTTCGCCCCAGGCTGGAAGGTGAAAGCAAGCTCGACCGCCGCGTCGTGCTCGAATATCTGGCCTTACTCGGCTCCAAGGTCAGCGGCGATGTGATTTCGCCGCGCGCCCTGGTCTACGCCGTCGTCGGGTCCACGGGCCTGGCGGTTCATCTGATGGTATTGCGCGGTCTGCTGAGCCTAGGGTTCGGCGAGGCCAATCTGTTCGCCGCCGCGGCCGCCATGACCTCCAACTACCTTCTGAACAATGAGATCACCTATCGCGACCGCCGCCGCCGCGGCCTGAGGTTGCTGTGGGGCTATCTGAAATTCGCCGCGCTCTGCGCCCTGGGCTTAGCGATCAATATCGCCGTCGCCGATTTCGCCCAGGAACACCTGCACATCTGGTGGCTCAGCGGCGTCCTCGGCGCAGTGGCGGCTGCAGCTTGGAACTATGGCAGCACGGCCGTGGCGCTCTGGTAAGGGAGGCCGCCCCGACGCCGCCCTAAGCCGCTCAACCCGCCTTAGATAAGGTCAAGGCGAGCTGGTGGCGAATGTCGTCTAGGATGCCCGCGATATGGGCTTTGCTCAGCTCTGCAACGGTGTCCGGCTGCCGGCTAAGCCAGGCGTCGAGCAACCTCTGATGCTCCATATGGGCGCGATCGTCGCGGCCGACAGGCTCAAGGTGCATGCGCACATAGCGCTCCGCCAGGACGTTCAGCCGCTCCACAAATTGCCGTGTGACGAGGCCGACGCCGGGGCTGACCAGCGCCATATGGAACTTACGGTTCAGGACGACATTTTGCAGGCCGCCCGGCGCGGTCTCCCGTTCCATGTCGTCGAACGCCGCTTTCGCCGCCTCCTGGTCCGCCTTGTCGACCTTGAGACAGGCCCGCGCCATGGCGTCCGGCTCCAGCTTCAGGCGAAGTTCGAACACTTCTTCCGCTTCGTCCGCCGACATGGACCGCACGATGAAGCCGCGGTTCGGGAAGGAGATCACGAGACCATCCTGCTCCAACCGGGTCAGGGCCTCTCGCAAAGGAATTTTGCTGACGCCGAGTTCATCGGCCACCGTATCTTGTCGAACCGGCGAACCACCGGGCATTGCACCGTTCAAAATGCGTTCCCGCATCACCTCGTAAGCCTGATCGGAAATCGTGCGAACCAAGATGCTCATTATCTTTTTGTGTCTCCGCTCGGCGCTCTCTGATTCGCTTGGCGCTTTCAGCAGAACGATACCTATCTAACACAGAAAAGCGAATGAGATATTTTTTATATCAATTTACCGTAAAGCCTCTCCAGAATTCATCCTGTCGATCGATCCAAATTGTATTGAAACCCGTAGAAATCGCTGTGCCCTCGATCGAGGGCGTTACGGCGGGTTGTCCTGCCAACTCTATGGCAGCTTCAACCCGACCAAAAAATCTACTGCCGATGTAACTTTCATGTATGAAGTTTTCGCCCGGCTTTAGGCGTCCTTTCGCGGTCAGATGGGCCAGGCGCGCGGACGTTCCGGTTCCGCAAGGACTGCGGTCGATCGCCCGGTCGCCGTAGAAGACGGCGTTGCGACCATGCGCTTCGTTTGATTTGGGCCGATCGGCCCAGAGCACATGGCTCACGCCGCGAATTGTCGCATCCAGGGGATGCACGGGCTCCAGCCGCTCTTGCACGAGGCGGCGGACGATCGGACTGAGATGCAAAAGACGGGCGGCGCCCAGGTCGTCGAGCCCTGTGTAGGCGCCCTGGGGTTCGACAATGGCGTAGAAGTTGCCGCCATAGGCGACATCGATCGTCAAAGCGCCAAAGCCCGGAACCTCGATCTCGATCCCCTCCGCGGCCAGGAAGGCGGGGACGTTTGTGATCTTGACCGAGGCGACCCTATCGCCCTTCACCGTATAGCTCACATCGATCACACCGGCCGGCACCTCCAGCCGCAGCCGTCCCGGCTCACGGGGCGTAATCAGCCCATGCTCCAGGGCGAAGGTGACGATCCCGATTGTGCCGTGGCCGCACATGGGCAGGCAGCCGCTGGTCTCGATGAACAAAATCCCGGCGTCGGTGTCTTCCAGGGTCGGCGGATAGAGGAAGCCGCCCGACATCATGTCGTGACCCCGAGGCTCGTTCATCAGCCCGGTGCGAATCCAATCGAACCGGGCCAAAAAATCCTGGCGCCGCTCGCTCATAGAGGCGCCCTGAAGCAGAGGCGCGCCGCCCGCGACTAAACGGACGGGATTTCCCGCCGTATGGCCGTCTATACAGAAGAAGGTATGGCGCATCGACTGCGCTCGCTCGCGCTCAAGCGGCCTTGGCTTGGACCAGCGCGGGCCGGTTCGCCGCCGCCGCCTCGACGAGGGCTGTCACCTCGGCCCGGCGCGCGCCGGTCAGCGGCAGGCGGGGCAGGCGCACCCGTTCCGTCCCGCG
>Ga0209208_10012679_pt1 | contig 10635 bp, 6 predicted proteins | sample S1TSphfallax_3_FD_187694 | JGI IMG/M metagenome (GOLD analysis project Ga0209208, IMG submission 187694) | Host-associated microbial communities from peat moss isolated from Minnesota, USA - S1T2_Fd - Sphagnum fallax MG (SPAdes) (version 2) | ecosystem: Host-associated > Plants > Peat moss >... | reverse complement strand
GATAGCGATATTTTCACCCCTGGTTTTCTGAAACTCCATCAGATCCAAGAAGAATTATCAGACCTATTTGATCACCGAACCATTGATTTAGTCACCCTGAAGTTTCTCAATCATCGAATTCGTGATAGTGTGCTGGCTACTGCACAGGTCTGTTATGTCGCAAACAGATGATCGAGTTTTGTATCTACTCTAGGTGGAGCTAGTTTAGACACAATAAAAATCTATATTCAAAACCAAAAAGAAACTTGACGGCGATGAAGAAAGCCCGCGCCTTACCCCCATAGATGAATCTAGGGGCTACCTCGGCGCAGATAATTTGGTGTACTACCTGAACAGTGACAAAAAGCTAGCGCCTATAGTTAGATGCTGTAGGAACTACCACCTTGCCTCTCTAAGTATTTGCTGTTTGACAGTTGGCAACATTTGATTAACTTCATGCTCTCGAACTCAGTCCTCTTCTCAACCGCTGACTCCTCCTAAATTTTTGAATTTGGAATTGCTGGTGCTGGAATAGTAGTGATAGACTGTCTTCCTTAAACATGGTAGTATGACCTGCGGTATCAATTGCTATCCTTCAGGAGCTTTGGTTGACCGTACCAATTTTGGATTAGTTATCACTCTCACCCCCCTCTAAATTCAGGAGTACTTCAACTCAGTGTTAAGTAAATTAATTAAAAAAAGTTCCCTGTTCCTGGTACCCATACTAGCTATAGTTATCATCGCCAGCTTAAGTCTGCAATCATTTAGCAGTTCCCAGGTAAAAGTTACCTATCAACCCTACATTCAACCAGGGGATACCCTACCCAAGGCCACTAAATCCCAGATGGTGATTGCTTGGCAGACCAATGAGCCGCAGCCACATCCAGAGGCTTATCAGGTAAACTTCGGAGCCAAGGGTAAATATAACCATCGGGTAGTACCCCAAGGTCGGATCGTCGATAATTACCTAGCAGCAGACCCTAAGTTACCAGTACCAGCAACGGCCACTGGACCCCGGACTAACTACTATGCACTCCTGCCTAACTTAGCATTTAACACCGAATATTCCTATCGTGTTAGCGGTGCCGGGTTCACCAAAACTGGATTCCTGGCTACCTTTCACACCCCCAAGGAAGACGCTCCATTTTCATTTCAAGTTATGGGTGATGAGGGCTTCTTTCCCCCTGACCCCGATCGCAAACCATACCTAGCCAATTATGAGGCTCGCATTGTCAATACCATGTACAATGTCGAGAACCTCAAGTTACCAGGAATACCAACCCTGCCTAGACCAGACTTGGCATTGAATACTGGTGATAACGTCTACCTCAAAGGGTCCGAAGGTAACTATCGAGATTTCTGGATGCCTGTTTGGAACAGTGATACTGCGGCTAACTCCCTAGGTGCTCCCTACATCCGGACAATTCCCAACTACGTTGTCGTTGGCAACCATGACGTAGGCAGTACTGGTGCTAGAGCGAATTTGTTAGCCGACGATCAAGCTGGACCCTACAGTGGGAATCTTGATGGGGGTGATGCCCTTCAATACTTCAACAATTACTACTTCCCCCTCAACGGTCCAGAGGGGTTTGATTCACAGTACATCTACAACGGGGACACCAAAAAGGCAGAGGGGTTTTATTTTAGCTATCAGGGTAAAACCTACGACTCCCCCAAGGCAATTGAAGCTTTCCGCAACAGCACCACCGTAAATACAGGTGGTGGGGAAAAACGGCAAATTGACCGAATGAACAATTACTCCTTCGACTACGGCAGTGCCCACTTTGTGTTCCTCGATGCCAACCCCCACCTCTTCAATGCCCTGATTACCTACGACCCCATTTACAAACAAGCACCATATAGTTTCCCCCCATACCCCTCCCAACTCCGAGACTGGTTGATTAACGACCTGGATGCCAGTGAGAAACCTTGGAAAATTGTCGTCTTCCACCAAGCAGCCTTTTCCTCCGGGAATAGTACCGTGCGGAATAATCAGATGCGGCACATTGCCAAGGTGCTAGAAGATCATGGAGTAAACTTGGTTTATAACGGCCATGAGCATAACTACCAACGCACACTACCCCTACGAGCCTTAGACGGCGTTACCCAAACCCCCACAACCCAGGGAGCGGCAGTAGTGGCCGTTGACCCCAAATTTGATGGGTACACATTTACAGTCCCCGATGGGGTAATTTATGTGGTGGAGGGAGCAGGGGGCGATCGCGATTTTGACAATAATTTAAAAGGTCCCCGTGGTGAGGGGGAGGGAGTTGACCAGGATGACTCGGCCCAGGGAACATACACCTATGGACCAGGATTGACCTTCCCCAACGGGAGTACTTCCTGGTTAGATACCCACCTGACCAGTGCCCAGATGTCCCCTTTCCTCCCCGGTGCGGGGAGTGGGACTAAAATCACTGCTCGGTTTAAGTCCAAGGTCTTTTCCTTTGGGGACGTAGTGGTTAATGGTAACACTCTCACCCATTACCAGATTTCCGAACCCCTGCAAAGTAAATCATCAGCAACACCAGAGCAACCCCACCCCTACGGTACCGATATCAACGGTAAGCCGCTGAATGATCCGATTCCCGAGGTGTTGGTTAATCCGGCCACAGGGAAGGTGATCACCCCAGAGGTGGAAGGCACCCCAGTTTTGCTAGATCAATTTACCATCACCAAGGCAGATATGGGGGACAAATTAGTGGCCAAGTTAGAAGGACCTGGGGTAGCCCAAGCTGGTCAAAATGTAGAGTATGTAGTCAAGCTGACCAATAACTCCCCATCCGCTGTAAATGGGACACAGGTGGTAATTAATTTGCCCCAAAAGGTGAGTTTTGCTGGTAATCTTGGTCCTGCTGTTACCCAGCATGGACAGGAGATAGTTTTAACCTTGGGACGGTTGGAGGTTGGTCAGGAACGGCAAGTCCAGATTCCAGCTAAATTAGGGGCATCTGTCCCCCCTGGGGTGGAATTTTCCGCTGGGGCAATTGTTCGTTCTAGTACGGTGTTGCCTCTGGAGACAAATACTGTGAAGACGAAGGTGGTGGGGAGAAGTCCTTAGAAGTGGGAAGATGTGGGAAGAAGCGGGAAGATGTGGGATGGGATTTGCACACCACCCACTGCGCTTTTTCAAATCAATTAACGATTTAAGTATTGGACTTTAGACAAAAAGGATGGTTTGCCAATATTCAGCATGAATTGAAAAATAGCCACTAGAAATTCCCTCAGTAATTTTTACAACTGAGTCAACCTGAGTTAAACTCACAAAGCTTCAGAGAATTTACGCAGCTTTTTGTTTATCAGATGTTGATTTGAGCTTGCTCTTGACCACAGGCATTGCCAATTTTGGATTAGGGGATGCTAGTTTTCAGTCAAACTTGATTCCCTATGTCATCTCTTGTAGGTTGAATCAATCTAAAATCTAAAATCCAAAATTGGGCGATTCGTTCGCTACACCAAATTATCCGTGCCGAGGTAGCCACTAGATTCATCTATGGGGGTAATGTAACGTATGAGACTTGCATGTTCTCAACTGATGCCGAGGATTTGGAGGAGCAGCCATGGTGGGGGAATTCAGAATTAGCGGGGGCGGTGTACGACCTACTGCGGACCATTAAGTAACCGAACTGAAATATTTACAAACTAATATCAAGTCTTATCGAGACTGGATAAAGGATTCCAGCCCAGCGTTTGTGTAATTAGGGCTTGCGGAATAAGGATAAAACCTATTTAGGGCTTGCTGAAGAACTACATAACCCTTATCTGACAAGGGTTTATAGCGTTTTTTCACCAAATATGTGCAAGGCTGTGAGGTTGATGTGACGTAAATATGCCCAAAAACACTTGCACAGTTACGAAGAAAGATAGACTAGGTTTTGGAATCAACTGCCGACACTCAAATTTTCCAACCTCTGTGGACCCTAGATTCAATTTCTAGACTTTTTCAGCAAGCCCTATTTATGGTAAGGGTTTCAATCGTTTTTAGCTCAAACAAGTGCAAGCTTATGATATTTAGAGTCCCAAAAGGCGTGCACTTGGAGGGATAATTTGGGGTGGAATCGTCGAAATAACTTCCGTTCCTCCCATTTTTTCCACTGTGTGGCATCTAGATTCGCTTAGAGGAGTTTTTCAGCAGACCCTAATTAATTCTGTTCAAGTACTTATTCGCATACGCGGACGAAGCTATAAGTATGCAAAAAAAGGGGGACACCACCTGAAAGATAGTATCCGCCTCAAAATAGACCCTTAACAAACCAGTCCTGACCGAATTTAAGATTTTGGATTGAGAAGAGAACAGATCAATAATCGCTCTAGTGCCCTGCTTCCTCTCTAATCTAAAATCCTTGCATCCAAAATCCAAAATTGATTGACCCAAATGAACCACCGGCGATCGGTGTCTCCCCGATGCGACTATCAGTTGCACATTGCTCATAAAGCCGGGAAACTATCCTTAGGAACCGTTCCACAGTAACTCGCTCCACCCCTAACCCGGATGGCGCAAATCTATACCCTAAAAAATCGAATCGACGTGGTATCATCCCAATAGAGGTCTTATCAGGGTGGAGTTTTCATTATAACTCATTTAACTCGATTGTGTAGCCTTTTGTTTGAACTGGTATTTACATAGGTGATAACTTTAACTTTTATTATCATTACACCAATCCATGACTCCTATACTCAGATCTGACCAACCCTTTTGTCAAGAGGTTTTGAGACGCGCTAGCCCTGCACCCGATCGCTGCGTTGCTATTATCTATGCACAGCGCGGAACATTCCAAATCGGCACAACCCTGTACCAAATGCCAAACGCATCAGCAAAAATGTCGGCACCTCACGCACAGACTTCAGAAAACCAGACAGTCCAAAACGCAGCCATCCACCCGGTCGAGCTACCCCTTCCCAGATTGAATCTAACCAAGAAGGAAGGGTCTCCTTCGTCCAATCTGCGGTAACTACCTCCCCCTCAACTAATTCCGTTGCCGCTAAAAGTTCGGAGAACCCCTCAATGCTAGAAAACGCAGGGTGAGACCACTGATCGAGAAGTTGTCGCATCACTGGTTTCTCCCAGAAATTTAGAGGTTTTTGGCGGTCATCTCTCTGATTCCAGTCAGCTACAACCAAAACTCCACCCGGTTTTAGTACCCGCATGAGTTCTTTAGCAAAAACGGCTTTATCTGGCATGTGGGGACCAGCTTCAATTGACCAGACCACATCAAAACTGGCATCTGGAAACGACAATGCCATAGCATCATCCACCGCAAATTGAGCGTTTATCTCCTGAGGCGTTAACTCCACAGCACGTTTCACCTGCTGTGGACTAATGGTAATCCCGGTTACCGCAAACCCATAATCTCTTGCTAAAATCCGGCTGCTGCCCCCAATCCCACAGCCAACATCTAAGACAGTAGTCCCAGGGGGTAATTTATCTAAACCACCCCATTTAACCATTTCATGGACAAAGTCAGATTTAGCCGCCAAAAAATCCTTGGGTTGTGGCGGCGAACCATAGTGACCGAGGTGAATGTGCTCTCCCCAATAAAACTCGAGGATACCGTCAACAGTCCATTCATCGTAGGAATTGGCCACTGTGGCTGAGGATTGATACTTGCGGGCAGTTACGAAATAGGCTCCAATGCCAATGATTAAAAGTACAACAAACCCAGCCACAAAATATAATAAATTTGACATTGTTGTGAACGCTCCTGTATGCCCATAATGGGTATTTTTACTTGTAATTTAAGTATGTTTTCTTAGATTTCAGGAGACAGGAGGCAGTTCTTGCTGGAGAAACCCACCCGGAAAAGAGTGGGATTGAAGCAAGGACGCTTTGGATCTCGCTGCAAGCAGTCTTGATCCAATTCCTTTTTTGAACTAAGCTCTAGACCCAGAACTCAAGTTTTTATCTATACTTTTTCTTCCCTCCTGCCCTGGAGCCTCCAGCATAGCTGCCTTTCTTTGTAACTTAGACAGTTTGACTATGCAATTGACACGATTCTAGCTAATTTGTAGAACTAACTCACAGCCTCCAAGCACCACCCACACAACACCATCTCTAGCAGTTATCATCAGGTTGAGAAACAATTCTTATTATTCACCTGGCTTCTCTCTAAAAGTTATAGGTGCTACCTGCTTTAGCTGTAAGATAACCTGAGCATGGAACGTTAACTAAATCATAGCTTTACAGGGGGGAGCAGTGACCGTCAAAACAGCAACACAAGACCTCATTGCCCTACGAGGTGTCAATAAATCTTATCCACAGCCCAATGGTCAGCAAATTGTCATCCTAGACAATATCAATCTAGAACTGCGTCCGGGGGAGATAGTGGCGCTACTAGGACCATCGGGGTCGGGAAAATCCACCTTAATGCGGGTAATTGCCGGTTTAATTTTCCCGACCCAGGGAGAGGTTTTATATCACAGCCGTCCACTAATTGGTTTAAACCCAGGTGTAGCCATTGTTTTTCAAAATTTTGCCCTTTATCCCTGGTTAACCGTTCTAGAAAACGTGGAATTAGGTTTAAAAGCCAAAGGTGAACCCCCAGACATCCGACGACAAAAGGCGTTAGGGATGATCGATATCATTGGTTTAGACGGGTTTGAAAACGCCTATCCTAAAGAACTATCAGGAGGAATGCGCCAGCGAGTTGGCTTTGCTAGAGCCTTAGCTGTAGAGCCAGAATTATTATGCATGGATGAGCCATTCTCAGCCTTGGATGTACTGACAGCTGAGAACCTGCGATTTGAGTTGCTAGATTTGTGGCTAGAGAACCGCATACCTACCCAAGCCATTTTAATTGTTACTCACGGGATTGAAGAAGCAGTGATTTTGGCGGACCGGATTATTGTTCTAGGCCGCAATCCAGGGAAAATCCGGGCTAACCTACCGATTACTCTACCCCACTACCGCGATCGCAAACACCCCAGTTTTCAAGCACTGGTAGACCAAGTGTATAAAATCCTCACTAATCCAGATCTGGACGCAGGTACAGAACCAGTTGCCGTTTCACAGGAAGTATCGACACCAGGACCAAAATATCAATCTTTACCACCAGTCAGAATTGGTTCCATTGCTGGTCTGTTAGAACTTTTAGAAGATCGGCAAGAAAAAGACCTCTACCGATTGGCTCAAGAACTACAACTAGAAGTAGATGATATTCTACCCATTGTGGATGGTGCAAAGCTAATGGAATTAGTTGAACTAGCAGAGGGTGATATCAGCTTAACCACCATTGGATTGCAATTTATCAATGGGAGTATCGATGAGCGTAAACAAATTATTCGCTCCCAATTGCTGTTCCATATTCGTTTAGTGCAGCAAATCAATCGGTTACTGGAAGCGAAAAACAATCAACGCATTCCCGAAGAACTAGTTTTAGATATTCTCGAAAATCACTTTAGCCAGCAAGAAGCTGAACGGCAGTTGAAAACAGCTATTGATTGGGGTCGCTACGCCGAAGTTTACGGCTATGATGAACCTTCGGGACAAATATTTATAGAACAAGCTGTTGGTGAAGAACCTTGAGTAATTAGCTAAATAAGCAAACAGCTATCAGCTTTCATCATGAGAAAAATAGATCCCCAATTTAGCTGACTGGTGATAGTTGTTTGCTGATAAACAAAGCTTTCAGGAGGCAGTTCTTGCATTTCTTGCTTGAATCCCACTCTTTTCAGGGTGGGATTTAAGCAAGGACGTTTTGGATCTTGCTGCAAGCAGTCTTGATCCAATTCTTTTTTTGAACTAAGCTCTAGACCCAGAACTAAAAAGTTTTTATCTATACTTTTTCTTCCCTCCTGCCTTGGCGCCTCCAGCGTAGCTGCCTTTCTTTGTAAATTCCTTACTATCGAGTTGAATTGCCTATGACCCGCCCCTTAACTCCTGACAATAAAACTCTAGACCGCCTCAACTGGACCTGGCAGGATGGAGTGCTGATTCTGATCATGATTGGCTTGATTCTGGTAATTGTCAGAACTACTGCCCAATTTCGTGGTGGTTTTCACACCGAACTCACCATTTCCACAGATATTAGGGCCTTACCAGGATATACAGCTCAGACCCTGCTCCGCATGACAGCAGCTTACTTCGTATCCCTAGTATTTACCCTAGTTTATGCATACTCTGCCTATCGTTCCCGCATAGTGGCACAGATTCTGATTCCGCTATTAGATATTTTGCAATCAATTCCTGTGTTGTCCTTTTTACCAGGGGTAACACTAGGGTTAATTGCCCTGTTTCCCGGTCAACGGATTGGGGTAGAACTAGCCGCAGTGGTGCTGATTTTCACTGGGATGACCTGGAACATGACATTTAGTTTTTATCAGTCCTTGATCGGAATTCCCCAAGAGTTACTAGAAGTAGCAAAGATTTATCGACTGAATATTTGGCAACGCTTCTGGACTCTGGAGTTACCCGCTGGTGCCATTGGGTTGGTATGGAACAGCGTTATGTCCTGGGCTGGGGGCTGGTTCTTCTTAATGGTCATTGAGTCCTTTACCTTGAATCAACAAGACTATCGGTTACCTGGGTTGGGTTCTTTTTTAAGTGCCGCAGCTAACAAAGAAGACCAGGGGGCAATCTGGTGGGGTCTGGTGACGCTGATTGGGGTGATTGTGCTAGTAGATTATTTTGTGTGGCGACCGCTGATTGCTTGGGCGGAAAAATTTAAAGTAGAGATGGTAGAGTCACAAAATATACCACAATCATGGGTCTTGGACGTATTGCGGCGATCGCCAACAATGCAAGCCATCAGTAAAGGAATATTCCAGCCATTACAAGCATCTATAGATTATGGTGTCGCCAAGGTCCTGCCTGTTCGTCTTCCATCAGGGAAACCGAGAAAAGTACCCCAGAGTTCGGAGTTCCTAAATTGGCTATTTCTGGGTATATTTGCCGCCATTTTTATTTGGGGGGCAAAGGAATCGCTAGTCTTATTACACAAAGTAACTTGGGCTGATTGGCAACGGTTGTTTCAAGCTGCTGTGCTAACAGCATTACGGGTACTAGTATCTTTACTATTATCTTTGTTGTGGACTATACCAGTAGGAGTAGCCATTGGGCGCAACCCCCGACTGGCGCAGATATTACAACCACTAGTACAAATTGCTGCCTCCGTACCCGCCACAGCCTTATTTCCTGTGTTGCTGTTGTGGTTAACTAGCATTGGGGGGGGGTTGCAAATTGGTTCGATCGCGTTAATGTTGTTGGGAACAATGTGGTACATCCTGTTTAACGTCATTGCTGGTGCCCAGTCAATTCCCTCGGACTTAATGGAAGCAGCTTGGGTTTATAAACTCTCCCGACTGCAACGCTGGCGCGTTCTCATTCTACCCGCCATCTTTCCCTACCTAATTACAGGGATCATCACTGCTGTGGGTGGTGCTTGGAATGCCAGTATTATCAGTGAGTATGTGACGTTTCAAAATAAGGTACTGAGTACGCCAGGATTAGGAGCGACAATTTCCATAGCTACAGCCAAGGGTGATTACCCCCTACTTTTAGCTGCAACAGTTATCATGTCTTTAGTTGTAGTACTCACTAATCGTTTAGTTTGGCGTCGTCTCTATAAGTTGGCGCACGAGAAATATCAATTGCTCATTCAGTGAACCCTTGACAATCTCATGGCTTTAAGCCATGAGATTCTGCGGAATCTGTCCCCAAATTAACTCAGTTTCCGGGTCAAAGGGTTCGTAGGGGGATGCTTCGGCAGTGGGGTAAAAATGTACAGATTGCCATCCCATGGCTTCCATTTGGGCATGGACACGCCCTGCTTCCAAGGTGGCGCAGACTACGAATAAATCTCTGCCCTCATGGTTTGCCAGTGCTGATGCTAGCATTGCCTTAGGTAGGCGAGAAATACCGTTTAACCGCAATTCTTGTTGGCGGTTGAGCTTAGAGATTAGTTCTGTGGTGAGTGGCGATTGCGCTCCGGAATGCTTGATTTAGTACCCTAGTTTTCAGCGCCTGACAAAATTGCATTGCTCTCATACTATTTACCGAAAACCTTGATTAGGACATACGCATTGACAGAAAACACCAAATATGAAGTATGGGTTTCGGGCATTTGCACGTGATTTTTTAATGATTTTTGAGCGATCACCGGGGAGCATGTCACCTTTGCAATAAGTATTTATACTCATGGCTTGAAACGCTCTACTTACGGGCTTTCAACTACTCCATTGCCAAGGAACTTAAATTATGCACCTTCAAAAGTGACATGCTCCCCAATCGCTGTTTATCCGAAGGTCATCCATCAAAGCGTGAAACGACGTAATTTTGTTGATACACATGATGGTCAATTTGTACAGTGCGTAACTCTTAAGTGGGAGGCTACCCAATACGATTCGGTTAAGGGAAAGGGCAGGGGATGCAGGGGGGGGGAAATGAATTTGTTAAAGTTGCGATGAAATTCCCTAATTTAAGAGATTTTCCCCAACTTCTTAGCTTTGAAAACTCTCTTCTTCTCCCTCTGCATCCCCTGCTTATCCGAACAGTATTGGGAGGCTACCAAATAAAGCTTACAAAAACCACCCGTTATCAGATGAAACCAATCAAGCACTTCTCGCCTTGCCGTATTATCCCCAAACTCACTCAATTTTGGATTTTGGATTTTAGATTTTAGATTGTGAAGAGATATCAAGAAAACCAACCCTCGATACCAA
>Ga0209208_10012678_pt1 | contig 10635 bp, 8 predicted proteins | sample S1TSphfallax_3_FD_187694 | JGI IMG/M metagenome (GOLD analysis project Ga0209208, IMG submission 187694) | Host-associated microbial communities from peat moss isolated from Minnesota, USA - S1T2_Fd - Sphagnum fallax MG (SPAdes) (version 2) | ecosystem: Host-associated > Plants > Peat moss >... | reverse complement strand
AAACTCTTGGTTAATGAAAAGATGAGAAAATAGTTTTCCATTTGTTAGATGTTAGCACCAATTGCAAAAGTGGAAACAAAACCAAAATTGATTGAAAATAATTTCAAAATGACAAACCAAGAAAAATGGACTTGCATGATGTTAAAGATCTTTCCATTGAACTATTATGATCATAGATGATTTCCATTATGTTTTTTCAATTAGTCGTGTTCACAATCATCTTATAAATCTACTAGTCAAACATTGATTAACCAATTGTGAGAGCTGTGATAATTGTGAATCAAATTGTGATTAATCAAACAATGACCTTTGTTTTTTTTTCCCCATGAAAACATGTATTCCCATAGTTCCTAACATGGCTAATTCCATATTTTCATCACACCTACAACTTTCCAATGGAAAGCGATTATTTTTGTAGCAAGAAAAAGACCTTATGTCAATGGCTTTCCATTTGTTTGCATCGTCAATGTTGTAGGAATATGTTCTAACATTACAACCTCTTGCATTTCTAAGCCTAACAATCAAATCACAATACTTTGAAACTATTTGACAATGAGGTCACCAATAAGAAGTTCAAGAACAAGAGAAAGAAGAAGGAATAGATTGCTAAAGAAGAACAAAATCAAATTGTTAAAATGGCAATTCAAAGTTAGTTGGCAAGGAGAACATTATAGAAAAACAATTGTTGGGGGGATTTTTGAGAGGGAGGAGAGACAAGAAATGGAAAAAAAATAAGGGAAGAGTTCAAAGGTAGCCTTAACCACGAATGTGTGCATGCAAACATGGCAGCATTAGTTGGTTATGTGGTATATTTATGTCAGAAAACAAAATCAATGTTTAATTTGTACAACAAAAAAAAATGTAAGAAAAAAAATGCCATGTGTTTGCCTTCATTCGTATTTTTTAATAGCTACCATGTATACTAACTAATCCATTCACTATATATATTTAGATTTAGGCCATATTTTTGTAAGTTCAATAAATCCCAAATTTTTTTCATGCATCCAAAACAACAAATACCATTTTAATCAACTTCATGGGTATGAACGATACGTGGTTTACACCTTGCTTAAATTCATTCTTCAATGTTCAACTAAAAAATAAGTTCATATTAATAGTTTTGATATGGTTGTTTCTATTATTTTCATTAAAATGGTGTTCATTTCTTAGGTCAAGATAATTTTTGAACCTCTTGTATGTATTATAGTCACATCCATTGTTCTTAAAAAATAATTTGAAGTTTTGAAAAACCAATAAATAATGGTTTATAAACTTAAGTCTTAAAAGCTTCCAAATATTTCCATCCAAAAACTATCATATCTAGTAAACATTCTAAAAATTTAGGTTGAAATGGATTAAAACCTGGTTACAAATATTGCATGGATTTATCATCTCCATTGCCATGTTTAGATATGAAACAATGATCAATCTTGTGTTATGCATTTTATTTGATGGTATTGATGATAGTTGGCCAAGGACATTGTGCTTAAAACTCTTTATTGTGTCTCCACATATGTCTAATCCATATTCTACCATCACCTTATGCCTTTTCAAACCAATTTAACAAACTTGTTTTGATCGGGGACCCATTAGTATATGCATTGTCTTTAATTGATATATTTTCATTGTTCCTTTGGTTAAAAATACTGGAGCTTCCTCTTATAGGTATAATACTACCACCCCTATTGTGGAATGAACTTTTATTGCAAGTGTTGGTACGACCATTTGACCTTGATCTTGCGGTTGGTTGTTCTTTTAATGTTGATGTAGTTGACCCCAATGGTGTGTTGATGTTGATCTTCAATCTTTTGTTGGTAATGTGAGGTGGAGTATCAAGGTTATTAATAATGAAATTGATACATTACAACAAAAAGGTGTCCTTGTACACCAAGTGATTTCACTAGATTTTGAGTGAATTCACTGGTTGTAGTGAATGAAAACTAGTGGGGAAATAGTAAATTCATTGGTCTAATGAGCAGGGAATAGTGAATTGCACCCACATTTTGTAGTAGTGATAGATTTAATCATTTTTTCTATTTTTTTTACCCCTATAACATTTGAAAGATTTGACAAGGGTTTAACATTTGGATCGTTTAATTATTGTTTTGTAGCCTAAATCATCATCTTCCCTATCAAAATTTTTAAAAAAGGATGCAATAATTCCTTGTCTCATAGTTGTTGCTAGCCATGTGCCAAATGCACATGGTGATGGGAATTGTGGATTTGGAAAAAACATGTGTAGATTTAAATACATACCAAATGCAGTGGTCAAACCACATCATCACCCTTATGCAACCAAAGGTTGAGCTTGATCTAGTGCATCCACATTTGATGAAAGGGCATTGGTTGTTCCATAAAATATCCTTGTGTCTTGGATCATGATTAATTCACATGGCCAAGTCCTGTTTGGTTTGTATTGTCATTCTTGTGACAATCAAACATTTCTCGAAGTTGAACAAGGATAATGCAAAGGTTTTGGAAGAAAATTCCATGATTTTTGATAAGTGGAATTCCTTGCTCTGCCATTTTCTTGCAAGCTATCACTTTTTCTTTTGACACATTCCCCCACATTGGCCACATGTGTTTAGAGATTGGTGCCAAAAAATTTATATTTGGCAAAAGTCGCATCTTGTCTATGAATTGAATACATTCAATTTGATTGTTTTGTAGGGAAACAATGAGCATGTGGGTATTTTACCCTATTTCTGAGCATTGCACAATTGACTTCCATTTGAAAAATGGATATATTTTCTTTGAAATCATTGCATGTTGTTTTATCCACTTTTGGGACTTGCAAAATGGAAAATAGTGGATGATTGGTGAGAACATTACTTGGAATGATCAAAAGATCCTTTGGGTTTGTTGCATTGGCTTTTGCCAAAACTACATCTAAGGGTGTTATGATACTTGCAACCTCTTCAATTTCCTTGTCATTTTTTAGGATTGCATTTAAAAATGCAAATATTTCTTTGAGTTTTGTCAGTCCCATCTTATTGTCAATATTGGATGTTTCCAATAATAGTGACCAATTTCATATAAGAAGGGTTTTGAATATTAAAGGAAGATTCACATTGTCCTCATTTGTAGTGTTAATCAAGTTTAGATTGATGGTTTGAAGAAAGTTGTGAAAAGTTTTGTCATTTATGCATGTGAGGGTTGTATGTATCATGTTGGTAGGTGTTGGTAGTGGGTTTGTGTACCCAAGCACTCTTAGCTCTAGAAGCTAAAAAGGTTTCCCTTGGGAAGTTATCTCCTATTTCAAAATTTAATTACATAATATGTGAGTTAGATCCTAACAAAATTTATTAAAAAATTTCAAAATGACTATAAGGTTATGATTGTTGCCAAATATTATAAACTTTGCAATTTGTTTTATTTGGCACATATTTACAACAAATAACCTAATTCATTGTCATGTAGGTCATAATTCAAAGAAAGAGATATATATATATATTTTTTCATTTACTTAAGACCATTTGTGGTTTCATCAAAGTTGGTTAATTCTAAACATTTTTATTTTTAATCATCTATCCAAAGGTTATAGAAAGTATTTGCCCAACATGTCTTTATTTTACATTTTGCATCTAGTAAGTTATCACATGTTTAATATGTTGGCCCAAGTTCAATATATATCTAATTACAATTTTTGACATTTACTTTTTGTTTCTATGTTAAAATTTAACATAAACAATCTTCAAAAAAGCTTCCAAATTTGAACATACCTTAGATTATGTTTGAAGCAAGGAAATTTTAAAAACATGTCATGTTTCAAGTAAGAAAATTCCAAAAACATGTTGACAATAAAACAACATTATTTATTTAATCAATAAGTAATATTTAAGTTACATAGATCCTTACATGGTTTGTTGAACAAAATTGGTTTTTTTATTATACAAACTTATCCATGTTGGCTTCAATTAAGGGTTAATCCCTTAATTGCAACTTTTCCTTTTCTTCTTCGAAGTATGTTGAAGCATCTTACAAATAGGTCATGCCTCACCTAGCCCCATCGCATTGGAACTATGAACATTTTGTTAATGGAAAAGTGACAAAAATCAAGATTCTTAAATTCTTGAGACTTGTTATCACAACCATACATGATATAAAAACAAACCCATATCAAGGTACATAAGTCAATGTGGAATAGGTGTTCAAACCGAAGTACCATTCCGAGAAAAAAACACTAATTTTCAAAATTCACTAGTTTTGGATATTTGTTGATAACATTTTCATTTGTGAGGTGGCATGGTCACAAAACACTAGGCTCCCTTGTTTGCATTCTTCCATGATCTCTTACATTATAATTATGTAAAAAACAAAAGTAAGAAACATAAACATATTGTTGGCACTAGGATGGGTAATGTCATGTTTGTATGAGTTGTAACCAAGGTTTGAGAACATAACCTTAAACCGATAAACACACAATTCATAAAACCCCTATCACCAAACTCTAAATGATCTTAATGGCCTTAATAGTAGATGCCCTAAATTTTAATAAGGCTCACTTTAAATTAAGAATAAAAAAATCTCAAGGCCAATGATGAGAAATTTGATAGTTTTTTGGTTCATTGTATGGCCCCAAGTTATTAATAAAATATTATTTGTTTGAGGACCAATTAGTTCATGTGTAAAGTCATTAAGGCCAAAAAATAGGGATCAAAGTTTCGATCCCTCATATGCTTTCATTCATTCTTGATATCATTATTCTTGTCATCTTTGCTTCTTTTCTCAAACAAAACCCTAAAAGTCAAACCAACATGGATGAACATAAGACACAAGATTTTTTGTAATTCTTGTGTTTTTCATGGCCATATCTCAAGCATACAAAAAAAAATTCCCTCCACCATTCACAAATAAACACAAAAGCTCAACAAGAGGAGAGGAAAATTAAAAGATGAATTGAATTGAAGAAGAAGTAGAGGATATAGGGTTTGATCTAAGGGTTACTTTGATCCTACAATGTGGATTTCAACAAAACAACAATATTTTATTGCAACAACATTGGCCCCAAGGGTTGCAAATTGGCCTCCCAAGTTTCTAGGTATCCTTCTTTTTGCCTTGGGGTCAAGTTAAGGCCATAAAATGGTAGATGAAAAAAAATGTTTTCTTTTTCAGCCTTGATTCCTAGTGTAAAGTCCTAGGGCTGATTTCAATGATTGCACCAATAGGATTGCTTGATTTATGTTCAATCTTGGCTTTGATTCCTATTGTAAAGTGAGCCTAACTTTAAAAGCATTTTAAGTCCGAAAAACCAAAGTAATGGAAAAACTAATTTCTACATTTCAAAGATAATTAATCAATAAATAAATAGCTTAAAACCTAAGTATTATGAATGGCGGATGCTTTAAGCACTAAAAAAGGAATAAATAAATAAATTTATGGAACCCACAATATGAATTGAAATTAAAATCATAAACCTCAAATATCCCTAATCGTGAATGCCCTAATCTTTTAATGTTTTATACAAACACATATGAATGTAAAACATGACAAAATTATAACAACTAATTGTGCCCTACATTTTAAAGGTAATTAAATGATAACAAAATATTGAGAGGACGAAGTAGCCCTAGATTTAAAAACTAATTAAATATTTAAAAACAAACAAATAAATGCAACAAAGGTTTTTTTTGGATAGTGTATAGTCTCTCCAAATTGAAGCTTTATTCATTCCAATTTAAAAAAAAACGATTGTGTTTCCATATATGTCAAAATGAAAATTTCTCCCCACATCCAACCCAGGCTTAATTTTAATTAATTATAAGAAAGTGTCAAATTCATAATTATTTACTATTTTCAAAACCCTAAATCCAAACCATATTGCTTAATTGCATCATTAAAAATTAAGTACATCAATTTTTTAATTTATTACCTAAGACTTAATTAAATGAGATTAAATAAGTTTAAGTACATTCTACATAAAATAGGCCAAAGTGGAGGCATAGTTATGGAACCAATGCAATAAAAGTTGCCTAAATTTGCAATACCCAAATTAGGGTTTGCCATTTTATTGGCATCAATGGCTTAACTTGGCTAAAATGGTTGACTCTATTTTCAATGCAATGCCCGTTTCAACGTCGTCTTGGTTCCTTACTCAAGCCCACCATTGCGAGCTTTTGCTCCCACGCTCAGAATGTGGGGGAAGTGAAGAGAGCAAGAAAAGGATCGTAGATCGAAACAAATCCACTCCATTTTGGTGCTGAATCGCGTCTGCAAGCTTGTAACACAGTTGCTGCTGCAAAACCCCGTTGTTGTGGGTGGAGAGGGAGTTGGGCAGATAGGGAGATCTAAGGAATTGTGCAGAGAGAAACGGAGAAAGTGGTCTCAGAAAACAAAACAAAGACCACTCAGTTTTTTACGGTTTAGGGTTTTGTCGTCTATGAGCTTGCGAGGTTATTTTTGCTGTATCTGTGTGCTCTGGATGTATTTGCAGAGAACAGTGGGGACAAAGAGCAGAAGACGGACATATACTGTGTGAAGGGAAACGGAGGCTTGAGAACTGTCTGCTGTGGAAAGGGGTTTTGTTGTTGGTGATGGGAGGAGGACCCATGTGGAGAACAGCAGTACGTGTTGTTGGGTCGTCCTCGCCCTCATCAGCCGCAGTAGCTCCCAATGCCGTCCTATGCAGGACAGGCGCCACGACGGCAGCGATCAAATCCCCGGCCTCCGCCTCCATTTCATGCACATGCAACCCGGCAGAGGTTCATCGTCATCACTCCGCTAAGCAGCAACCGAGTTCGGGGAGTAGGCAATACTGGGAGCTTGAGGATTGGGAGTTTGCTGCAGGGGGTGAGGAGAAAGACCATCTGGTGTTCGGAACTCTTCCTTCGCGTTCTGAAGTCGAAGAAGCTACCTTTGAACTTCAAGATGCCCTCCGTTTGTAAGCAAAAATAAAAATCCTCCCTCTCAATCTATCTAGAAGGCAAATCAAGTAGCAGATGTAAAGGAAAAAAAACCTTAAGATTCTCACCTGGTACAGGTCTTCGCGCACCCATGCTTTCTGTTTTGATCTGGGTTTTGTTCCATGTTGAGAACCCATGGGCACAAACAACAAGTGCAGCGGCTGAACACTGACTGCCTTTCAAACTAGCAAGCTTGAAAGAAAATGTCAGAGGGATTGGAAGAAAATGGCAAATTCCAGTCGTAATGATCTGTGGGTTGTGCCTCTGGTGTGTGTTTGATAGAGGGTTAGTGACAGCAGCAGCAGCTTCGCCTCCAGAAGTGGAGCCATCCCATTCGTCCTCAACATTTACAGCTGCTGCTGATGAGAAAGAGATTGCCATCATCAGCTCCTCGGACTTTGGGGAAACCCAGGAAATAGTTGGACCAGTGGTAGAGTCAGATCGGACAGACCCTGCACTTTTGTCTGCAACTGCTGACAGAAGCTGTTGTCGTCACATTGGTCCACAAAGTGCAATCCTTGAGGCCTTTCATCAGTTTCAGCACAACCCACAGGTTCAGGTAAGATTACATGACAATGGACACCAAAATGGACATTCTATAGTATCAATTGTGTTCAATCTCTGTTTCTGCACATTCCAGCTGGTAGTGCAGTGTGAGGTGCAGATCCAATTGGCAGGTAGCTAGCTATGGCATAGTAGTTCATCAGGTTGGCAAATTTTGTGTATTGAATGTTGGGAGTTTTTGTGGCAGAGCATGGTGGTTTCATTGGCTACAGATAAGGGTGTGTGGGATGCGGTTTTGGCCAATGAAAAGATTCAGGAGTTTAGGCGTACACTTCGAACAGCAGCTGATGGTACATTGCATTTCTATCATTTCACACCCCCTCACCCTCCTAGAAGTGTATTTGCACAGCATAATGTTTTCTGCATGGAAAACCAGTGGTTTCAAACAATTGTGTGACAATCTATTGATGATTTTGCAACACACAGGTGTTTCTTATGAAGCTAATGGTGAGGGAATTGCATCCAATGATGCTGATGATTACATCAACATTTTTGCCTGCTTTTACTGGAGCACAAAGAAGGCCTTCAAACAGTTTGTGGCAACACTACAGGACCTCATACGTGGTATCTTTGATGCAACTGACAAGAAAGTGTTTGCAGGAGAGGAAGGTGATTTTATTGAACGCACAATTAAGTCATGTATGATGCTAGCCATGATTGTATTGTCAATCGTGGTGTTCAAAAGGTCAGCTGCTCAGGACACCTGTCATATTCGTCGATGAGACATCCAAAGGAGTGCTGTTGTTGGAACTATAGTTTTCAAATTGAGCACTTTCTCTTCAATTTTTGCACAGCTGAAAGTGACTCATATCTCAAGTATGGTTTGTGGGTATGGATTTTTAGGCATGTGGGGTTAAGCCCATAGCTCTGGGAACTTATCTAGAGATTCAGGTTGGCACTTGTGTATATGCTCTGAACAATCTCTGTCCTGCATGTTGTGAACCCCTGTCAATAGTTGTAAATTTCTGTGGATTCAGGAATGCAAAATCATATGTGGATCTCATGTGTTCTCTGCCCTTGTATCTAATTGCAGTGAAATGACCATATTCTGATTATTCTTCTTTTGGTCAAGATTCTGTCTATGATAAACTAGGCTGCATAAATCAACAACCCATAACATGGTTTGTGTCGAAGTCATGCATTAGTTGATTATTCGAGTTGGAGGTGAGAGAATCTCATGCTGTGGTGATTACAGCTTCTGGAAGCATGGAATCTCTTTCAGGTCATTTCCTCTTCAGCCACAGGTGTTCTAATTTTTCAAATAGATACTCTCTAGCAGAGTTCTGTAGGTTCTTAAATGATAAGTTTGATATGACAAGTGGTCATTGGCTTGGGTCTTCACTTAAGGAAGATGAAGGGTTGCAAGGGTGTTCCTTTCCCATGAAAGTCTGTATGGGAGAGACTCTGAACAAAGGCAGGAGTTTTTGAAGCTCTCTTTCCATTTGGTGGCAGTTCCACCAAATCTTTTATCCTTTCTTCAGCTTTGTCCCTCCACCATCCACTTCATTTGTGTCACATTTTTCTTTCCCTTTGTCATTTTCTGTCTTTTGTGTCATTGCTGTGTAGTATTCACATTTTTGGCAGGGGTTTGTTTTCACTAATGTGCTTGCTCCAGTTCAGTGATGTCAAACACATATTATCCCAGCATTTTGCGCAGCCAAGAATCTCAAAAATGATGCAGAAATCTTTCTTCCTGTTGGCTTACCATCAACAATAATCTCCCATGCATGGTTTTATTGGGTTCATTCTTTACGGCCATCTGCTACATAGACATAGCACCAGATAGGGGTGATGTCTGTTCTGCAAATCCAACTCAAGTATCACAGATTAACAGCAATTTCTGCTTCTGGGAAGGAAATGTAGAAAGCTTGCAGGAGGTTTTAATATTTCCTTTTAGCACCATCCCATTAAAATGCGGAATATCATTCCTTGCTAGATTCTAACCTTGGGTCCAATTTCCTAGGAACCAATTCGGACTGATTTGAAGCAAATTGAATCCTTGAGTTGGACTGCACCTTGGTATCTAGCCTGACCTGATTCTTGGTTCTCCAAATCAGGAGCACTGTTTTTTGGGTCCGACCCAATTGATTTTCCCTTCAAAACAGGTGCCATGTAGGTTTAGCCTCAATTGGCCACTTGCCTAAAGGTCTTGGAACCTTGTCTAAAGGCCTTGGGACCAATAAGATTGCTTGAATTCATTGGTCTCTCAACCTTGGAACCTCATCTAAAGTCACCCTTAGTGTGAAATTAACAGGCCAGGGCTTTATGTACATGATACAATGCTGTCGAAAAGATCTACTAAAGAAATACAATTTGGCTTTGATTGGCCCATGTGGTGGCATTTAACTGATCTTCAGTCTACACTCTCCAAAATTTTATGCTTATGGGTGAAGGTGGGGAAATAACTTGCACACCATTTCAGATGTGGTACAGGCCCTGGGTGGGGCAATACCAAAAGGGGTTTCTTCACAATGCCAAGATCTTCCCTGAAGGCTTCATGGTGTCTCTTGGCTTTCAGGCCATGGATAACCCGGTTGACTTGTTACACCTGCCATAGCTCATGTTGCTAGCATAAGAATACAATCGTCTGCCCAGAGGAGTTTTGTACCCATGTCAGATTTGAAGACAGCATTGCAAAACATAAGTCTTGTAGTGAAATAGGTGCGGTTGAGCATGGGGTGCAACATTTGGACAAGTGAGGCCGCTCCTGAACCTTGTGCAGCCAGAACATGATGTGGAGCACCTGTAAAATTTAGCTTCATAATGAATCAAGCTGAAGATGAATCTCTCACCAAATCTATGGGTAAAATGCAAATTGAAAGAACTGAGACCAAAATTTGTGATGAGGAAGGTTAGGCATTTTTTCCATTTGCCACCTTTGACAAGATTCAGCATGCTGGCCAAGGCTACATACATCCTTCCCAGGACATGCACGTGTAGTTAGCAGGGCTTTGTAGTTCTTATCCAGATTACTTGATTGTTGCCTGAAGTCCCCTGGCACATCTGCATGGTCACACTAGGCATATTCAGTTGAACCCACCTTATCTTCTGACTAAGTTCTGATGACAGTATTTCAGAAGGAAGAAGACTTGAGGAAGAAAACCACCATCACACAAGATCAGTGCAACTCTAGATGGTCCATGCCACTGAGTTGAAAGCATCAAGTTTG
>Ga0209208_10012677_pt1 | contig 10635 bp, 4 predicted proteins | sample S1TSphfallax_3_FD_187694 | JGI IMG/M metagenome (GOLD analysis project Ga0209208, IMG submission 187694) | Host-associated microbial communities from peat moss isolated from Minnesota, USA - S1T2_Fd - Sphagnum fallax MG (SPAdes) (version 2) | ecosystem: Host-associated > Plants > Peat moss >... | reverse complement strand
ATCATAGTCTTGCCAGTGAATGAAGTATTGTAACTAACCATTTGGTCTCCTCAAACAAAATAAAATTTACACCTCATACCCTTGTTCACCATTGATTTCAATTAATGAAGGTGGTTTGAGAACTTTTTCCTATAATGGTGGATGCATAATAAAGTTCCAACAAACAAACATGAAACATGAGATGGAATTTCATGGAACTTGGAAGCTTGAGCTATAATGTGACATCATTTATTTTCGTCATGATGGTGAATGGACCAAGTCTTGGTAGTCCAATTTCTCAAAAGATTTGATCTTTTGTTATCAAAACAAAACTTGGTTTTTGACCTTGAAACTTGGTTGTTTCTTGTGATTGCCATCAACATTTTTCTTAGATTATTGTTTTGCACCTTTGTGAGTTAAATACAAGTTGAATTCAAATGTCCACTAACCACAACCCAATCCCCACTTCAAGATTTATGATTATGTTCACCTTGCATATTAAAACAAGGTGTTTGTTGTGTTGACAAATGCACCATGTTGATGTAAGCAAATTTTGCCATGAAAAAAAGGTTAGACCAATTATCTTGATGATAACTAGTTGTGCATCATATATATTACTCCAAGATTTGATTGACCCATTCTATCTGCCCATATGTCTGAAGTGGAAGGCTAAAAATAACTTCACCTTCATATTTAAAAGCTCAAAAAACCTTTTCCACAACTTAGATGTGAATTAAGGTCCATAATTTAAAATAATATCTTCAAAGAGGCCATGATAATAAAAAAACATGATCAACAAATAACTTGGTTGTTCTTTCACCAATTATTGTTTTGGTACAAAAGGTGAAATGACCTATTTTTGTCAAGTGGTCCACCACCACCAAAACATAATCATAAAAATTAAAAGGTGGAAGATTTGATATGAAGGGATTAAAAATGGTTAAACAAAGCCATGAGCACAATGAACAAGGATGTTTTATTTGTGCAAAAATATCACATGACCCAACAAATTCCATTTCATTCATAAATTAGTATTTTCAATCATAAATGCCACATGCGATTGCAATTCTTCTAATTACCTTGAACAAATCACAAAAAAAATTAGTCACAAAAGACATGATCTAACCTAATCAAAATGGAAATTACATTGAGGTGTGACTAACACAATTTTTTCATTCAATTAGCATCCAACCAATGTAACATGGTTATTTATGCTTAGTTTTTAAAATTAAAATTTGTAGTCACATGTGCTTACACGACACATTCATTTGCAACTAGTTTTACAATTAAAATGAGGGGGCATTTAAGTTTTTTTTTACCACTAAAATGTTGACATGTGGCAAACACCCCAAGTTCAATAAATGGCACCACATACCCTACTTAGGGTAAACCACCTAACTTAACTAGCCTCAAGTCTTTAAATTAATTGACTTAACAAAACATGACATTAATACAAAAGTGGGGTGCAATTCATTGGCCTAAATAACTATAGGACTTTAAAAGTGAAATATGTTCATTGCACCTTAATGATTTCACCTTAATTAAAGTTATTTCACTGTAGGGTCACTATGTAAACATCATGTTTCACTACTAGTTGACATAATTCATTATTATAATCTATTATGGTAAATAGGTTTATTTTTATGTTGTTGTTTTAAATACCTTAAGATAATATAGGTTATACCTTATGTTATTTTAAGTTACCCTAAGTTATTTTAAATTATACCTTGAATTATTATAGGTTATTATAGGCTATTATAAGTTATTATACCCTAAGTTAAATTTTAAAATTATTATAAATTAGATTACCTTAAAATATTGATGGGTTTTATTTTGGCTTAATATGAGTTTTTTTACTTTATGTCATTTTAAATTAAACTATTTAACTAAACCTGAACTATACCTAAGTTATTTTATTTTAAGTTATTATATGTTATTTCAAGTTATAACTTAAGTTATTCAAGGTCATTTTACTCTATGTTCTTATAGATTATTTTATTGTAAAGTATAATAACTGAGAATAACTTGAAATAAAATAAATTAAATTATAACCTAAAATAAAATAACATATAAGGAAATTTCATATATTAAATTAAGGTGGAATAACTGAAGGTAGAATAATTTAGAATAACCAATAATAGCCTATAATAAATAATATAAAATATCCAACAATAGTTTATGATAGAATAGTCAAAAATATTTTAGGGTAAAACAACCTATAATAGCTAAAAATAACCTATGATGGAATAATTATTAATAACTTATGTTGAAATAACTTAAAATAACTAACAATAACACATGATAAAATAGTCAAATAACCTAAGGTAATAATAACAAGCATTAACCTACAATAGAATAGCCTATTATAAAATAACCAATAATAGCCTATGCATTACAACAAAAGGTGTCCTTGTATGCTAAATGATTTCACTAGATTTTGAGTGAATTCACTAATCTTAGTAAACGGGGACTAGTTGGAAAGTAATGAATTCACTAGCCTAATGAAAAGGGATTAATGAACTGCACCCACATTTTGTAGTAATGATGATAAATAATTTAAAATAACCAAAAATAGCCTATGACAAAATCACCAACAATAGCCAATGATAGAATAACTAATGATAGAATAGCCAACAATAACATATTTTAAAATAACCTAAAATGCCCAAAAAAACCTACAATAAAATAATCAATAATAACCTATGATAAAATAACCAAAAATAGCCTATGGTAAATAGCCTAAAATATTCAATTAAAATTTATAATAGAATAGCCAAGAATAATCAACAATAATTTACAATAAAATAGCTAAGAATAACATATGGTAAAATAACGCAAAATAGTCAACAATAACTTACAATAGTATAGCTTATAACAGCTTATGTTAGAATTGCAAAAAAAATGTCAAGAATTATCTAGGGTAAAAAAAAATGTGCATAATAATATGTGATAACAAAAAATCATTCATTTAAATAGTGGTTCAATGGTTGAAGACTTGTTTTTTAAACATGAAGGTGAAAGGAGGTGAAGGGTTTGAAAAGCTTCAAACTTGGCCCTAAGTTAGTGGGCTAGGTGTTTAAGTGGGTTAAGTTTTTAACTTAGGTTAAGTAACCTAGTGAAGGATCCTAGGTGCATGGCCTATGTTTGTAATTAATTATTATTAAACTTGTTAATGTGGTTTATTTATTAATGAATTTATTAATAATGATTTAATTATTAGTGAATTTGATCAATTATTGAAAAATTCAATTAGCTATATATTAATGAATTCACATGTCCATAGCAACTAGTCCTCATTTACTAAAGTGTTGGCCACTTTCACCATGGTAAATGTTTTCACTCAAATTTTAGTGAACTTGGACACATATTAGTGTGATGATAGATTTCATCTAACTTTCCTTGTTCTTGGATTCAACAAGCTTCAGTGACACCTAAACCATGTGTTCAATATAATAGAATTTTTAGTTCATCTATTCAAGACTAGATTGTTGTAGGGATAGAATCATGAAGTCTTTTCATATCAACAATACATTAAATTTGAAGATCCATAAAAATCCAAGAAGTACAAACTCCTACCCGCACATAGTTATGACAATGGGTTTGGGCACATAGTTGTGATATAAATTATATGACATTACAAAATCAAATTCAATCAAAATTATTTCACACCAATTTTTTTAAATTCAAAAATAGATTGCAAATAAGTCTTTGAACTCACAAGGACATAAGCACAAGGACCCTAGAAATAATTACAAAGTTTAATTCCAATGCAAAATTGTATTTGGATTCATAAGGACCCTAAATCAATAATTGAAAAATCACAAGTATATGTAAATGTCACTTAAATTCTAATCCTTTCCAAATTATTGTTGGATTTATCAAGGTTCATGTGGCACCTTAACCATTTGAGTTGAACAACACACAATTGTCAATCTAGAATCACAACAAATTTGCACAAACAAAATCACATAGTCCTTTTAAAGCATAATTTAAGTAGATTTTGAAGCTCCATTTGAAACATCAAACAAAATATAGATTCTTGGAAACCCAGTTGTAAGCCCATCAAATCATATGGACTTTGAAATTATTCAAAATACACATTTTAGGTGGTTATTACAAGATAAAGAGTGCACATTCAAAATTATAATATTTTAGTGCATGATTGAATATTTAGATTCTTGCATAGTATAATAATCAAAAGAAAAAACAATTTAGACCACCTTAAACTCGTAGTCTGACTCAAAAATACAAGTGCATGAAAAAATGTCACATAGATTCCAATGTTTTTCAAGTTGTTGTTGGATTCATTAACAGCCATGTGGTACCTTCACCATGTACTCAATAACACACAATTTTGTTAATCAAGAATCAAGGCAAATCTTTACAGACAAAACCATGTGGTCTTTTCAAAACACAAAGTTAGATTTAAGGCCACAAAACACCTAACAAAGTATAGACTCCTTGTAAATAGGCCTTTCCAAGCACATCATACTTTGCCAACCACCCACATCAATCACTTGATGTTTATTGCATAACATTTCCTATTTATATTTGTCTTTAAATGCACTCATATGAATAAGTTAAAGCATTCTATGATCATTTAAAAGGAAAAACTACTTTGATAAATGGTTCATACAAGTTTTCAAATGAATCACATAAACATTCTAACCATTTAAAAGCAAGGAGTGCTTTGATAAAAAGTTCATACAAGCTTTTGAATGAGTCACTCAAGCATTCTAATGTCTTAAAACCAAGAAGTGGTTTGATAAATAATTAATGCAAGCACCCAAATGAGTCTCTCAAGCATTCTAACCTCTTTAATTAAGAAATGTTATGATAAAGGACTATACACAAGAATTCATATGGATCATTCAAGCATTTTAATCATTTAAAAACAAAAAGTCCTATGATAAATAGTCCTTACAAGTATTCAAAGGAACAACTCAAGCACCTTAATCACTTAGAAGTAGGAAGAATTATCATGATAAGCAAGTCTATAATCATTTTGCTCATTTTTAAGCATTCAAAAAACAAAGTACACCACTTCAAAACACATCGTCTGTTGTTCAAGGTTTCACACCCAAATCCTTCACATCATTATGTAACCCAAATTCAAATTGATTCCTGAATGTAGTTTTGTCCCATGAAATGTCATAAACCAACTATTTACATTTTGATACATGCACCATGGCTAAAATACATAATATTTTCCAAAGAGATTACAACTTGTTGATGGAAATGCATTTTGTGTTTAAGTCTTCATGAATGGTATTGAATTTTAAAGGAATGCTTAAAAGCTATTAAATAAAGGTGACTATTTGATTCCAACAAAACTATAAACTAAATAAAGGTCATGTTTGAAAACAAAACATTGATGAGCTCAACTTGGGTTAACTTAGGCCATTTGAGTACCTATGAAGATGAAGTCAAATGATTAAACATATTTGGTTGACAAAACCTTGAAACTTTGAACATGTGCCATCAAACTTTGTCATCTAAGCTAATTTGTGGGTCTCTTGTTTAGAGTTGTGTTGTGGACACACACTTGAATGATGTCAAGGTTTGATTATTTTGAAAATGAACAATAAAGTCATGGAATGCTTAATTTTCTTGTAGCAAATCCTAAGGACAACAAGGACTTCTTCCACAAACACACCCACCTCTTTTCTTGACATGAACATGGTTTCCAAACAAGAACAACAATAATAACAACAATATTAAAAATAAACATGATGGGAATTTGTTAAACTATCATGAACACAAAAATGACCAAAACAACATGAATTTTGATTGACACAAACCAACCATGACAAAATGGCCTATTTTTAAATCCAAACAGAAAACATGTAAATCAAAGGACAAAAACATGAAATGTGCAAAACATAGGTTTAAATGTAATTTTATTATGAAAACATGAAAATAATAAAATAGAAATATGGTGCAAAATTGTGCCCAAAATTAATGTTGAATAGACTAAAGGTTATGTGAATATTCTAATTATACATTATTGAAGATCGAATTCAAAGAAAATATCTCAAAATATCTCAAGGAACTTTGTTGGGAATGACATTCCCAACTCCAATATGGACATATAATGGATGAAAAATGAACATTCATGCATGAACTTCATCCATGATGATGTTGACGATGATGTTAGACATGATGCTAAGGCTATCATGCATGACAATTATTTACATTGAAAACCAATTGAAATTTTGATATCAAATTCAAAGTCTTTCAAATGATCATGATAACTTCAAATTTTGAAATGGTTTATTATATCATGATGAGTTTTTATATGTATTTGATGGTCATGTTTGACTTTGAGTTTTCCAAGCTAGGCATGAGGGTACATTCACATTAATATGAATCAATGGTGCACCTTTAATGATATTTATTCTTAAATTGAAAAATCATAAAAAATTTCTTATGATCCAAAAATATGTTGCATTGCAATATTATGTAAAGATTTGTTTAAAGAATCTCTTCAAAAGAAAATTCATTTTGAAATTATTTAAAAATTCATTAAACAACAAAAACCATTAGTCATAATTTTTTTAAATGCTTTTGAATATTCTATCCTCATTAGTTTCATTCCAAAATTTTCACATGTTTCCATAATATATATTAAAATATCTTTATGTAATTATATTTGAAATTTACAACATTAATATTTTTTTAACACTAAAACATGAAAACCCAAACATTGGATACATGTTTGTTGGCTCATATATAGCTTGAATATATCCATGATGTTTTTAAAAATTCAAAAAATTAATATCACAAGATTATTGGTGGCCACATCTTTGGAAATATGTGAAAAAATTTGCTGGTTCATGTGATGTTTGCACATGAGCAAATAACCCTTGTCATTACCCGCATGGGCTCCTCTTGCAACCACTACCAATTCTTACATTATTGTGGTCTTCAATTTCCAAACATTTCATCAAGAATCTTCTACCTTCTAATTCATATTAATCCATTTTTGTGGTGATAAATTGTTTGACAAAGATGGCTCATTTCATTCATTGTACCAAAACAAGAATTGGCAAAGGAATAAACCAAATTATTTTTTGATCATATTTCCCAATACCATGGCTTTCCTAAAGATATCATTTTTTTATATTGTGAACCTTAATTTGCGTCCAAGTTTTGTATGAATTGTTTTGAAATATTAAGCGTGAAGATGAAGTTATCATCAACCTTTCACCCCTAGATGGATGGACAAATGAAATGAGTCAATCAAATGTTGGAGTAATATTTACAATGCACAATTAATTATCATCCAAATGATTGGTTAAAGATTTTATCTATGGTGGTGTTTGCTTACAACAACACAATATATTCATCAACACAACAAACACATTTCTTTACAAATCATGATTTACACCTTAAATTTGATATCCAAGGTGTGAATAAAATTATGAATCGTACAAGTAAAAAATGAACCCTATGATTGGTGGACATTTGAACACAACTTGTGTCTAACCTTGAAAATGCATAGAAATGATACAATGAAAATGTTAACAAACATCAGAAAAGACAACCGAGCTTCAAGGTTGAAAACCAAGTTTAATTTCAATAGTAAAACATCAAAACAAAAATTTTAGGGAAATTATATTACCAAACACTCAATCCATTCACCATTGAAAAAAAATCAATGTTGTGGTTATCTAGTTCAAACTTCCAAATTCCATGAAAATTCATCTTATATTTCATGTTTCATTGTTGGAAACATTTATGGAATGCCATGGAAAATGTGAAAAAATTCCATCAATGATATTGAAATAAGCCCAATGCCATTCCCTGTGGAATTCATCACTAAAAGAAGGTGATGTCATAAACACCAACACTAACCAACATCATTGCTAACAACATCATGGATGAATTCCATCCACAAACATCCATTTTTCATTCATAATGGATGAAATTCATCCATTACTAACTTGTAGTTTAAAAATGTAGTTTATTTATAATTGACTTGTAGTTGAAGTTTATAGTTCACTTATAGTTTACTTGTAATTCACTTATATTTTAAAAAGGTTTTCAAGAAAGTTGCTTGGATAATGGGCATATGAAGGCTTCCATGAAAACTTTTTCAAGCTAGGTCCCCAAAGGAATGTAAACAAAAGTGAAACCCCCCATTACCTTTAGTTTGTTTAACACTAATTTGAAATATGATCTTGCATCATAACCTTGTTCACTTCGTTTCATGTTCATAGTTTCATATGTTACCAAAATAATTTTTCATTTGCATTTTTGTTTTACATACTTAATGTTCTTGTTTTTTTTTTCCATGTTATATGATTCAAATTAAATTTAAACATGTTTTTGCCATAGTTCATATTAGTTGTCATGTACTTTGGGAATCCCTTTGCTTTCCTAGTTTTCATACTTATGACACTTTCATCATTATAAAGTGAAACCTCTTTTCATTAGGTAAGGCTCATGAATTGTATACACAAAACATAACCACTAGGTAGTGTAGATTACATTTGCAAGGAGATAATATCTAAGGTACACACAAGCATATTTCATAATCAAGGTCATGCTTGCATATTCACCCTTCAATAGGTTTACAACTAATGAAAACCTATTCAATACATTGATGTCATTGTTGTCCCCATGTCGACCAAAAAATACATTCCATATCCATAAATATTGATCGATTATGGCCCCAACAATAATGCTTTTGTGTCCATCCTTCTCTTGAAATTAAACATGCCATGCCACAAGGCAATTCTTCCATTGATAATGCATGTAGTCAATAGATGCAAACATACTAGGAAGACCTTTGGCCTCATTGATTACTAGTTGCTTGATGAGGCCAACTCATGTTGGCTACTTCAAATAAGTAAATTTGAAGCAAGTTCAAATTCCTAAAGCAAGCTAAACTTCTTGTAGAAATTGTTTCATACCTCCATGGTTGTGCTTTCACCCAACCTACAATATTCATCAATTGCATCTATAACCACTTCATAAGCAAACATTCATAATGTTGCAATGCAATTTTGAATGTTGGTTAAACCCTACAACCTTAAAACATTTCACCTACATGAAAAGTAGAAATCATGGGCAACAAATGTGTCCATAATTCTCCAAAATAAAGTTTTGTTCATCTTGTATCGCCTTTAAAGAATCTACTATCATATATAATGTTATCACCAAAATAATTTGTATAGATCTTATCATGCCCAAGTTGTTTACCTTTAATAAAAATTTACGAGATATCCTAGGTTTAGAACCAACAAGGGTGATTTGGTGTTCGTGTTTTGCTTGCAAAAATGACATTCTTATGAACCAACAAGTTTTATGAACCATTTTTTGTCTTCATTATCATACATGTGTTCTTCTAAAACATCTTTCCATTATTGAGTCATGTGAATGTTTATAGTTATGAATTATTAGACCCCCTTTTTATGCGCCTATAATAATTAATAAAAGAATTGCTTGTAGGTTGTTTTTTTTAAAAAAAATTAGATCAATGAAGCAACACACATCCATAACAAATAAATAGAACATAGAAAAGAAAAGAATTGATCAAGTAGGTTTGGTTTATCTGATATCTTAATCAAGTAACACCTATTCATAGTAGAATATCACAAACAAACAAAAGGGAATTGCTTGCTTGCAAAAAAAAAGGCAATTTCTTTGCAAGTTTAGATTTTTGGATTAATATAATAATATCATAGAAAATATGCAACATACAGAAGAAAAATACTTGCAAGTTAGCCTTTTCTTAGATTTTTAAATTAACATGATTCATGACAAAGATTGCAACTTTTTGAAATCTTCAAAATTTTCGCAAAAGTAAGCAAAAGTTTGTGATCTTTGAGAATGTGGCTTAATGAATAAGGGAAAAGACAACAACATAAACAACACCTCTTAAAGAGGATTTGATTCCTCTTGCACTTGATCACCAATAATCAACCAAAGTAAAAGTGAGGACACCCCTTGTGACTCATTAAACAATACCATGACATGGGAAGAAGGATCCATTATGACAACATTTGGAACAATCGTCCAAGAAAAAAGAAAAACCAACAAAAAGAGTTTCATGTGCTACTTCCATTCCTACCTTGATCATTACCCCAAAAAAAAAAGAGTTTTCTTCACAACTTCACTTTGCAAATTGGTTGCAATGAAAACTCTAAAATAGGCCCATCAAAAACCATCATCACTCAGAAAAATGCAATGCGTTTCCATGTCAATTTTCACAAAGCTACCTCATAAGTGCATGAGAGATGTGGTGGATGAATTAATGAAGTGTATGATGTTCTTGGTATGCGACAATGCAATTTTGCAACAACAATTGTAAGCCACAAACTTGCATACTCCCAATCAAAAATGATTTGATAGGGGAGTTTTCAGGTGTGTGTGTTGGAGATGCTCTAAGGCATCCCTTTGAAGTTCTTCCTGAATTTGAGGGCCCAGTTTTGGGTGCTTCTATGCAACAACAATGTGCATTTGAACTTTGCGGATCATGTGGGAGTTAGCTTTGCCTATGAATTCATTTTTAATGGTTTCAATCCCCAAAATTGTACTTAAAAAAAACACTAAACAGGAGGGCCTTTTCGCTACGGTTCTCCCGTTCCCTCGTTCTGTTCCCCGCCCCCGACCGCCGCCGCCGCTCAACAAGGCCAAAAGTCGTGCTCT
>Ga0209208_10012675_pt1 | contig 10637 bp, 7 predicted proteins | sample S1TSphfallax_3_FD_187694 | JGI IMG/M metagenome (GOLD analysis project Ga0209208, IMG submission 187694) | Host-associated microbial communities from peat moss isolated from Minnesota, USA - S1T2_Fd - Sphagnum fallax MG (SPAdes) (version 2) | ecosystem: Host-associated > Plants > Peat moss >... | reverse complement strand
TTGGGTCCTGCTGTCGAGCTCTGAACATTCGGGAGTCCCGGAGGACTCCAAATCCCCAACTTTTCCAAGTGTTGGGCTTCACCCCCACACTTGGCCAAGTTAGGGTTGCGACAATCCAACTCATTTTTGTGTTATGCTAACTCTGGTGGAATCCCTTTCAAATCTTTGTATGTCCATGCAAAAACATTTTTGAATTCCTTCAACAATTGTTCTAATTCCAACACCTTGCATGTTTCAAATTGAGCATTAATCTTCACCATCTATGGTTTTGCATCACTTCTTAGATTGAATTTCATCAATTGTTGATCTATAATTAACGTACATCAAGTTATTTGCAATTCTTGTGCTTTGATGTTTGTTGGAGTTTCATCCATTGCCACACTCCCGGGTTGATGTCTGTAATTAGTCTTCAGATACACCTTATCTTCCAAAGCTATTTTTTACTCATATCTATTGCTAGGTATGTTCTTCTCTATGCTCTATACTCCATATCCTTGTTCCAAAATACTAGTCTTCACATCTATATCCATGATCTCCACATCTACGGTTTTCATAGATTGAATTATCTTAAGTAAATCGATTGTTCCTATTGAAAAAAATTCTAACTTAGTAGCAAAAATGACATCTTCTTCATATGTGATGCCATTCTAATAATCGTAGCATAGTAGCACTTCTAGTCTTTTTACTTCACCTCCCAAATGTTTGGTGACATAATTGTTCTGATTGTCCCATTCCTTTGTATGGTAACAATGTTACTTCCCCAATCATGTGCCACTTTGACATCCCTCAACCATGGTCTCCCCAACAACATGGAATAACTAGAATCTACAACATTATTCTGAAGTATAGTAAACGTAGTTATGTAATGAATGCCATGAACATATATCTTCAAATCTCTTATCAACCCCACAGGTTTTGTGGTTGTTTGATATACCATCCTCATATTATATGGTGTAGGTTTAAGCTTTAGAAGCCCCAACCTTAATCTCAACTATTTTGTGATAATATTTACTCCAAAATCTCCATCCAACAACACATCTTCTATTTTATTCTTCCCAATCTCTATTTGGATAAATGCCATATGATTATCTATTGTTACAATGGTTGTCCCTACATCTAATATTGAAAAACCAACTTATTTATCTGTGGTTGCTCTAATTACATTCTTAGTTTTCTTTGGTTTCAGCTTTTGCCAAAGAGATATCTTTAGATTAGGAACTATTTTAAGCAATTATCCTAAGCTCAAAGTATAACTTGTATTTAGCATATGTCTAGAAAATCTTTTCTACTATGATTTATTTATCTTATGAATTCATTACTTCCTAAGATTTTTATGTTTCCACAAGAGTAGTATTTGATATACTTGGCCATGTTGTGTTCCATCCTTCCATGGATGTGGATGGCCCTTCTATTTGGGTCTATGTTTTCTGAATCTATTAAATTGTTTCTAGCATTGATTTCTTCAACCATTATTCTTTCTCCCAATCAACAACACTCTTTGCTTTTCTTGGCTTTCTATCCTTGAACACCTCTTATTTAGTTATTTTACTTCTTGTGATAACATTAACATCCACCACATTCACATCTACAATGACTGTTTATGTCTTAGTAACAAGTTGAACCTTTATTACTGCCACAAATTTCCCATGAAACATATTTTGCATCTCAGCAAACTTTGGACAATCTTTCATTTTATGTCCATTCAAACCATAGATGTGGCATGCATATAAAGATGTCTTTTGTGGTTTTTGAATTGGTTGTGCAACGTTTGTGGTTGCCACCATGTTCTATTGTTTCTTCTTTCTACATGTCTCCACATTGTGATTCGTCATCCCACAATTTGTGCAATGTTTGTCAGTCTTCCTTGTATTACTCTATGTTTTCGTTGGTGCTACCTGTTTAGTACTTTGTGGTACTGAAAGTGCACTCCTTGCTTCTATAGTAGTCATGCCTTCTTCACACAACATTGTTGCCTTTTTATGTTATTGTAGTGTTGATTGCTTCATCCTTGAAGTCACAATTTTGAGGTATGATTGCAAATCTACTCTAAATATAATAATCATAAAATTATTTGTGGTTAATACTTATAAACCACAGACCAACTTCTGAATCTGCTCATAGTAAACTTCCACCCTCTCAATTTCCTCTTGCTTCATATTTTCCAATTCCATGTATATTTGTTTGTCATTCTAAATCTTCCAATGACGTTTGCAAAATTGTTATGTGAGCTCCAAAAAAATATAATTAGGAAATTATGACATGTAATTATGGCACTAGTTTAATGCCATATCTCTTAGTGTACAACTAAACACATTGATGATATACTCTCTATAAGTTTTTGCATTAACCTTTATTGTAGAATTGAACACTTTAACATGAACATTTGGGTCAACATCTTTTTTTAAATCAGGATATTTAAGAGCTATGATGTTTGGCTTAACATAATGGCCATCTTTTTTATCAGGAGTTTGTGTAGGCACAATAAATGGTTCTTGATATCCTCCTTTTGGATTCATTACATTTACACTTTTATACGTTCTAGCAACCATTAAGCTCATCGATGGTTGATTTATAATCTTAGTCATATGAGTAGTCATTATCGAATTAGTAAACACCATTTTGAGGTGTCCAAACAACTTTAGTAATTGTTGTTGGTAATATCGTATTCCCATTTAATTTCCTTCCTATTGAGACTACACCTGATCCACTACCCAATTTTGTTTTAAATCAATTAGTACTCCCATTTTGACAACATCTATGGTGGGCACAACAACCGTTTCCACTACTATGGTTGTTACACCCACATCAAGTGATTGGGTAACTACAACTCTAATAGGTTATCTTTGGGTTTCAACAATTGTTATTTTTGACACAATTGGTGAAGTTGTGTTGATTCGAAGACGATGATGTTCCATTCTATGGTTACCCATTGATATCCTCTATGGTGTAGAATGTGGATGTAAATACACCTTTGGTTATCTGTTCCTAGTTTAAATAGATGCAAATTTGTCAACTTTGTGGTCCCAATTAGCTTCCCAACTCAATGCCTCTCAATATGTTCTAGACTATAGGAATTCTTGGTTCTTGTTCCTGTGGTTGATCCATTAATGTTCTTGCCACATTCTATAACTCCACATGTCTAACAATACTTGCTTTGATGTGAAATGGCATAAAAGGACAATCCATGATTACAGGTCCTTCTTCACATAATGCACAAACCTTTGAAAATAATTTGACCATCTCCGAATCCACAAATTCATTATCCTATGTTTTGGTTGTGTACCTTGTTTGATCCAACTCTAAATTCCCTTGATGTGAGTATGTATGTGGTACTTCATCCAACACATTCACCTATGCCTTTGCATACTCAAATGATCATATGTAATTTTCTTCAATCTTTTCAACCACATCAATATTGGTGTTTTCTTCCACCTCCTAGTCTTCCATTGGTTCATGGTAATTTGGAAATGTAAATTAAAACACAAACTTGGGTTATATACTTCATGTAACATCCCTTCTTTAGCTATTCACCAACTTTAGATTTGAGATTTCTTGTGATTGATTAGGTACTACAGAAGTTCTTGCTCCATTTTTATCTCTTCCATTCTGAACCATAGATTGCAATTGAGAAGTATAGTGCACCCACTCATTTAGGTGAGTAATCGACTACATTTCTTTATGTGGAGATTGTTGTCTATATCTATGGCCTTCTATGAAGACCCCTAGTCCATACTTCACGCCGTACCACCTCTTGTGGTAGAAACGACTTGTGTCCCATAGGCCTTTCTTCTATTCTTCGAACTTGTTTGTCCAACATCAAGTTATGATATGGGATTTTTGTAAGCCCTGCATATTCCTCTCCATTTTCAAGATTGTCTTCTATTTGTTTTTCAATACCTTGCCAATTTGCCTCCAAGTCCAATTGACGGTATAAACTTCAAGTCACCATTCGATCCATCTTGTTTCACAATTCTTCATCTTCAAAGTCTGTAGATCATTTTGTAGTCCTCATGATGTTAATTGTTTATACCTCTGATACTTTCTAGCATACCCCTTTAAATTCTGAATTAAAAAAACAACACTACTCATTTGAACACTCTCATCTACAATATACAACAAAATTTGTAGAAAACCTTCCCATTACTAAAAGAAAAAACAAAAAAAAATCCCCACAAGATGGTCACCAAATGGTAAAAGTGAAATCTAATTCCTATAGAATATTTCACACTACTATAACAACAAATTTGCATTTCACATGCATACATCACTAATCTTGCCTTAATTCTCAACATTCTTAATAGTGCCATTCATTAAAACATTAGATTCATGGTTATTTCATATAACCAGAATTTGCACTTCATAATACATTGTAAAAAACTCTAGAAACAAGATTACATTTTACTTCATCATATTTTCATATTAAAACAATTCACACAACAATATGAACATAAAATTCATTGTTGAGGTTTGTTCTTCTCTTATTACTATAAACATGAATCAAAATTACAACAAAATCTTAAGTTTTGTTGAAAAAAAATTCCAAAACAACAATTAAAATCTATGGTATTTCAAAACAAAATCTGTGGTTTTTTATTGCAAGTACTTACAATTTCTCTCACTCTATTCTCCAATATTCAGGGTCTATGAATCTCATTTTGTTTTCTAGAGCTCTCTCCTTTTGAACAATCTTTAGTCTCTTCATCATGATCAAAACCAATAAGAATTCAAAATTCAAACTAATAAAGTTCCCTGATCAGTCCCTATCCTAAATGCCTTGTTCATCCAAAATCATGTACTCATCCTAGCCCTTTAACAAGACCTACCTATAATTACTTACTAATATTTAATTATTTAATTCTAGAAGTAACATTCACTTTTATTTCATTCTTTCTACTAATTAATCATTATCATAATCCATCAACAATATGTAATTATTTTATGAAATTAATTAACTAGTTATTATTTTAATATAACATTTAATCAACTAATTATTACTAATAACCTTTTTTTTTGAAACTTAAACTTTTAAATTTTTAGTTATCAGCTAAATAAATAAATAAATAATTGATAAACTATTTCATATAAAGAATTATTCAATAATAATAAATACTGAATATTTGATACTAAATATTTATGAACTTATTTACTTATTTAGTCATTAAATATCATTTAAAAAGAAAATCAGTTTTAATTAATCATTAATATCAAAAAAATAATTTATCTCATGAATATTCAATAGTTCAATAACTATTAATTAGTTTAATATTTATTAACCATAACTTTTGATTAATAAAACATAATTAACAGATAATTCATTTAATATTAATTAAATATTAATTAGATTATTAATTAAAGTATTAATTAAATTATAATAAAATCTAAAACAATTAGTAAATATTAGTTATTAATTGTGAACTTATGAATTAAATAGGAAACTAATTTAATTAATCATTAATAATAACTAGATAATTTAATTTGTGGAATTTTAACTAATATTTTTATAAACTACACAACTGTTAATTAATTAATACTTATTATCTATTTACCATAATTCTTGATTAGTAAATAAGAACTATTAGATAATTAGATGAATATTAAATAAATCACTAATTGAAGTATTAATTAACTTTAATAAAATCCAAACTGATTAATAAAAATTAATTATTAATTCTGAACTTATGAATTCAATAGGAAATTAATGTAATTAATCATTATTAGAAACTAGATAATTTAATTTGTGAAATTTTAATTACTCTTTTTATAAACTACATAGCTATCATTTAATTAATAACTAACTTATCCATTTATCATTTATAGTTTGTAGCTTGATTAATAGCTTCAAATGAAAAATTTGTCCAATAAATCAGTGAATATTGAATATTAGATATTAAAACATTTATTGGTTAAACATATAGATGAAATTATAATTAACATTTTGTAAATTATTTATTGATTATTCATTAACAAATTATAAAATAAATAATAAATGACTAGAACCCCATGACTAGGGAAAAAGGTTTAGATTGGAAAAAAATGATACTAATTAAAAAATATATATATAGAAGGGCCATGTCATGGTTTTTGCATGCAAGTATCTTAATTCAAAACATAAGCATATACCACAACTATGCATCTTAGCAATGAACTTCTTTGATTGGCCCATCATTATATTAAGTTATCAAAGTTTCTAGTCAAGACTCTTGAGATACAATTTAAATTTCCTATCCCATTGGGTCATAGATATAAACTTTTGATGTGCAACTTTGAGCAAAAGATATGGTTTTGAACATGGTGCTACAAAGAACACTCTTCTTCAACTTTAAAACAATCTCATATATTCTTTTTAATTTATTCATCATGTCCTTTTGATCTATTGTTACTTTTCATAAGTATATTGTTGATAAATGTACTTTTATAATCTTGAAACATCACCTATTTCTGTCCATAAGGGGCAAGCTACTTGTGGTATTGTAGACCCAAGTGAATGCATAATTATTGCTTAAAGTCATGGCCCAATATATCCAAATTTTTGACTACATCCATGGTAGTTGTTTAGGACATTATGTGATTGTATGATTAGATAACATATGATGGGAAAGTGTAGATCGAATTACCTATAGGCATCTAGATAGCAAGGTGTACAAAAAACTACCTATGTTAATTTAGGGTAATTATATATAAGGTAGGTTAACTAAGGTAGCTAGGATAATCATAAATTTGAGGACTAACCTAGGTATCATAAAGTATATGTGAAAGTTACATAAAAAAGATTTCTTTTCTAATATGGGGATCATTCATCAAAGTTCATAAGTTTTGCACAAATATATATTTAGTTATTTGCAAATCCAAATTGTATGAACTATTTTCCCATAATGCAAGATGCAAACATGTGCATCAAGCTATGTGCTTTGGAGCTTGTACATGTGTGTCTTCTAAAAGGTGAACATTTCCTAGTTGGAAATATTTTAGAACACTATGGGAAAGGGGTTTTTTTAAGCCTTTGATTGTTCATGAAATTGTTGGTTCTATATTTTCCCAATGATAAAACAAATCTTTCATGTATTCTAAACTTCACTTTTATCATGTAGTGTTTTCCTTTTAATCCTTTTACACATTTTGACCTCCTCTTGTGGTGGGGTGGAAATATACCAAAATTTTAGGTCAAGATTCCTTTAATTATAGAGATATCACAAAGGACCTAAGCTTCCTTGAGGTCCAAAGAATTTTGAGTAGTGATTAGGCTTGTTACAATTTCTAAGTTTTTTTTAAAAATAAACTTTGGTCATGTAATTTCAGTTGATGAAAACTTTCTATGCCTTAGGCTGTGGTGTTTTATGGGGCCAACCAAAAATGACATGAATCTCACCCATTACAAGCTTGTTGTAGCTTAAATGAGGATTGTATTGATTTTTTTGTTTAGTGCTATGTTGAGTGTTAGCCCAATATCATGATTGTTTTGTGTTGGTTCCAAGAATTTAGTATCAAATTTTGTGTAGTTGGTTGTGTGGAATTTGGAGCAAATTATTATGTTTTTATTTGCACCCATAGTTGTGAATTCATGAAGTTGAGTGGGAAGTCATGGCAATTTGTCATTGTTATTCACAAGGAAGGTGATGGTTAGATACTCTATGAGTAGCACTCACAAGGCTAAAACCACACTTGTTATTGTCATGTTTGGTTTGATTTGGCCATAACTAACATTATAGGTACCTTGAATGCCTAAATGCGTTGTTGTGAAATTTTTTCTACAACTCATAATATGCATAATATTGTTTTGTAGATTGCAAGGCTCTTTTATTCATCCAATTTTGAGGATATGTATGTGTAAGTTTGATGTTGGGAGGTGTTTCTTGGAGGTAGGTACTTAATGTTCTTGGGGATGAAGGTTTGAAAATGTTGGGCAAAACATGTAAAGAGCTCATGTGCTTGCGAGTAGAAGACGATGATATAGGCTATATATCACACAATGATGTGGTTGTTATTTCACAAGGTTATGCAAAGCTACAATATCTAGCCTTATATGTTTGTGATATCACCAATGCTATACTTAATTTGGTGGGGCAAGGCTATTTGCACCTCATAGATTGCCATATTATGCTTGGAGAAAGGGTTAATTTTTTGTAGGTTTGCCCATGGATGTGAAGTTATTACTAAAGGGCTATGTGAACCTAATTCAATTTTGCCTCTACCTGCAACAAGGAGCACTAACAGACCAAGCACTGGTTCATATTGGCAAGTATGGGCATAATCTCAAATGGCTGCTCTTAGGAACCACAGGGGAAAGTGATGTGGGTCTTGCCAATCTTGCATATGGATGCCAACAATTGGAATGCTTGGAAGTATGAGACTATCCATTTGGGGATGTAGGCTTTGTGACTATAGTGGTGGCAATAAGTTCCTTGAAATATTTGTGGGTTAGCGAAACATGGGCGTAACTTCTGGCCCTATTTTGCCCATGTTTACACATTTAAGTGTACCTTGGTGCCTTAGGCCAACTTAGGCAACTCTTGGCATACTATGCATTAATAATTCCCTTGAAACAAAAATGCTTATCTCAAACCCACATAATCATCAACAAGACATACTTTTGTGTATTTTATAACTTGCCACTTTCTAGCTGAATCTAGGTAAGGATCTATACTACATGACAAATGCATATTCCTAATTCAAAATTGTGTCCTAGAGTTGGTTGCATTGTGTAGAGTTGAAGGTCAATGCTAAACATTCTTCATATGGTACATTAAATTGAGGAAAACAAGAAAGTAAAATATAAGATATGTGATAATGTTGAGACTTACATTGTTGGCACAATTTTGCCAATATACTATATTTACATGCTTATTCAAGCTTTTGTGCAGTTGCATGTAAATCAAATTGATGATTCGAACATGTGTATGCATTGAACTTTGTTGGCAACAGATTGGAAAGTGGAATAGTTGCTGGTAATCAAACCATCTTTGGGTAATATGTTGCTAAAGGCTTTTTGACCTCGTTTTGAATTTGGTAGGGCAAATGGGCTTGTGCTAGGAAGACTGTGGATATTGTATTCTTCTAGGCTAAAGCCACACAACCAACCTAGGAAAAAAACAAGAGAATTTTGAAGAAAAAGAAAGGGAACAAACATCACAGAATGGTGGTTGCTACCTTTGTGTGTTAGGGTTTCACTACATCAGTAAAACTTCCCTTGCAAGGATAAAATCCATCATGTAGGGAGGGAATAGTGCAAAGACTCTACTTCTGTTCAAGATTAATATTGGGTATGCCTTCAATTTGTTGACATTCTACAAGCTGCCATAACACATGGGCTGCAAGCACATGTTGCCATTTGAAAACATATAGGTGTAACAAAAGCTCCAAGTACATAGCCTATTTTCCAAAGATTGGTTGCCACATGTGATTATTGTTATATGTTTTAAATGGCATTATTGACAAGAATAGTCCATTTCCCATGTGGCTTGTCTTTCCCACCACAACCCACCTTGGAAGTTAATTTATCCACACCCCAACTTGGTATCTTGAAGCTTGCAAAGTTGCATGTAAAGGTCACAATTCAATTGGTATTATGTTGAAAAAATTAAGCAAAAGTGAATATAAAAATAACACTTGAAGTGAATGCTGCACTTGGGTTGTTTCATAATTGTTAGCACTTTGCAAAAATGGTACCAAATTAGGGCCCCCAAGCTCTAGAAGCTCTTTGGTCAAACCGAGTTCAATCATTGTCTGGTACAAATATTCATGAAGAGTTCGGTCTGGCCATTGCACACTAAGTTGTACAATCTATCAAATGTAGCTCTCCCTTGTAGCTTCATTCAACAACATCAACCTTGCCACCCTTGGAACTATGGGGCTCAAGAATAAAATTCTAGTACCACTTGTGTTTTTTGTAGTGGATTGGGCTTTGAAGGAACATAGAGCATTTGTGATGACATCATAACATCTTTACCAAGCTTCAAGTGCGGATTGTCATTCGACTTCTTCAACACCATCATTGAATGCATCTTCAAATGGGTCAGAACCTTGGCCTTATGTAGTGGCAGCTCTACCATTGCTTCATAAAACTTGTGACAAAATTTTGACCACATCAAATTAAAGGCCTAGAGACTTGTTACCCCACTCACACACACTTGGGGGTTTTTGGTTATTCCAAGGTCATTATGGTACTGGAAGGATTTTTCATTCAATTTCTACAGTATTTTCAAGCAAATAAAACTTCTTTATGAACCATTTGTGCAAATGACAAGTTGCCCTTCCTGGTAGTCATCTACATGTAGCACAAATTTCTCAATTGTTGGAATGCACACAAAATAATTTTATTCTTTTAGTGAAATCCTCAATCATGTTCAAGCCCATGCCAACATTGGTGATTAGGTGGTGCCACCCAAATTAGAATTGCCCCATTTGGATTTTATATAAAAACTGTGGATATTCATTATAATCAATTAATTATTAATATTAATTGATTAATTAAAAATAAAATTTAAATTTGAATTATGAATTAATAAAACAAATATTAATTAATATTCCATATTTGACATTATTTAATAAATTTGCTGATAAAATTTATATTTTTTTGAATAATGAATATTGGTTTGACATTAAAATTATTTCATATTAATATGATGTCACCATTATAATTC
>Ga0209208_10012674_pt1 | contig 10637 bp, 6 predicted proteins | sample S1TSphfallax_3_FD_187694 | JGI IMG/M metagenome (GOLD analysis project Ga0209208, IMG submission 187694) | Host-associated microbial communities from peat moss isolated from Minnesota, USA - S1T2_Fd - Sphagnum fallax MG (SPAdes) (version 2) | ecosystem: Host-associated > Plants > Peat moss >... | reverse complement strand
CCCGCGCGTCCGCGAGATCGAGGCCGCGCACGGTTCGGTTCTGCGCGGCATGATGAAGGGACCGCGGCGATCGACGGGCCTCGTGAGCTTCGCGGAGGGCGGGATGCAGACGCTAAGCGATCGCCTTGCCGAGCGGCTTGGTGCGCGCTTTCGCGGCGGCACGGTGGTCGAGCGGATCGTACGCGACGGCGCCGCCTGGCGCGTCGTTCATGACGACGGGGCGACGACCGTCGACGGCGTGATCGTAGCGACCCCGGCCGACGCCGCGGCTGATCTCCTGGCGGGCGTTGACCAAACGCTCGCCGCGCGGCTCCGTGAGATTCCGTACGCGCCGATGCGCGTCGTCGGCGTGGCGTTCCCTGCGAGCGACGTTCCGGTGCCGCTCGACGGCTTCGGGTTTCTCGCCGCGCGTAATCAAGGCGTGCGTCTCCTCGGCGCCTTTTTCACCTCGACGATCATCCCCGAGCACGCGCCGCCCGGTACCGCCTATCTGCGCATCTTCCTCGGCGGGTCCACCGATCCGGGCATCGCCGCACTCGACGCGGACGCCGTCAAGGAAATCGTGCTCGCCGATCTCCACACGGTTCTCGGCATCACGGCGCAGCCGATTGCGCATCACGAAATTCTCTGGTCGCAGGCGATCCCGCAATACGGCCTTCGGCACCGCGCGATCGTAAGCGAGATCGAAGCGCGCGAAGCGCAGCTGCCCGGCCTCGCGATCGCGGGCAACGCCTATCGCGGCCTCGGCGTCGGAGACGACGTCCGCGACGCGCTTGCAGTAGCCGACCGCCTCAGCGCAGCGCTCCCCGTCACTGCCTGAACGAGACACGCGCAATGCGTACGCGCTACGTGAGCGTTGAGAGCAATCTTCAATATCATGAAATAAGCATTATGTGACATAGACGGTGCGGAAGGAGCGTAGCGCCTGTCGAGCCTTACGAGGACTCGTGCGAGCCGTTCCGGTCGCCACCGTGGAGTGGTCCGAACACGCGTGCCGATAGCACCGCGATCACGAAGAGGCCGGCGCCAAACGCAACGGCATCCCAGGTCGCACGGAGATCGAAGTTCCCGACGTGGAGGGCATCTCGCGCCATTATAGGCCCTCGGCCGCCGAACCGCCATCGCGGCGCCCTCGGGCGTGCCCGCTCGGCTCCTGGCCTCGGTGGCGAGGTCCGCCATGCAATACGGTAGCGTTATGGTATACTTATTGCATGCCCGCGAGCCTCGCGCCTCGACTTTTTGACCTCGCCTCTGACCAGGCGGGCATCTTCACCCTTGCCCAAGCGGTCGAAGCCGGGATACCAAAGCCGTCGCTGACACGTGCCGCCAAGCGCGGCGATGTCACGCGCCTCTTCCGCGGGGTCTACGCGCTACGAGACTTCCCGGTCACGCCCGACGCAGAGCTATGGGCGGCCGTCCTGTACCCCACGGTCGACCGCGATCACGCGGTTCTTGGCACGCTTTCGCACGACACCGCGCTCGTCCACTATCTCTCCGAAACCGACCTCGCGCCGACGACGATCCACGTCACCGCGGCGTTCACGACCCCGCCGCGACGAGACGTTCCGGCCACCCTTACCATTCACCGCGGCGACGTCGCCGATCGCGAACGCACCTATACTGAGACCGGCGTTCCAATCACGACCGAGTTTCGCACGATCGTCGACTGCATCCGTGCACGTCGCCACCTCATCGAGGCCACCGCACTCTTCAATCGAGCGATACGAGCCGGCGACCTCACCGCCGACGACGTCCGTCGAATTGAACGCACCGCTCAAGACGCGCGTATCGAGCTGCACGGATGAAACGCCCGCACAACACCAACGTCTTACAGCGCGATCTGCGAGCGTTTGCGGCCGCGCACGAACTCACGCTCGATCGAGCGACCCGCTACATCGCCTACAACGCTTTCTTTGGATTGCTCATGCGCGCACGATCCGAAGGTGTCATTCCGATGTTCCTCGTCAAAGGCGGGGTCGCGCTGGAACTCCGCCTCGGAATCCGCGCGCGCGCAAGTCGCGACGTCGACCTCGGCATCGTCGCCGATCCCTCTGACCTTCTTCACGTCATCGCGCGGGCCGTCGCGCTCGCATGGGATGATTTCACCTTCGCCATCAAGTCCAAGGAAGTGACCGAACGCGGAACGCTTCGCCTTCAAATTCGCGTCGATTATCGACGTAAGGCATGGGCGACGATCAAGGTCGACCTCACGGCAGCCGACTCGAGCACCGCTACGGAGTTCATCGAAGGCTTTCCGATCGCCGAAATCGGGCTCCCTACCGCGCCGGCGGTCCCATGTCTCAACGCGCTCGACCAAATCGCCCAAAAGATTCACGCTGTCACGGGACCGACGTCGCGAAACCGATCTCGCGATCTCGTCGACTTGATGCTCCTCGCGCCGCTCATCGCCGATCGTTGGGAAGCTCTTTTAGCGGCCTGCGAGCAGACCTTTTCCGAGCGAGCAACGCATGAGTGGCCGCCGACGCTCGACGTGCGATCGGATTGGCCGGGAGCCATCGACACCATGCTCGAGGCGCTGAACAGTCCGCTACGCGCCAACGACGCGATTCTCAATTTTCACGCGCTACTTCACCGCATACTCCACCCGAAGGACCACATGAAAGCCGAATATCGCTACCTGCTTGTACCAAGCCGCGAACTCACCGGGCCGGCCCCGCCCGCGGCAATCGACCAACTCGGCGCTACGGGCTATCGCCAGATCCAATCCTCGTTGCTGAACAACGGCCAGTCCATCTCGATGTTCCTTGTCTTCGAGCGACTGATCGACGACGGCCCGATACCGCCGCAAGCCGCGTCAACCCTCCCGCGCCTCCATTTACGTCTCATCACCGAGGGCGTGATCGGGAACGACACCTCCCACCGAGTGCTCACCGGGCGAATCAGCAATCACGGCGGAAGTATCGCGAACCGTGTTCGCGTCGTCGTCGCCGGCGCACCAGAAACGCCGAGGCTCGGAATGATCGCCCCAGGCGATGAGCCGCTACCGGTAACCATTCCGTATCCAAACACGCACGAGATCTCGCACGGCGGCATGCTCGGCGTAGCCGTACAGTACGCGGACGACCACGGGCACAAGCTACAACAGATCGGGACCCTGCAACCGCGACCGTTCTCGAGCTACGAATGCGATGGAATCGAGGCCCCCATCGCGATCAACCAATTTTCCGTCGCCTACACGATGGGTGAAAACTGACGACGCAAAACAGGGGCGACGCGGTACGGGGAGAGGCCGCTGGGAATTTCGACTTGCCTTACAGTTTCGCGGACAGCGCGAGAGCACGCTGCATCGCCTCGGGATAGGCAGCTTCGATCGGGCGAGCCGGCCCGAGGTCGGGAGCCCTCGCTTGGCCATCGAGAGCGATACGACACGCCACGGCCGAGGCGACTGATGCCACCGTGATCAACGCCGCTGCACCCGTGAAGTCGCCTCGTATAACACGCTCGATTGGCTGCGCTCGATGCTCGGGGCCGAACGCCTGCCGAGGCGTGGGGGTACCGGCGTTTCTGGGTCTCGGAACACCACAACATGCCGGGGATCGCGAGCGCCGCAACGTCGGTCGCCATCGCGCATATCGCCGCCGGATCACGCACGATCCGCATCGGCGCCAGCGGGATCATGTTGCCGAGTCACCCCCGATCGTCATCGCCGAACAATTCGGCACGCTCGCACGGCTCTTTCCCGGGCGAATCGATCTGGTGGAAACGGCGGCGAGATTTTGAACCTCTGACGGCGCCTGGAAATTGAACCCCTGGGGCAGTTAGGGGTTCTTGGCTGATTTCCCGCGCGTCCGCAGTCGGTGGCTTTGGCCGATGAATGCGAAAACGCTGCCATGGTGAACGAGCCTATCGATGACGGCGGTATCGGTCATCTCGTCGGGGATGTTGACCGCGCCCCAGCCGACGTTGACGAGCGCGGACGATGGTCCCTTATCGGTCGGATTCGCAAACGGGCTTTGAAACGCGCGACCCATCATCCCGGAACCGAAATGTGGAATCGCGTTGCCGAGCGCAACGCCGCCGAAGAAATACGATACGTACGATAGCCACATCATGGCTTCGCTGTTCCGTATGACCGTTCGCGGACCTAGTCGTCCATGCGCAACGATGCGCGTTCATCTTCTTACTTTTGGGTCAAATCGTGAGAATCGTGATTCCGCACGACGTGGCAAGTCGCGCGCGTGCTAGACCCGGTCGGCGTTCATCGTGAGCGGCAGATTCACCGAGGTCTGATTTCCGAAGAGCGGGAGCTCGCTCGTCGTGTAGTCGCTACCGAGGTTATGAACGATGAACAACCCGCGGCCGGACTCGCGCAACGGCGAGGCCGGGAGCGCCGGCCGAGCCGTGATCGCGCGTCCGCCGCTCTGCACGACGAGGCGCACGCGCTCGCGCTCGAGCGTGACTTCGACGTCGATGGATCCCGGCGCGTGGCGCACGACGTTGCCGATGAGCTCGCCATAGATCAGTTCCGCCGAGCCGAAGTCACCCGTCGTCTTTTGCTCGAGCCAGGTACGCAAGAGGCGCCGTGTCGGTTCCGCTTCGAGCGCATCGGGTGCACCGAAGCGCCAGTGTTCCTGCGCATCGACGCGCAACGTGAGAACCGCCGTATCGTCACGCACGGCCCCGCGCACGAGCCGGCGCTGGACGAAGGTCGCAGGATCGGAGGCGTGCACGATACCCTCGTGCTGGACGATCTCGCGCAACAATCGCTCGCCGGCGATCACGTCGCCCGTGCGTTCGATGAGCCCGTCGGTATACGCAACGAGCAGCCACGGCGGACGCAGCTCGATCGTGTGCGAGCGAAAGGCCCCCTCCCAGACGCCGAGCGGCGGATCACCGAGTTCGAGGGTCGAGACGCCGACGGCGTCGCGCATGAGCGGCGGCGGATGGCCGGCGAGCGCGTACGTCAGAAACCGGCGATCGGCGTCGATCCGGCCGACGAACGCGGTGACGAATCGCCCCGGCTGCTCGAGGTTGAGGAGCGCACTAGCCGCACGCAACACCTCGGCCGGCGCGAGACCCTGCAAGCCGGCAACGCGTATCGCATTGCGCATCGAGGCCATGAGCACCGCCGCATCCAGTCCTTTGCCCGCCACGTCGCCGATCGAAAAAAGCAACGAGCCATCGGGAAGCGTCAAGGCGTCGTACCAATCGCCGCCGATCTCCGCACCGCGATCGCCGGCGGCATAACAACTATTGAGCGCGAGTCCATCGAGCTTCGGCAGCGTCCCCGGCAACGCCGCGTTTTGAAAGGTATGAGCAACGTTTCGTTCGCGCTCGTAGACGACGGCGTTATCGATCGCGATGGCAATGCGGTTGCCCAGGATCTGAGCCAGGTCGACGTCAGCGCTGACGAATGCCGGCCGCCCCTGACCGCGCACCAGATGAACCATACCGATGAGCTGGTCGTCGACGATCAGCGGTACCAGGATGACCGAGGCAATATCGAGTGCAGCGAGCAGCGCTGCATGTCGTTCGTCGACCGCGGTGGCGCGCAACATCTCGGAGGAGATATGCGGCATGAACACCGGCGCACGTTGTTCCATCATTGCGTTGGCCGCCTGCTCGGAGATCGGGTAGCGTCGAACCATCTCGCTCCCGAGTGCGACCTTGGCGGGGTCCGAATGGTAGATCGTGGCCGGACGGAAATATCCATCGGCTTCACGCAGATAAACCGCGCACCAGTCGGCCACGCCCGGCACCGCGAGCGCGGCCGCTCGTTCGAGCGCGACGCGAACATCGCGGGGTGCGCTCAGCGCCTCGCCCGACTGCACCAAGAACGCCAGCGCATCGGCGGACCGCTTGCGATCGTCGATATCGACCGACGTCGTGTAGAACGCGACCACCGCTCCGTCGTCATCGAAACGCGCAGAGAATCGCGTGAGAAACCAGCGATAGCTTCCGTCGACGCGCCGGAACCGGAGCTCGATCTCGTTGGGCGATTCGAGGGCGACCTGCTGCCAGAACTCTCGCGCGCGCTCGAGATCGTCGGGATGGACGCAATCCAGCCAGGCAGCGCCGCGGCCGTCGATCGACACACCGGAGTACGCGCGGAACTGTTCGTTGGCATATTCGAGCGATCCGTCGGGGCGTGCAATGCACACGAACTGCGGAATCGTATCGGCAAGCAGTTTCAGCTCGGCTCGTTCGCGCGCTTCATCGTCGACATCGGTGCACGTCACGACCCAATACACGATGGCCGCGCTGGCGTCGCGCACGGGCGCGGCGCGGCAGAGATGACTGCGATAGACGCCGTCGTGTCGGCGTAAGCGAAATGTCCACGCGATCACGTCCTCGGTGCGTTCGCCCTCGTCGCCCGCCGCCGCGAAAATCTCCCGATCGTCGGGGTGGATCATGCGCTGCCAGCCCACGCCGAGCATCTGCTCCGCCGGCATGCCCGAGTAGGCGCAGAAACGCGCGTTCACACGCGTCGCTTGACCGACCGTGTCGGCGACCCACATCGATTCGGGCGTCGCTTCCAGCATCGCGCGCACGTGCTCGTCTGCGCGCTTGATCGCGTCGACGTCGCTGCTGACCCCATACCAGCAGACGATGTTGCCGGCAGCGTCGCGGAACGGCGTGACCTGAGCGAGAAACCACCGGTAGGCGCCTCCGCGCTCGCGCAGCCGGTATTCAACCGCGTAGTCATCCCCGCGGGCGAAGGCCGCCCGCCAGCCGTCGAGGACTCTGGCGAAATCTTCCGCGTGTACGACGCCGGCCCACACCGCAGCATCGACCGTCTCCGGCGGGTTGACGACGACGCCCGTGTATTCGCTAAAACGACGATTCACCCACGCGATGCGGCCATCCGGATCGATCGACCAAACGACGTGCGGCAACGCGTCGGCAACGGCCTGAAAAACGTCTCCCTGCCGTTCAATCACGGAGCTCCTTTCGCGAGCGAGGCGCAGGCGTCTTGCTGCTTCTTTGGTGAGGAAGCGAGAAGCGCTCGGTCGGTCGCTACTTCCTCTTCTTCCGCAGCGGCGAACGGTACGCAACGATTCCTGCAACTTCCGTGACCGTCGACTGCGTCATACCTGAAGCTATGGCTGTCCTTTCGATTCTCGATCTCGTCCGCATCACCGAAGGCAGCGACGCGCGTGCCGCACTCGACAACGCTCGCGACCTCGCCGCGCATGCCGAGGAGTGGGGATATCGGCGGTTCTGGGTGGCGGAACACCACAATATGGTGGGGATTGCGAGCGCCGCGACGGCGGTCGCAATCGCGCACATCGCCGCCGGCTCGCGCACCATCCGCGTCGGCGCGGGCGGCATCATGCTCCCCAATCACGCACCGATCGTCATCGCGGAGCAATTCGGCACGCTCGCGCGGCTCTTTCCGGGCCGGATCGATCTCGGGCTCGGCCGCGCACCCGGCACCGATCAAGCAACGGTTCGCGCGCTGCGCCGCACGTACGATGCGGCCGAACATTTTCCGCAGGACGTGCTCGAACTGCAAGCGTTCTTCGCACCGGTACAGCCGGGGCAACGCGTGCAAGCCGTGCCGGCCGCCGGCGCCGAGGTCGCGTTCTGGATTTTGGGTTCGAGCACGTACGGCGCGCAGCTCGCGGCGGCGCTCGGGCTGCCGTACGCCTTCGCATCACATTTTGCGCCCGACCAGTTGCTCGAAGCCCTTGCGATCTACCGGCGTCACTTCACGCCCTCGGCAACGCTTGCCGAGCCGCATGCGATGGTCGGGGTCAACATCATCGCCGCAGACACCGACCGCGAAGCCGTGCGTCTCGCGACGACGCAGCAAATGTCGGCGGCCAACCTTTTCCGCGGCACGCCCGGGCTCAGCCGGCCGCCGATCGACGACATCGATACCTATTGGTCGCCGCTCGAAGGTGCGCAGGTTCGGCAAAAACTCGCCCGCTCGATCGTCGGTTCACCCGAAACGGTCGGCGCGGGCATCGATGCGCTGATCGCCGAGACCGGTGCCGACGAACTCATGATCGTCTCGGACGTGTTCGACCACGCGGCACGGCTCCGGTCGTTCGCGCTCATCGCGCAAGCGGGACGCGGGGCCTTGGTCGGCAGCCTGCGCTAATCGCGTACCGACGCTAGAGCGGCTCCCAGCCGTCGTGCGGCGTGTAGCGATGCGACACGCGCCCGTCGTCGGCGATAGCGAAGAGATGGAGCCACTGGTTCTCGACGAGGTCGCGAACCGTCTTGCTTTGCGCGATCACGTCGCCGATCGCCTCGCGCGGTGCTTCGATAAAAACGGAGAGACGGACGGGCTCGTGCACGAACTGCGTCCCGTCGTGCACTGATTGCCAGGGCAGACCGACTTTGAGATCGCCGCTATTCCCTTCGAGCACGCCGACGGTTCCCGTCACATTGTGCAGCACTTTGTTGCCCGCACCGAAGACCCGATTGTTGACGGTCGAGCCGTAATACTGCAAGTTGATCCAGTTCGCGACGATCATGGGGGCGGTCATGATGAGCGTGAGAATGCCGAAGTCGCCGTCCAAGCGCCAATCGTAGTCATGCAGAAACGCGCGACCGCCGAGATCGAGCCCGCGCGTGCGCGCGCGGGGCGCCGCGATGAATGCGGCGTTGCGCGCCAGCCCCCATTCGGGCCGGAGTTGCGCCCAATCCCGGCTGCGCGATCGGACGCGCCGATCCAGCTCGGTCTCCGAGTCGATGCCGAGTTGCGGGGCCCGTTCGCGGCGCGCGCGAGCGCCGGTCCGTTGCAGCGTTGCTCGCAGTTCGGAAATCTGCTCCCGATGCGTTTGCGGCGCCCCCGCGACATCGAAGAGAACGACGTCGTCCGTCGTCGTGTCGTGCAGCGCGCCCAAGAACCACGTTTCGTCGGGAATCTCGATACCGCGGCCGCGCAGGCCGGCCCGTACGATCGGATCGTTGCAAATCAACGCGGCGACGCGCGCATTCGCTTCGCCGGTGTGACCGCCGCAGGCACCGCAATGCAGGCTCGCGGCGTGCGGATTGTTCACCGTCGTCGCGCCGTGTCCGACCAGGAGCACGAGCGGTGCGAAATCGGCCGTCAGCGACATCGCACGCAAGACGGCTTCGGCCATCGAAATACGCTGCTCATCCGTGAAGCCGGTTTGGCGCTCGCCGACCATGCGCGGCTCGATTTGCGGCCCGAGGTGACGGATGATCGCCGGATCGAGGCCGTCGGTGTTCGGGTCTTCCACCGGGCGCGTCAGACCGAGGCTGTCGGCGAGAATTTTGCCCGCGAAGAGCAGCCCGGCGGTCTCGACGAACATGAACGACGATACCGCCGAGATCTTGAACGACTTCCACGCCTTGGCGACCCTCCGGCGCAGGCGTCGGAGCCGCAAGATGCGCGCGTTCTCGGCGTCCGAGGTTCCGAGAACCGTCTCACGGACCGTGAAAACGGGCGTGAGCAGGACGGGACATTGGGCGCCGCCGCGGAGATTGCCTATCGGAACGTACTCGATCGGATACCCAAAAAACCCCGCAAAACCGATCGTCTGTCCCTCCGGAGCCACGCTCTCGAGTGCCCTGCGGTAGACCTCCGATCGCACGTCGATGCAAAACGCCGCCTGGAATGCCGGCCGCGCGACCGCCCGCGCGGTCGACGCCTGCGCGGCGTTGAACGCGAACTGCCCGATGAGCTGACGTTGATAGGACCGCTCGTACGCATCGAGCACGATCAAATCGACGCACAGATCGCGGTCCTCGCCAAGCCGTTCATCGTGCGGCACCGCGGCGGCCTCAGCCATCGCTGCGAGCCATGCCGTGTTGAACGCGGCATCGGTGCGCTGTGCGAAGAGCGCATAACCCCAAACGATCCGAATCGCGAGCAGATGAACGAGCGTGTCGTCGGCGCGCCCGGCGAGTTCGTTCTCCCATCCCAGGTAGCGCGCATACGCCGCCCAGCCACTGATGTCGAGCAGCGCCTGATAGAGATATTCTTCGACGGCGCGCGCGGGAACCGCGAGCCGTTCGACGACCGCGGCGATGGCCGCGATGGGCTCATCCGGCAACGCGTCGACGAGCGCGCGGAAACGCGCGATACCCATGGTCTCGGGATTGCGATCGTACCGCACGGATGCGCGCCACGCCGGGTAGGGTCGCAAACCGCGCGACGGCAGGCGCCATGCCGACTGGCCATCGTCGAAATACGCGGCACACCATTTCGAGATCTCATCGGTCATGAAAGCCGTCCGCGAAGCGTTCCGGTCGCCGCCGGCGAGCGAGTCGAGGACTTCCGCAACGCTCGCAACGTGCGCGACGTGTTTTGGTTTCTCGCCAACATCGCGCGCGAGTTCGACTTTGAGTTCGGCAACGCTCGCCGGCCGCTGCCAATCGCGGGGGGCGGCGTCGAGCGCCGCAGCGAGATCCTCGTCCCCGATCGCGCGCGTGCGAAGCGCTTCCCGGTAGAACGCACGTTCCATGAGCATATCGACGCGCGCAACGCGGTGCATCATCGCGCACGTAGCGGGGAACGGTTGACCGGCGAAACCCAGAAACGGGTTCACCGCCACGAAGCCTTTGAGCGGCCACACGGGCGCAATTCGCTTGCAGGCACCGGCACTGGCGCGCTCGATCAGCGACGGGTCCCCGAGCGGCGCGGATCCGACCTCGAGTTCCGAAGCCGGCGTCATCGGGTGGACCGATTCGGCCAG
>Ga0209208_10012673_pt1 | contig 10637 bp, 8 predicted proteins | sample S1TSphfallax_3_FD_187694 | JGI IMG/M metagenome (GOLD analysis project Ga0209208, IMG submission 187694) | Host-associated microbial communities from peat moss isolated from Minnesota, USA - S1T2_Fd - Sphagnum fallax MG (SPAdes) (version 2) | ecosystem: Host-associated > Plants > Peat moss >... | reverse complement strand
AAAACAGGTAGGGCAATGTGATGTAACCTATCAATCCTACTTGGTGCTTGGATTCCCCTCAACTGCCAATTTTGCAATAGTGGAGTTCTTAGGTTGGCAGATCCAGCTCTAAACTCATGAAAGTTTAGAGAGAAGAAACATAATTTTTAGTCACATTTGTGTTAAAAGCAATTGGTCTGTTTTGACTACATTGAATTTTGTTCATTGTTTGATGTGATTAAAAATACAACTAAACTTATTTTAAAAGCTTAGTTTAAAAACACATATTTGTAGTTGTGCATCAATTGTGAAATAGGGGTAATGGCTTTTGAGCAAACGATGCTCAATAGTTTTCATAGGTTGGTAAATTCATTCGAAGGCAGATTTGATACTTGAACTTATCTCCTGATGTGACCTAAAGAACACCATTAAAAGTATGGTTGATATATGTTCGATAGATTAGAACTTGACTCTTGCCTTTCACAAATTCAGCTTTAAACTTATGTTCAAGGTGCTCACTAGTAATTCAAGCTCAAGCAACTCAACATGAAAGTCTTCATCCTTCAGAAAGGAAGACCTTTTCACCCCAAATACTTATGGATCTTTTGGGGTGAGAAAAGTAACGAAGTGGGTTGAGAGATTTTGATATTGGGGAGGCTTGGCAAACATCATCTCAATTCATACTTTGCAATTTTCATTGAGATGTTGGGTGCAATTTGTGGGGCTTTGAATTGCTTCCTTGCAGCATTAATAGAGTGAGCCATTGTTGAAACGGTGAAGGAAGGATGCAATAGATGTCAATCCAAAATTGAAAATGATTTCAACCTAATGGATATTGATAATACTATCACAAAAATACTCCTTGCTATTTGTGTGGCAATGGATTATAGCTTTGACAACAAGAACATCTTGAAGCACAATTGTCAATGGATACTAAATAATTCATTAGCACGTTCTTTTGAGCAAGAACAAAATGTTTTTTGGGAGGAGCAATATTGAACTTCAAAGACACTTGTGATTTCAACTTATATTAGCAAATCTCATCCTATTACACCCCCCATTAAGGTTAGTGTGACCATGTTTGTGACACCAATCACATGAGGGAAATTGAAAATGAATAAGCACAAGTGAACTTTGAATTAGCAAAATTGAAGATAAGATTTACCTCAAAAGGCATTCTACTAGTAGGGTCTGCCTCACCTCTTGGCAATGGCAAGGTCTAAGAAAGGTTGGTGTTGAAATTCAAGGTCAAAACACTTTTAAGGCAACTACATTAAAAGCTACGATATTCCACCTTTAGGACATAATTAAAATTCGCCTAAAATTGTTGAAGACACGTCACAAATCTTTAATTGTTGCCTCATGTGGCAACTTCCCCACAAATATGTTTGTTCCTAAACCTTTGAAAGGTGGAACTTGTGAGGTCCTTATCCATAGCTTCTAGCGTGTGCATCACCTAGGTCATCAAGCCTAGGTCCATGTAGCTAGTACTTGGAGGCAACAATGGGGGCCAAACATTTGTAGTTGCCAAAACATTGTCGATGTTAGTTGTAGGTTTTAATTTCCATACAAGTGTAAAGATTGTGTAACCACATACCTCAAACACCCTTCCAAATCTTCCAAAATGGGTAGCATTTGTGTAGACTCCATGTGCTCCATATGAATTAGGAGACACATTTAAACAATAACCATGGACTTTTGTAAAAATAAACCCAAAATTCTTTTTTTAATCATAACATTTTTTTGTGTTTCTCCATGAAACTTCCGTTTCAATGAAAGCTTGTCACAAAATGCAAAACAAAAAATATGTTGAAAAGAAATGTAATGCCTAACATACTATAATACCTTTTTAGGTTTGTCAAAAGTTACATTATTTTTTTAAATGTCAAAATTTTAGAAAATTAAAATCCCTTCTTGCTAATTAATTATTATTTATTGAAGCCAAAATTTGTTTATTGACACCCTTTATGGGCCTTATAGTGCAACCCTACGAAAAAATTGTTTTATTTTGTTGCAAGGTTTTTTTTTTTAATTCCTTTTTTGACTTTGTGTATCCAATAAGTTTTTAAAGTACATTATGTTCTTCAATGTCTGATGGTATGTTAGTGGTTAGTGCAATATTTCCTACATTGGAGGATTTGGGATCAAAACTTGTGTCATGATGAAGAAAATGCGAATATTTTTTAATTTAAATAAAATTTTATCAAAATTTGAAAATATATATTTTGTGTTAAAATAAAATTTTCAAAATAAAATAATTATTTGATGCAAAATGTCAAACCTAAAAAGGTACTACGATAGTCTATGAGTGGTCTAGAAAAAAAAATTGATCACAAACATTTGTCTAATGACACATGGTGTTTCAGGATGGATTTTTTTGGGAGGTCATTTTATGAAACCACTTATGCTATTGCTTAAATGGAACTTTATAATTTGGTGCCATGAGCATTCAATTATCATAATGGATGAAACACTTAATGACAACCCATGCCCCATCATGGGCACCTTTGCCATGCCTATTCCCAAAAAAAACCACATCATCTTGCATCCACCTATCTAGTTAAATCATCTAAATACAAAATACCTAGGTTTCAATTAATTAAATTGACTTGCACAACCATTTGACCATACATAAATGTGGTGTGGGCTTTAATCCCTAGTTTGGAATATACTTCCAATTGATTTGGAAATCAATATTGCACAAACTCATTGTTTTATTTTTTATCATCTAACACATAAATTCAATCAAAACCCTAGAATCTTCATCATACAATTCATAATCAAGGTTTAGGCAGTATGAAATATGAACCCATATAATAATTTGGTGGGAGTGCCAATGCCTTGATTGCATTTCATTTTGAACTTGGAAAACATTTTATTGGGCCTTACCCCCATAGGGACAAGGACTATCACATTGGATCCAACTTTTTCAAGTTTTACCTTATTAAAACTAGTTTCACAATTAAAGTTATCTGTAAAGTTGGACATACATGACACCGAAAGCTTGTGTTTGCCCAATTCATGGGACAAGATCAATAACACGGTAGGAAAAAATAACATTGCGGCCCAATGGGGCTCAAAACTCAAAATACCACCTCAATTCGGCGCAAATTTGGCTACCCATTAAAAACCCTTTTTACATTACTTACATTTCATGTGAGATACTAGAGCTACAAAGGGGGGAAATTGGTGGCATTTACCTGCATTGAAACTATAACTTGCAACTGAAAAGGAGTGAAAAAAACATTTATTGTGAAAAATGCAAAGGATAACTATAAACATAGAGGAAAGATAACAGAAAGTTGTAAGTCACAAAAGATAAAAGGTGTAGAGGAAAGTGGGAAAAGGGTGTAAATCATTGCCCCTAGGTTTGACATTGGAGTGAACAAGCTTTTAGAGATTGATGCACTTGAAGACGTTCGATTTTTGGAATTTGTGTGTAGTTGTTTGTTTTGAACTTCACATTTTTTTCCAAGTGAGGTTTAGCCCAACATAGGAAAGCGTAAAAGATCATTGTTTTTGTAAGTCAGGGTGTGCAAAAGGACTAAGAATTTTTTGATTGCCTTGTTGAAGAATTTACCTTTTGACAAACATTTCTTTTATTGTTGTGGACATTTTTCATTTGTTGCCACAAGGTCTCTGATTTCCTACAAACCCTAATTGGTGGATGGCTTAAAGCATCTTTCAAGCAACAAAAATATGAACCTCCACCTCCAACCCTAAAAATGAAAAACCTTGTTCTACCTCCATAAAATCTATAATTTTACTTGCTTTATACCTTAAACCCATGTACCCCTAAACATCCCCATAACCATGAAAGAAAATTTGCATACCTTGGTCATGTCCTCCCTCCTCTAACAAATGCATTTGTCATTGAACATATTTTAAAACAATTACTAATGGATGCGTCAATGATGTGGTGCCTTTGTTGAATAAACCAAACTTGGCATAAGGTTGTGGTTGAGTTTATGGAATGGCATGCCCTAAACCTTATCAAATATCACAACACCTTCTATCATTACACAATAGCCGCCCAAGGACTTCCAAGGCAATCTTTTAAACAATGCTTACAATTTGAAGTAATTTGTTTAAAACTTTGGTTGCTAGATGTTTCAATAGACAAATGACATTTTGGATACAAATCCAACCATGCTTGATGATAAATGTTTGTTTTTTTTGGCCTGTTTGATAGCCAATTGCCTTAAGACTCACATTTTTTAATTATGAATTCATGTAGTTTCATTCTATGGGTTGTTACTTAATTTTGAAACCTTGTAACTGTAGCTACAAGTCAATTTGTATGAATCATGGATTCATTTTGTTGCCTCTAGTTCATTTTGAGTTTCATCATAGGTTTCAATTTTTTCATTACATTTTGGTTTGACTTTAAACCCTAATCGGTACCTAATTTGAGTCTTCATTTTATTATTTGTTGTTGTTTTTTTGTTCTACTCTCTAGATGGCAACTATGTAGAGTTTTTCCTTCATTTTGATTCCATTTGGTCTATCACTTCATTTATGATTGGTTGGTACATAATGTTTTTAACATCAATGGGATCACATCATGATTTCTTGTTGTGGGCATGTATGTACCCTCTTTGATGTCTTTTTGGAACAAATGTCTTTATTTGAGGAAGAGTTAATCATGAGGGTAGGCAAGAGCCCATCAATCTAGGTGTGAGTTGGTTGCTTATTCCCAATCCCCTCCTCCCTCTGTTTAAAACATTGGCACTTGAGATCCCACTTCTTTCTTAACTATCACATTGGAAAACCAAGTCTACTTCACATGTGGGATGCTTAAAGGACGGGTTCAATTTTTATTTCTCTCATAGTTGATTTTTTAAGTATACCATTTTTATACCCGCTCTCTTGAAGCATCTCAAAAGTTTAAATGGTTTTGTTTTCTCTGTATTGTAGTTATGCTAAAAAACATTTCACTTTGATTGTGTTTGGTCTATGAGTTCATTTGTGATTAGTTGGTACATAAATTTTTTAACATCAATGGGATCACATCATGACTTCCTGTTGTGGGCATGTATGTCTCCTCTTTGATGTTTTTTTGGAACAAATGTCCTTATATGAGGAAGAAGGAATCTTAAGGGTAGGTATGGGCCCATCAATCCAAGTGCGAACTAATTGTTTTTTCCTAACCCCTTTCTATCTTTGTTATAGAACATTGGCATTAAAAATCTCACTTCTTTTTTTGTTGCTAAATTATAAAACAAAGTTTGCATCACTTGGTGGGATGTTTAGAAGACAAGTTCAATTTTTATTTTTTTCATAGCTAATTACTAGGTATACCATTTTTATACCCTCTCTCTTGAAGCATCTTAAAAGTTTAAATGGTTTTGTTCTTTTTTTATGGTAGCTATGTAAAGTTTATTTTTGAAGTGTTTGTTTGCCATCCGCCTAAATGTTAGATAGATAGACTTGTTGGAAGTCATGCAATGAAATTGGCATTAGCATGTGGAACCTTAACAAGAGCAAAAAAATTTGTAACTTGGACACTATGTAATTTATGCACATTGAAGAATTTTTTTCCAATTGTGAAGAAGTGAATTATGTGTGTGTTGGAGAAATGAAAACATGGAAATATTATTATAAAAGAGAAGTGGAGAGGCCTAACTTTTGGTATCATTTTGGGGTCTCTTATAGTTGGGCGCCTTGTGGGAACCACGATAGCAAAAGCATTATCAGTTGACCAAGTCTTTAAAGTGAATGCACCTAATCTCCATATTAGGTTCTTCACTTGGGTATATCCTAAAAGTCAAACTATGAATTGTACATTCCTACTCAAGAGTGATGCCACTTAATGATATTATCATAAGTTTGTGTTCTTTAGTCTCTCTAATTGATGAGTTATTCATTATACTCCAGATGACCAATCCCATCGTCATGTTTTTCTGCATGTTGATTGGAATAAAATTGTGCAATGTTATTTCAATGCAAATTTTTTTATTCCCCACCTCACATCCTAGGCTTACATTTTGTGTATCCTTGACTAATTGAAATATACTAACCTCATGTCATAGGTTTGTTCTTCTAAGAATAATGCTAATTATAATTCTCATCAATTACATGGTAGAAACGAATGAACATTAGACTTAAGGTTTCAACAATACACTAAACATTAATGAGTGAGGAGAGGATGTAGAATGTTGCAAAAAATTATAATAAATCTAGATGTTTTTATTGCATTCTACAAGGTTGCACCAATGCTTGCAATTTCAGCAGCACTTTACCTCACATTATTTGTTGTGGAAACAAATCCACGATTTGGCATTAGTTTATCTACTTTTGATAATCCTCCAAAACTAAATTGGTGGAGAAAGCTCTTGAGCACCAAGACATTTGTTTTGGAGGCTAGTCACTTTGTGGGGAACATGCAAGCCAAGAAAATACAATCTTTGTAACTATTTCACAATTACTAGCTTTGATCAAGTAGATCATCCACTTAGTAATATAGGTGTACCTCAAGGAAACTCTTTGCCCATTATTTATTTAAATGTTTTCATGGGTGTGCTGGTAGCAAAGTGCTAAATAAGGTGGCAATCATAGCATTATCTACTGGTGTAGGAGAGGGGACCATGTCAATTGCCCTTAAGGTAGGCATTTTTGACTTTTAAGAATCAATTCTCCCCCTACTAATCAACTATGTATTTCAATTATGTGCACTTTTTCAAACAACTCCAGAAACTTTTTTTTTTTAATGATTTGTCGAAGGATTCCGTATGATTACTCTTACATTAGTATGTGAGAAAATGTGGTCCATGATACAAGTTTCAACAATTGTTTATGTAAATTGAATTTTGAGACAAATATCTATCATTGTTAGTAAGAGGAAATGTGGATTTGGGTGGGTCTGATATGGCTATAGGAGATGATCTTTTTAAGGATACTATGTAAGGTTGATAAAAATACTTATGTTTTTATGGAGCAAATCTAACAAGGACATATTGTGGTACTATAATTTTGTTAGCATATAGAAGAGATGTGGCTTTCATATACTTTGATTATGTTTGGTATATCAATTCATTTGTGATTGGTTGGTACACAAATTTTTAACATCAATGGGATCACATCATGACTTCATGTTGTGGGCATGTATGTCTCCTCTTTGATGTCGTTTTGGAACAAATGTCTTTGTTTGAAAAATAATTAATCCTGAGGGTAGGCAAGAGCCCATCAATCTAGGTGTGAGTTAGCTACTTCTTCCCAACTGCCTCCTATTTTTATTATAGAACATTGGCATTAAAGGTCTCGTTTCTTTTTTGATTGTCACATTGGAAAACCAAGTCTATGTCATCCAACGGGATGCCTAGAGGATAGGTTCAATTGTTATTTTTGTCATAATTGATTGCCAAGTATACCATTTTGACACCCTCTCTATTGAAGCATCTCAAAAGTTTAAATGGTTTTGTTCTTTCTAAATGGTAGCTATGCAACCTTAGCTAGTACCTATTTGTGTTATTCATTTAATTTTTTCAAATCATGAACTTATGATGCATCAATTTGGAGTGAAAAAAGTTTATTTATAACTTTTAGGTGTCAACCACGGTGTTATAGCTTTTCAAGTTTGTCTTTCAAATATGGTCTTGGCCATGAATTACCATATATAATGGAAGCAACTTGGTCATTTTGCTACTCTAGTGTATCTTGTTGTTGTTCCATAATAGTTTTCCTCCTCTTGGTTTCCATTTTGGTATGATAGTCATTAAACCTAAAGTAATTGGCATTTGTGTTACTAATTTTAAATTTTCAGGTCATATCAAATGCAAATATTCTTGTTGCCCTGAAATCTCCCTCCATGTGGGATGTAGTGAGCCTAATTGCCACAAGTTGATATTCCAAAAAGATATGGGTTGCATTTTAATATAAATTATATTTATAGAAACTCACTTGTAGTAGTTAATTTATAGTGATTAAGTGATTAATTTTTAGTGGTTGTAGTCCAACGATTGTTTTTGAACGACTAATTTAGAATGATTTTTAGTCTTCAAGTTTAGTGTGAGTCTAAGTGTGTTCATGTTATTTGTATGATTGAAGGGACAACATAATTCATGGCAACCATAGACGTCATCAAGTGTGAAGATTGGATGGAGACACAATAATCTAAGTCTATGGCTTTGAAGAAGACAAAGGCACCTTGAAAAAATAAAACACCTAGGCAAATAATGAAATCCCTTCATCACTAATCATTTTGCAACATGTAACATAGGTAAAACACAAGTCATTCATGTGATCCCTAATGCAATATGGAGAAATGTGTATATTGATTACTAAAAAGAATATCCAAATTCAACAATTGTAGAGGAGACATTGAAGGACTGGCTACATGACACCTTGAAGGAATTGAAAACTAGAAACTCTAATTAAGAGGGGTTGGACAAGGCAACCCTTCAATGTGATGATATATTACAACGTTTGAAAGCTAGAGATGGTCATGTTTCTAGGAACGTCTTGAAGAGACGTCATAATATGATGGATGGTGTGCCTATCCCTAGGCCAACCACCCTTATCTTTAGCTCCCTTGAACTTGAGGGATTTACATCTATCCCTAATGCATCTTTAGATTCCAAATTGCATGTAGGTGATGGTGGCGAGTGGATGATGACCAAGGCAGAGATGTCGCAAAGCCAATCTAAGAGTATGGCAACAATGGCATCTCACTATGCTTCCACTTATGAAATCCGAGATGTTTTCCTAGTCGGCAAGGTGGAAATCAACAATGAACATAAGAAGAAATCAAAATCAACAACTTGAAGGTAGTTAGGGATTTAGGGGTTATATAAGAGCAAGAATTTAAAACACAAGTTAAACAAATTTTGGACATGTTGCTAGAAGTCTCCTTGCCAACCATGTGTAGCTAGATTAGGGTTTTGGTCCCCAACCACTTGATATGTGAGGTCCATATGCCTCCTTTGTATCAAATTAATGAAGATAACTACAACTTGAAACAATTGTGTAAATTTGGATTGTGTGGAATCAAACCTTTTCATGAAGCATCTCCATTTTGTCTTTACCCCACCAATCCCCCATTCCATTCGCACTTTAAACCTTGCATGCATTTGGTTGTGTGCTCGCATTGCATTTTAGTTAGCATTTGGTGCAAACTCTCGTTGCCCTATCCTTCTTGTAATAAACATTTCTCCACCCATATAACTTGGATATCCTAGTAGATATTCAAAGTACTCATCCCCATGGGTGAAGTATTGACTCCAATTTTGGTACACACTCGAATGTCATAAAATGCTCACATCATAATAGGAGCATGGGTGGCTTGGGTCTACATAGATGAACAACCTATGATGGTGCACAATGACCGTGTTGTTCATCGCATATATATTTGTCCACCCATTCAACCATGTGCAATGTGCCTCATTTTGCCATGGCTTGTGGATTTCAATCAAAGTGTTGTCAATGAACTTAATACAACTGAAAACTCCTACAAATGTGTAGCCAAGGACACCCTTTCATCAATTACAGGCCAATGGATCTCATTACCAAGTACATTGTTGATGAATGATGCAATGAACAATGCATCATCACACAATGTGGATTTAAACCAATTCCACATAGATGCGTCATATTTAATGACATTGTCATGCTTCATGTAAAGAATGAAATTAAGGAGACATTGTTCAGGTGTCAACTTGGATGGCCTGTTTGATACAACTAGTACCTCACCTAGTTTCATGCAAGACAAAAAATTAGATTTGAATTCCCTAACCCTAAAAGAAGACCCTAAAAACCCCTAATATCAAAACCTTAATGAACAATTTGCCAACATATATTGCATCAGACCTTAACCCTAAAACAAACCTTAAAAACCCATAAACTCAAAACCTTAATGAACAATTTGTTATCAACTAAAAAACCAGACCCTAGCCCTAAACCCTAAACCCCAACCCTAAAAACAGACCCTATAAACCTCTATACTCAAAACCCTAAGGAACAATTTGCCACCAACTAAAAAATCAGACCCTAACCCTAAACCCTAAACCCCAACCCTAAAAAAGACCCTATAAACCTTTAGACTCAAAACCTTGATGAACAATTTGCCACCAACTAAAAAATCAGACCCTAACCCTAAAAAAGACCCTATAAACCTCTAGACTCAAAACCCTGATGAACAATTTTCCACGAACTAAAAAACCAGACCCTAACCTTAAAAACAGACCCTAAAAACTTCTAACCCTAAAAGCTAAATGAAGAACTTTTTCTAATTAAAAAAAATCAAGCCTTCAAAATGAGATTAGAACTTCACATGTAGATCGTGCATGGGCGAAGATTGTTGGGACCACTAGAGTCGCGAAATTCATCAAACTCCACCAAAGTGAAGTTGGTCAAAGATTTGAAAAGATACGGTGTGGTTCACATTGTAGTCAAAGTGTCTTGAACACCAACTCTTGCATCCACAGATTGCCCCGCCCCCTCCTCAATCTCATGTGATGTGAAAAAATTGTGGGAGTCACAAGCAATCACCATGCAATGGAAAATAGCCATATTGTCTTCATCCATATCCTCCAATTATTTCTTCATCACTTGAGGTAGAGGTGAAATGATTGGTATTAGAAGAGGAATGATCTCTAGAAGAGGAAACATGGCTCTCACTTGAGGAAGACATCTTTGGTCTCAAATGAGAATGAAGAGAAAAA
>Ga0209208_10012672_pt1 | contig 10638 bp, 10 predicted proteins | sample S1TSphfallax_3_FD_187694 | JGI IMG/M metagenome (GOLD analysis project Ga0209208, IMG submission 187694) | Host-associated microbial communities from peat moss isolated from Minnesota, USA - S1T2_Fd - Sphagnum fallax MG (SPAdes) (version 2) | ecosystem: Host-associated > Plants > Peat moss >... | reverse complement strand
AAAAGGTGTGGGAAGGAACATAGATAAATATGTCAACCCATAGACATGGTAGTCTTTATAGATCTAAGGAGATACTACAAATTCATTGAAAAGTACAAGGAGGAATGGAAATAAGATCCATAAACTTAAGTTTTGCTTGGTAAATTGTTTCACCTTAACACCATCATACACCATGAGGAGTGGGATGAAGACCCATACAACGATGAAGTTGAATATATAAATATTACTACAATATCTTGAAACTATACTACAAACAAAGGATCTAAAGGAACATGCTTTTGTAATCGAAACAATTTTTCAAACCAAGATGGAGAACAAAGCTAAGTGTAGCACCCCACAAATGGTGGCCACACAATCAACATGAAATACACCCAATGAATAATGTTAATGTAATGTGGACCAATGAGTCTAAGATCAAGCACATTTGTCAACCCATATATTACCAAGAGAACATGTATGGAGTAAATATAATCAAAGCACATATCAAAAATTCAAATTCATAATTGATCAATGTAGTTTTTATAAACAACATATGAATTTTTTAAAGGATTGTCCATTCATTGAACGAGATGTACAAGATTAATGATTAGTCATTTTCATACCCAAGCAAAAAATAACAAGAATCCAAAGGATGACCATAATTTGTTGGCCATTTCACATAATGTGCCACTAGTAACACAACTACAAAACCACATATATTCACATAACATTATAAATAAAGGTGATGTATGAAGGACTCCTTTTGAGGTCAGAATACCTTGGATCACCAAACCATTTCATTTTGCTTTAGAAATAAATAGGATGATTACAACCCATCCTACTGTGAACCATGCAAGACTTGCAACTTTCAAAAGTACAAAGTCTATGCTTGGGTTAAGAAACAAAACACTACCAAATACCATAATTCCACAACATAATGGCATAACATTTCATGGAGGAATGGCTAACATAATACCACAATTTTTCACAATAGTTAATGATGGGGTGTTAAGAGTTCATGTGATGGTTACATACCCAAATAGATTTGTGCCTATGACTACAATAGGATATCCAATATCGAACATTTTTAATTACAATAGACACAATTTTCTCATAGTGAGAACCTCTATGAGGTGCTATAGTAGCATTTATGCAACCCATAATACCTTATTCCAAGCCTTTTAAGAAACCATTGAATTATCCTGAATATAAAAAAGGTTATTTCTTGGATGTTCATGTACAAGTATTCAAAGCCACTATCAAAGCTAACAATGAAATGTTATATGAAAAAATAATTAATTTATTCAATTTTATGCTTAGAGATAATGCATTTGATTAGTGTAACAATTACATGTGAAATCATCCTAAATGTAGATTTGTAGATTTAGAACAAGCTTTCTATAAACAATATTGGATTGTGCAAAATGATGAAGTGTATCTTTAATGTTCTGAAAAACCCAAAGCAAGAATCCACACAAATAGTAGAAGTATACTATGAAAGATTATTAAAATTGGCCAATAGTTTACAAACACCTTCTATTGACATTTTTTGACCATAGTATTTCAATCTAGACTACATTCATATTTACACATTACTATGATGGGAATGAAGCAGGAGACTTTATAACAACACAAGGAATCAACGTTAACTAATTGTGAAAAAGGTATAAATCTGCACCTTAAACACATAGTACATTATTTGTACCCCAAACCATAGGAAAAGGGAGTGCACTTTAGGGGAAACCAGACAATTACAAAGGTAAGCATGTATTGCACCAATTGTCATCACACAAAACACAATGTGGAAACCTGCATAAGTAAAAAGAAGGAGGAATCTATTGTAGTTGATATTGAAGCCACTGCATAAGTAGTAAGCCTCCACGACCATTAAACTATCTTTATCACATTTGTGGAATAATGGGCCATAAATTGATGGATTGTCCAAGATTTGGCAAAATGCAAGACATGTTCAAGGATATAGGAGGTAGAACCATAGAATCTAAACTCATAATTGAAACCAAAGTTATTATTACCTTGGTTAGCATGGTTGATGTTAATGTTACCACTTGAAGTAACAGAAATGTAGAACATGTGTTCAAAGGCCAAAAACCAAGGAAGAACAAATCTACAATTGATTGGGAAATTAAAGATAAGTTGAAGAACTTTATGGTGGAAACCATACAATAGATGCAAACAACTAGTCCACCATTGGACTTACCTAATCCTTTAGTAGCATAATGAACCACTAGTTGGGCTAAGATGTTAAACTCAACAAAACTTGCAAATACAACAAAACTTAAGGAAATACCTTTATACCTTTTCAAGATATAAATAAGTAGATGTTGGAAGCTAGTTACACCTTGGACCTTGGACAATTGTTTAAAATAACACCAAATCTAAAAAACACTTGTGGCAAAAACTAAAGGCATATAAACCATAGATCAATACCACCAAGCTAGTGTATGAAAAAGCAAACCAATTTATAGTACTTGACATTAACACAACAAAAGTTACTATAGACAATCACATGGATATGATCCAAGTGCAAATAGGAAGAAACATGATTGATGATGTATTCGTGGATGGAGGAATTGCGGTAAATATTATAATAGAAAAATTAAGAGCCAAGTTATGATTATTTAAGCTGAAACTTGCCCCTTATAATCTATGAATGGCAAATCAAACCGAAACCAAACCCGTAGGATCGATAAAAGATTTGAGGATGTATGTACATGGTATACCATACACAATTACATTTACAATCTATCGAACATTGTTGTAGATTGAGTTATTCCATGTTGTTTGGTAAACCTTAACTTAAAGATGTGAAAGTAGCACATGATTAATGGAATAACATGATCATGATACAAGAAAATGGTAAAATTGAAACCATAGCTGTGATAAACATTTGGGCATTAACTTGAAAAAACCAGAGGTCTTATAATGTTTCGATTATCAAAATGGCATTACATATGAGGAAAAGTATTTGATGTTTACTAGTGAACCTAAGTTATTTTCTATTGGCACAATTAACTTACCATTAGAAAATCTATATATAATTATAATTAATATATTATAACTTGAGAAAACTACAAAAATTGTAGAATATAAAACAAAGCCCTTTTATAGTTTTAGATGTAGTATAAGAATTGTTCTTGATAAGAAACTTGATGTTAATATAAGATGTATTTAAAAACATATTATCACCACAAGACGAGTCAAGTATAGATTGATGAGACATTAACTAAGAAATAATGTCTACTAAAAAATGTCCTCCACCAAAGCCTTCATAAAGCTCATGTAGTATCTTTTGTGCTACATAATGTCAAAATCTATTGTCTTGACCCATGCATTACAATACTTCATTATGTAAAATTAAAGGTTTTACTTTTCTTGGAATATGAGTTTATTGTTTATGAGTGCTAGTTAGAATCCTAGGCATTTGTCCTATTTGCATATAACTTTTGACCTATTCCAACCATACTGGTTGTAACACAAACAATGTTGCATCTATGGTTTGATTAGCTATTTATGTTGGCTTTATAGCATCTAGAATTCTAAATAATGCATCAACTACCACATGTATGTGGCCTAATTTGTATACTACAATAAACTCATATTCCAAAAATAGAAGAAACAATCTAATAATATAACTTGAAACCTATGATTTGTTTATTAAATAGACCAAAGCCATATGATCAACATAAAACACAAACCTATTACCCAACATGTAATGTTTAAACTTATAAAGTGCAAATACCATTATTAATGCTTCACATTTTATGTTACTATAGTTATTTTTAGCACTCTTAAGTAATCTAGAGGTGTAGACAATAAGTTGATCATGTTTTCCTATCAAATTTTATGCTTGCATAACACTTATAACTAGTAATGAAATATTTGTATGCACATGAAACTTGACATCCCAATCAGGAGATATCATAATAGGTGTTTTTACATACTTTTGCTTATTAAACTCATGTGGACCTTAACACTTTGAAGTTCATAGAAACTATTATGTCTGCCTCATGAGTTTGGTAATTGGGGCCATTATGAATGCAAAATTCTTGGCAAAACATCTACAGAATCGAGCCATTCCATTGAACACCTGAATTTGTTGTGGATTTGTGGGTACATGCATATAAACTATGGCTTGGATTATCTTAGGATCTAGTAGTTTACTTCCTTTGGAAACAATAAACCCCAACATCATCCTTGAAAATATCATAAAGGCACACTTATTTGGGTTCAAATTAATCACGAACTTTTTGCACTTATGAAAACACATTTTGAGTTTTTGCAAATTAGTGTATGTATCACTATAGACAATGAAATCATTTGGAAAAATCTTCATGAATTTGTCTACATTATCTCTGAAGGCTTTACTTAGTACCCTTTGATAAGTAAGAGGTCCATTCTTTACTCCAAAAGGCAATACTACTAAGGTAAAGACTCCCTAACATATTACAAAGGTTGTTTTATATCTATTTTTCGGTGTTATATATATCTAATGATATTTAAAATATCCATTTAAAAGAGAATAAACATCATGCCCCACAATTGTATTCAAAATTTAATTTGTAAAAGGTAATGGGTATGGATATTTTTTTGTGGTTGCATTCAATTTTTTGAAATATTCACATATTTTGAGTTTTCCATTTTTCTTGGGTATTACCACTATTGGTGACAACCAAGTGGCTTCTTCCACATGCTATATAAATCTAGCTACTAATAGTTTGTCTATGTCTTGGTTAATGACTATAGTATAGTTTAAATTCATCCTATGGCTCGATGTGCTGGTGGAATCAATGTGCCAATTTAATATAACAATGTTGTGCAAATTCTAGAGGTATGTCTTTCAAGTCCTTATAGGTCCATGTAAACATGTCCTTGTAATGTAGTAATAATTTCTTTAGAGAATTCATGTTCTTTTCAAACAATTGAGCATTCACCTTGATTGTTTAAGGGTTTTTTATTGTTCCTAGATTGATATGTAATAATTGTTATTATTCAGTTAACATCCATCTTGCAATCTACAATTCTTATATTTCCAAAAAGATTATTGATGTTGGATATTAGTGGCCCACACTATTTCATGATGCTTTTGAATTTTGCAAGTCATGTGATGCATGTTTAAAAGTTAGAGGTTTAATAACATAAAGTTTGGCTAAATTGGTTATAATTTGATCAGATAAACCATTTATGAAATGGTACTTTATTTTGTTGGACTAATCAAACCTGCAAGACAGTTTACAAGTAATAAATACATTCTTATAACCATAGATTATGCTACTAAATGGGTGGAGGCTAAGGTGTTTAGAACCAACACTATTGTTATCGTAGTAAAGTTTTTGTATGAATATTTTCTAACCAGGTTTGGCTATCCATTGACCTAATAATAGACCAAGGAGTTCATTTCATTAATGATGTTATTAAATATTTGACTAACCATTTTTTGATGAGACTAACTCAAAATTAATTTTATGATTAAGGTTTGTGGCTTGAAATAAAGGTTTGAGGTCTTGATTTTTAGTTTAATGTTTGGAATTCACAATTTTAGGGTCTAGATTTAAGGTTTAAGGTTTAAATTTAATATTTAGGGTTTGAAATTTAGGGTTTAGTGTCTCAATTTTAAGATGTTGTGTTTGAAATGTGGGGTTTATGAACTAAAAAAATGTTTGATTTCACAAAACTAATTTTTTGCATCAAATTACTAATTATAATTAAAAAAATTCCGTGACTTTTGTTTTAAATTCCTCTAAGACACTTTTTAATTTCTAGGTGTTTTCAAATTGTTAATTTTTTTTTCCCTTCCCCTCACAATTGATGTCCATTTTTCTTAATACAAAGGCATCACAAACATTGGATGCGAAGGAAAATTGGATTGCCATGATTGCCATGTTCCTAAAGTTCATTGTTGTTATTTTTCTTTTGCTTAGTTTTTAAATAGGGGTTAACATTTTAATGAAGATGGTCATAAGGGTATAAGGATCTAAGGAAGTCACTTCAATGGATGGTCAATTTGAATCATTAAGGGGAGGGTTAAAGTAAGGACTAGGAAATGGGCTTAGGTTTATCAATGTGCCATCAATGAGGTTTTGTTGCTTATTTAATACGTTTCAACTTGCATGCCCATTCATGGTTTTCAATCATTACAAAACATTATTACATTGTAATGTTGCTTGTTTTGAACAATCTTCATTATAATTGCATATATCTTTAATTCCTTCAAGGTTTCCTTGGTAAATGGGGCTTCATGTAATTTTGGTAGGATTTTGACATTGCATTTGGGGATTAGATGATTCAATTGTTTTTGGATAGTGTTATAGGCAAAAAATGAACATTATATGATACCATTAGTGTGATGAGTTATGTAGATTTCACAATTTGTTCGAGCATGTTGCCTAATGGGGTTGTTTAATTGTCTTGTGTTAGGCAACCAACTCAAAATTTTGAATTTTTTTCCATGAAATAGCCAAGCTTTGGAAAGTTGTCCATTCCTTAAAAAACACACATACGACACTCACATTCAAACCTAAACACATTAATCATTTGAAAAAACGTCATTAGAAAACTATGTCATTGGAACCCTAACCTCCTCTTTAACTTGCATGCATGTTCCTAACTAGATTTTCATATCATTCTTTGGACTTCACATATTTTGTCATTGGATTTCAAAACAAATCCTTGATTCTAACCACATAACCTTCATTTCATAACCATACAACCATAGACTTGCCCAACATGGTTTCAAGTTCAAATAAGTTTCTTGAATTGCAAACCATACAACTTGGTTTGAAGCTCATATGAGTACTTATACACACCAGAACCAACTTAATTAACAAGTCTCTCGATTTGCAGACCATACAACTTGGTTTCAAATTCATGTGAATACCCATACATATGAAAGCCAACATAATTTTCAAGTTTCTTGAATTGTAGACCATACAAATTGGTTTCAAGTTCATGTGAGTGCCCATACACATCAAAGCCAACATAATCTTCAAGTTTATTGAACTACAAACCATACAACTTGGTTTCAAGTTCATACATGCATGCACATCAAAATCAACATAATTTTCATGTTTCTTGAGTTGCAAACCATACAATTTGGTCTTAGGTTCATGTGAGTACTCACATGCATCAAAACCAACATAAATTTCAAGTTTCATGAGTTGCAAATGATACAACTTGGTTTCCAATTCATGTGAATACCATACACATCAAAGCCAACATAATTTTCAAGTTTGATGAATTGTAAACCGTGCAACTTGGTTTTAGGTTCATTTTAAACCCATACACATTGACAAAGCCAACATGATTGAATAATTTTATGAGATGTAGACCATAGGGTTAGGATTTTGGTTCGAATAAAAACCCATACAAACTAGAATCCAACTTAATTTCAAAGTTGCATGAGTTAAACCATACAAATTGGATTTTTGCATCAAACCAAAATGTACATGGTTGGATTTACAAAAAAATTCAAATGTGAGGATCGTCTATCAAGCAAAGTCTTAAACACTTTATTTCAAATTGCAATTGTTGTTTAAGAGAACACCTCAAAAGTCCTTAGGTTGCATTTGTGCGATGGTAAAAGATATTGTGATATTTCATATTTTCAAAGGCATGCCATTCCAAGGTTTCACCAACAAACCTTATGTCAACCTTGGATTATACAACAAAGATGCCACATCAATTATAATGGGCAATTTTGTGAGAATATGCTCAATCACAAAGGCATTTGTTAATGGAAGGAATAGATGGTTATAATTGTCACAAATTAGTTTGTGGCTGTAGAGATGTTTGGGGTACAAGGCACAAGTTTTGGAGTTTTTGGAAGCAAAATAAGAGCTTTTATTTCTTGAGGTAGTACAAGTTCTTCTAATCTTGGAGGCTTAAGTTGCTTCAAGGAATCTTGAAGCCATGCCTTAATTAGGGTTTGGAAAAATTCACAAACTTTGCAACAACATATTAAAAATGACCACAAGGAGAGGAAAAATGCTTGACAAAATGTAAAATTTTAGTGAAATAGTCATACAATTCATTGTCTTCTTGCATTGCTTGAGCTTTTAAAACCATGACCTTTTCTTGCATGGGTTAAATCTCATTTTTAAAAAATTGACAAATGTGTGGGGTGTTGTTGTAAAGCTTGAAAAAATTGCCAATGAGGTGAACTCCTCAAGATTGTGCACATCTCTTGAAAATGGAGGCTCCAATGTTAACCTTAGATGTTTGCATGCACATTCTAGACCTTTTGGAGTTTTGGCTATGTCCTTTGCAAACCCATTACACCTTTCTACTCTTTCTTTTACACATTTCTCCATTCCCTCCCTAAACCCTAAACCCTACAACACTACAATGTAAATGAAGCCCAACACCAAAAAGAATCAACACATGATTCCAAAGTAGGAGCTATCAAGCAAAAGAGTTCGATGATTTTTATGACACAAGACGTGAGTGATGACAAGCCCACAATTTTTAGTTAGGCATGAAATTCAACATGAATTCTATTCGGTCTAAGTTGAGGAGATATTTTGAGTTTGGGGCCTTGTTGGGCCCCTTTGATTTTCTTTCATGCCATCTTCTTATCTCATCTTGTGAATTAGTCAAACACATGCGTGTAGCACCATGTTTGGCCGACTTTATGAAAGACTTTAATAACCACACATCACTATTCAATAGTTACAAATAATTCTATATTTTTCAAGGAAAGAGTTGGTGGCTAAGGGCTGGGTGTACCTCAATTCTCAAAAATCAAAGAATCAAGCAAAGAATCTTCTAGAAACCCATCAATTCTTTGCTGGGTCTTGGAGGGGAACTGGGGGTTCTTTGACTCTGAAATATATCAGAAAAGCAAAACTGGAGGTTGTTTGATTCCTAGAATTTTCAAAAAACCAAAACAAGTAGTTATTCACCAAACAAAAGACCTGCCCAACATTCATTAGGAGTTACAATTTGCAAATAATTGTACAATTTTCATATTGCCAATCAGCAGCAGATTTGCATTGAAAAGTCCACAGAAGGAATGGATGAACTTAAACTTAACAATAAATGAGCAAATGACCAAAGTCAGTAAAAATTAGGCAGGCATTATATATTTACGCGAAGTGGCAGATGCAAAGTCTTTCCAATCTAGAATCTAGATCTAGATCGTGGAACAAGAGGTTAAAAAAAAAACTTAGAACATGATGTCAAAAGAGGATCCACAAAAGTGGTCCAATGAAGACCCACATGTGTGTGATTACGCTTCTCAAAAGTCCTTTGAACTCCCTACTACATCCCTGGGACCACCTGCCAGTCTATGACACACTAATTGATGACATATACTCAAGTGATGATTCCGCAACAGACTTGGGAGATGGCTGCTGGCAATACTAGGTCAAGGGGGTGTGCACTCCTCATTCTGTTACAAGTTACTGTTGGATTTTGAATCCAGATGTCCAATACTGTATGTAAGTAATGCTAAAAATGTGAAGCCATACTACCTGTAAATTTTTTTGCCTTCGTACACGGTTAGACAATTGAATCTCCTGTTGCATGTGTTGAAAACCTTTGACTGGTGAAGCATGTGAAGTTTAAAACCTTTACACTAGTCAAAGGGTATAACCGTGCTTGACCTTCATGCATTCTTGTGTCCAGGCCATGTGCTTATGGACCTCCTTCACCGTATTATAGGGTTGAAATGTTGTAGAGGAGGTTCCCTTATGCACATACATATGAGTCCATTCTCCTGAGGGTGTTCCCAAACATCAGGGGAATGCACGAGTACTGGAACCTCCCCTTACATAAGCAAGTGTCTTTTTATTTCCTCTCTTCTTTCCTGTTTGGTAAAAAAGAAATATTTCCATGAAAATGTGGGAACATGTAAAATTGGGAGAGCTCCCCCAAACATAGCGCCCTAGGGTTCTTCTGCTGGGGGAGATCCCTCAAAATACACATAAGGGAGTTGTTAATGTTATCTCAACACAAACCAGCGAAACATTTCAGTCGAAGAAATGTCGTGGCCAAGTCTCCCGCATTGCAATTTTCTCCAAATTGACAGTGTGAATTTGTTTATGTCTAATTTCGCCATTTAGCTAAAGGTCACTAACATCATACTACCTTACCCTAAGGTCAGTTTATCATTAAATAATCCTCAAAATAGTGAAATGAAATTTTGTGAAAAATATGAAGTTGACATGTTGAAAATCATCATAATTATCATAGGATACACTCAATAATTTCACTACTCTTTCACAATATTATAGTAGATGATTGAAAATATATATAATTTATAATAATAAAAAACGAATTCATTTTGTGAAAAAAAAGATTATTATTTTTTGTCAATGTGGAAACTGACCCTAGTCTAAACAGTACACAAATGGGGGAGTTGGTCGCCTAAAAGATTATCAAATTGTCTAAATTACGTATGGTGGTGGTACACAAATATTGATAGGATTAGAAAAAGTGGAGATTTGTAGTTTTTAATACTCTCTACATGACAAGGGCTATAAGATATGTACAGAAAATGTACACTGTGTTCCCAGAGTTTTGGGCCCCTACTACCATTGGAGGACTTGTCTTTTTGTGTCTTTCTGTACCTTGTATTGTTTGCGAGACGCTAAATAACAACACCCCCCTCCCCACCCCCCACCCCCCATCGAGCTCTGTCTG
>Ga0209208_10012671_pt1 | contig 10639 bp, 11 predicted proteins | sample S1TSphfallax_3_FD_187694 | JGI IMG/M metagenome (GOLD analysis project Ga0209208, IMG submission 187694) | Host-associated microbial communities from peat moss isolated from Minnesota, USA - S1T2_Fd - Sphagnum fallax MG (SPAdes) (version 2) | ecosystem: Host-associated > Plants > Peat moss >... | reverse complement strand
GCACTCCCAATTCGGACTTCGGGAAGAGGTCGATTCCCGACGTTTAGTGGTCGGGAGTCAAACTGCCAGTTTGACTCCCGGCCCTTCTTTTGCCCATAACTTGGGCGACAGATGTCCAAATGCCCAATGCGAGGGCATTTTTGATATATCTACGCTTCAAGACCTTTCCAATGACACCAAGAACGCCCCAATGCGAGGTGTTTTGGGTCCTGTTGTCGAGCTCTGAACATTCGGGAGTCCCGGAGGACTCCCAATCCCCAACTTTTCCAAGTGTTGGGCTTCACCCCCACACTTGGCCAAGTTAGGGTTGCGACATACATATTCCCATGTACTTGCATCTTTTTCTTTTTTACACAACTTGTCAATATGCATGAATGAATGTGTTTTCAATTGTTAACACATTGTAAACACATAGATCCTTAGTAGTTCCACAAGGTTGCAATAGCTTACTTTGTTCTTTACACCATTCAATGGGGGCATTTCCATTTTGCTTTGGAAGAAAGACCTAGTGAAATTTGGAAGATTGTATGGACACATGGAACATGACTCATTTCAATGAACTTTTCTTTTGTGAGTTTGTTTTACCTATTGGGCCATATCAAAGCAATGATTGGAAATAACAACCCAATGATAAGAAGGTAGTTAAAAGAATATTCTTCAATTATGGAACTATGATTTGAGTGTTTGCCTTTTCCTTGCTCTTACATTGTTTTGTCCAAAACAATTTTACAATTTTTCTTATGTGTTATGTGTTTTGATTACATGGATCATGGAAATGCATTTTCATTTCAATTGTCATTTTATTTTTCTAGGTACATGAAGTTTGTGCTTGAACTAAATAGCTGTTTCAAGTCCTTGAACCAAAGTTTCTTATGGTGTGGAAATTTCACTAGTAGAAAACCCCCCCTTTTGCAATTATGTTTTCAACTGCATCTTGATTATAAAACATAGTTGAAAGTGACAAAAATAGTTGCAAAGTATTTTTTGCAACTGAAAAGTATTTTTCTCAACTATGAACTAAAAATGTTAACAAGTCAATGATGACATTCAAGTTGAAAGTGTTTGCCATGTGTTAACACCACATCAATAACCATCACTAACCATTTTAGTTATAAATTATCTTACCAACCTAGTTGTGAAATGTTGTCAACTTCCTTCAAGTAATGAATAAACTTCATCCATTGATTACATATGACGTCAACAAAATATGCAATTGCAATTTCAACTACATTTCAACTATGTCAATTTAACCAATGATGTGGTGACACGTGGCACACCAAAAGCATTCCACCATTGATTGACCATGGTAGAAATTAAGTTGAAAGGTCAATTATGTTACAATTATGATGGTCAATGCATTTGGCCAATGGTGGGATGACATGTGTTGTAATTTAATAAGGTTTGGGGTGGACCAATAGTTCAATGCCACTTGGCATAACCTAAGCCTTTCGATGTGTGTGGTGTTTAATCATAGGCAACCACCTAATTACCCAAGGATGGATTAGGTCTATGCATAGACCCCCTTGTTTAAACTTAAGTGAAAGCTAGACCTTGGTGCCTAAGTTAAAGCTAAACATAAGTTAGGTTTATACCTAAGATACAAATAAAGTCCTATTTTGTTTAACTTAACTTTAAGGTTGGGCCTTTTTTCTTTGTTCATCCCAAATGGGTATTACATTTTCATGTTTATTTTGGTTCTCCATCATCCTAGTGCATTCGTTTATTAGTTTGGATTATCAAAATGGAAGCCAAACAATGTGGGACAAATATTTTAGTTTCCACCATGGGAAGACATTGAGCTTAACAACACACATAGGCCTACAACTAAAAACTTATGGATCTTTTTCATTTCTTATCAAATTTGAATGATGTAAAATACTATGGGAATGTCAAGGTAAGCTCTACATTATCTCTTTAAGCTCCAAAAGCAAAGGAACAACATATAAGAAACATAAAACATGTCAAAATTAGATATTGTGTTTCTTCCAAAAATTACCCATTATTTTAGAATGTCATATCCTATTCATATCTTATCCAATTTGAGTGATCTAAAGAGTTATGGGTGCACCAAGTTAAACTTTAGATTACTTTTTAAAGCTTCAAATGAAAAGAACCAATGAAGAAGAATCACAAAGAGCACAAATGTACTAAATTGGAATGTGTGAATTAGGCCTATGACCTAACACTTACCTCGCCTAGTTTCAATGCCCATATCTTTTTCATTTTTTATCTATTTTGAGGGTAAAATCATCCTAAATGTACTTGGTAGTCTACTTGTCAAACTAACAAAAGGTAGAACTAAAACCCATCACAAAATTATTATACATGCAACCTTTTTAGTTGAATGATTATTATTAAGATATTTTTTCATTATTATGCATTAATTAAAAAATTCACATTGTAAAAGTAGGTTTTAAGTTTTTTTTTCCAAATGTAAGTAAATTTGAAAGCCTATTTTTTGTAATGTAATATTTGATTCAAGTGTGTGTTAAGTATATTTTATAAAAAAGAAAGTACATGGGTTTTTTGGTGATGCCTTTTAATACACAATGATCTTTATGTTGTAACTTCATATATCTTTATTTCATTAAATTCTAGTGATGATGATTTCATCAAAGCTAGTTTGGGTGGGATGGGTTATAGTCATAGGTCGTCCAAAAAGACAATTCCAAACCATAAATTTATTAAATGTTGATTCCAAACTGGAATTTTTAAAAATAAACATTTTATAAGTTGTAATGTTTCAAAATGTCCTTATGGATCTTAATATGTTGAAAGAGAAACAAATCTCTTTATTTTTTTCAATGTGTTTTGGAATCCTTGTGTATTTTCAAAAAAAAATTGAATCGTTGTGTCTTTCCAATTTCATACACATGTTTACATATAATTTCATACAAATGTAAGTATGTGTTATTTCATTTGAATATGTTGACATTATTTCAAAACATTAACATTTTTTTTCTTTGAAATTAAACTAGTCTCCAATAAAAATTCTCCCTTAAATACTTAATTCAAGGATTTAGTCCCCACTTGCTGAGTTGATTTAATGCTTATCCACCCTAATTGTTTCCAAAATTTCAATGAATTAAAAAACAAGGGTGGCTGATTAAATCTTCCTTTGGATGATAATTGGGTGGCATTTGGTACAATTTGAATCCTATATATATTTTTAAACTACAAAGTATTAAAAGGTAAACCCTCATTTCCTTTTTGTCATTCCATCGTCATTGGTAGTGCATAGCAACGTGGAGCCCAAGTTTTTTAATGAAAAAATATGTTTGAACATCATATTGACAAGTCAAGTTCAAACATACTTGTTACCTACATTTATTATTTAAAAAAATCAAAATTTGTATTATGTTTATAATAAACCCAATTAAAAGCACAATGGTTTCAAAATCAAATTTAAGTAAAATTTAATATACTTTTTGGTATTTTCATAAAAATTTGTTTTAATTTCAACTTCATTTTTGTTCATCAACTTTTTTGTATTATTTACCATGCTTACACCCTTGAGTAATTTAAGTGGCCATGGCTATCCAAGTTGAGTTCTAAAACATCATTTTGAGCTTGAAAAACAAAGGAAAGATGTATTAAGATTTAAAGTTCATTAATAACTTGTGTGTATGGTGCTTAATTACTTTGCCTTAATTGCAAACTGTAATAACATAATTACAACCCATCATCAATTAATTGCAACTCATTTGCAACCTAATTTTAACTTAATTAAATCTACACCTAAACTAATAGTTTACCTAACTTAAGTTTATTATGTTAGTTACTTGTAGTAAATATTCAACAACAATTTTAATTCCATCATTTTATTATTGATTAAGAATATTTTAGTTAAAATATTATTCATATAGTTTTTAATAATAAATTAAATAATAATAATAATACTATTGTAGATATTATAAGCTAGGTTCTTATTTATTTTTATTATTATTTAGCTTGTTATAAATATTATAAATTAACTTAATATATATTGAGAAAATATAAAATATAATAAAATATTGAAGTAAATATAATAGTGCTAAAAGATAAATATATTTTGAAATTGTATATTCATGTATTAGATGTTCATACTAAGTATGCATATTATTATTATTTAATATAAGATAAAATAATAATGAAATAAATAATTTAAAGATATATTCCAATCAATAATTAACATTATATTAATCATTACATTAATTCTAAATAACCATAATTATGCTTCATTAATTATGTTTTAAATTTATAAAAATAGTTATCATTTCACATTATTAGCTAGAAGAAGATTTATAAATAAGTGAATATGTAATTTTTAACAAAACTGGTTATACAAGGTAGAATAGGTGATTAAAAAACAAGTAGCCAAAATTTGAATTTAGGAAGGAAAAAATAGTTGTTTATTTCATTTAATACTACTTAATTATTGTCAAAACAAAAAAATATTATAAAAACATTGGCACTTACATTGGACAACTTTTTAAATTTGAGACATGTTTTTGTGTTGTTTCTTTTAATTAAGAAAAAAAGGAAATATCTCTTGACATTCTTTTTCTTTGGTTTGTTTATGAAGTAAAATAATAAAATTATTGTAATATAATGGAATATTCTGATAAATGATATAAACAAGCTACCCCACAAAACCTATTGAAAAATAACATCAGAACCTATTCAATTTTCTTATGTTCTTAAATCAACTTCAAAAGCAAGACAATAGAAAACCCCATTAACAAACATATTAGTTTAACTAAGATTTCAATACAAAATATTCTAACTTTAATTTATTATTATTATCATTATTTTAATTTACCATTTAAATGAGAAATTTTCATTTTTACAAATAAAATTTACATGTAATTTTAATTTAATGAATTTTAATAAAAATTTAAATAGATATAAAGTTATCATAGGTAGAAAACTGAATAAACATTATAGTTCCATGAAAATATTAATTATTTATCATCAATTAATATATTGGAAACTAAAATTGATCCACACAAAAATAAAAATTACATGTATTGAACATATGCATTAATATCAATTTATATTTCAAAATTTTGTTTAATTTTATTTCAAAATTGAATACTTTTGTTTGAATACATAAGAAAAAATTTACATCATACATAACCATTCATTTTTACAAATAGAAATTACACGTAATTTAATGTTGAATGAATTTTGATCATGATTTTAAATAAATATTAAGCTATTCCATGAAAATAATTGAATGAACATATACAAGATTAAATTACTAATTTATATTCAAGATAATTTATTCAAACTTTATTTACATTACAAAAATCATGTCACACATAACCATTCATTTATACAAATAATTTTTTTATGTAATTTAATTTTAGTATAAATATTAACATATATGATATGTAGAAAAAAAAGTCACCTATTAGTTGTTTAATTGAGTTGAAAGATAGTTGCAACAAAGTTGCAAATGAAATTACATTTCATCCATCCTTTAATGCATTTTATCATCCATGCTTGTGTTGATGGTGTCACCAAAATAGTTGAACATTGGTTAATGTTTTGACTATGTGTCAACTAGAGAACCTTAAATGGTAAGAATATTCCAAAAATGACCTTTAATTCAAGACATGTTTTTCACCATTTACCAATGTAGTAGACATTTCAACTTATAAACATTGTTGATGCCAAGAGTATTCAATGGAATATTTGGCAAAAGACCACCTAGTTGAAAATTGCTTTCAACTATATACCAATTTAGTTGATGAGTTAACTTCATAGGTAATTGCCATTATTCAATTTAAAAATAAAAAATTATAGTTGCAAATCACATTTAATTAAAAATGTTTTGGTTAAAAATAGGGGTTTTCTACTAGTGTTTGGTGCACCAATATTGTGTACACACCTAAAATGAGGCCAATTGGGGTCTAAAATATTGTGGGGGTGGGGGTTGGTATTTGGATATCCCCAAAAACACAATCCCATATGATGAAGCATATTTTCATAAGGAGTGTGTTTCAAGGCAAACCATAAGAGATATTGGTTGTGCTTCAATCAAAGTTCCTCCCCATGATGATTTGGAGCAAGTAGAGTAGATAATTTCACAAGTAACCTTTATTATGGCCCAAACAATTCTTGCATTAATGGTTGGGCATAAAAAATGTAAAGGCAAAAGATGAAAAATGAAAAAGGTGCATACAAATGTGGACAACTTTTCTATTGGTGCCCATGGTAGTTCTATGCAAACAAGGGTTCCTACCCAAACATTTGTTCCACCTACAAATGTTCCAAGCAAATAAGCTGTCACCCATATGATGTAATGTTTTTGTTTCTTATAGTCTTTGGCATTATTGAATGGAGATCATCCCATTATTATCATATATTTGATGTGGTTGAGGCTTTTGAATCCCCACATGTGGCCTTCAAATAGTTGATGGGGTTCATAAAAAATGTAAGGTCATTTTCATGCTTTGGAAAAAAAATTGATTATAATTTCCTTATACAAATTTGTCATATCCTAACACATTTTTTTTCTTGGCTTATTTGCATGTGAAATTGTTGGAATCATGGTCTAGTGTTGTTGATGGTATTTTTATATAGTTATATGTGGACACAATCATTGTTAATTGTCTAATGGGAATAGTAGTCCATGGCTACTGGAATGGCATGCAAGTGCTAACTTAAAATGCATTCAACAAATGTTATTGGGAATATGCTTTTTCAATGGCCAATGACTTGTTGGATGACAATGGGTGTTCAATTATCTTGCAAAGTTTTGATGATGCAGCTATGGAATTGATTTTTTTTGCAAGGGGTAGTAATTAAGTTTCTATCATTTACCAAAAAGTACATGTACATCAACAAAATTCATATACATAATAAACCAAGTATTATACACTAATACTTAGACACATTCATTTTGTTGAATATATGGATGCATTCTATGGAATTTCAAGTTGGATTAATGTGGTTCATTTGTGGCAAACTTTGTTCTTTTCCATAAATGTCCTCACCAAGCTTGGGGCATCTTTGAAATTTCATGAGTGTAGTCAATTGGTGGACCCACTTGCAAATCCTATTGAGTTGGATGCAATTTACAATCACATTCCAAACGGTTTTTTCCATGAAGACTACATAGGAAGCTTAGAAGGGTGTATAAGATTGTATTCCTACATTCATGCAAGTTTTATTAGAAACATGTTTGCCTCCTCAATAAGGATAATGGATCTCATAGTTAGCACATGTTTATGCTCAAGAATCTTCTTAAGTTCTTAGCTTCAATAATGTAGTACATTCCTAACTTTTGCATACAAAATTCCTAAACCATGCACATATCTATGATGTAGTTAAATTAATTTTCATTGTTACATGTGAATCATGTGCTATCAGGTGTTTGGTTTGGTAGGGGACAAAACCTTATATGCTACACATTTGTTTGCATTGGAACAAAATGTTAGCAATGTGGTGCACAATGTGGTTACTCCATCCATAAACCCACCTCCACATTCATTTGAGCCACCTGCTCTTAAGGTGGCACACAAGCTTGGTTTGAACTTCAACAAGCTTTTTTTGTGAGTACATCCCATATTTGCAAAAAAAAAAAACCAAGTTTTTATTTTCATTTTATAGATGTATTAATGTCTTTCAACATAAATCTTTTGTTCTTAACATCTTTTTCTTTTGTTGGTGATGATTTAGCCATAGGTTTATGTGGTCCATCATGGATAACTTACCTTTGAATCCACCCTTTTTTTTCTTTTTACCTAAACAAGTGAAGCAAAAAGCCTTGCATTCTATTGTAAAAGAGGTTAATTATGAAGAGTCCATGGCATCTTAAGGTAAAGATTCTAGATTTGACATGGATAAGTTTCAAGGAGTTAAGGTTTTTTCTAACATAGAGGCTAGTGTTGATGATGAGTAGTCTTTTGATGGGCAAAAGCAAACTACATTGTCCATTTTTGCATGTCACAAAGCAAAAATCCAATACCCCTTATTATGGCAATGTCTTTTAATTCCAATTAATAAGGAAATTAAAAAGGGACCCATATTTATAATATACATTGTTATAAGAAGCTAATAGCGAAAAATAAAAATAAAATGATAATCTTTTGGTCTTTGGGGGACTTTTAAATTTGTGTTTCATCATGTGTCACAGTCCATATACATTTTAAAATGGAGTCATAACTCTTGGAATCTTAAATAAAATATGTTATGGTACTTTACCATAAGTTGTATGACTAAAATGAAAACAAAATTCTTATTGGGACTTATTGGGGACGTGATTCCAAATGGGAATAAACATTCACATAGTTTTGAGAACCCCATAATTCAATATACCATTTTCAATGTCAAAAATTTGAGTTTGATGAAATTTTTTCATTCAAAATATTCAGTAATGTATTAGGAAAGGAGGGAAAGGAATAGTTCTTGCAAAAAAATGATTTTTGGTTGACATATTTATTGTGAAAATTTTGATAACACTAAAAATTGTGCAAAAATGGATTCATGTCTTGCTATTTTTGGTCCACCTTAGTTTGATTTCACCTTGATGATGCACAAGATTAATGTTCCATTTTGAAATATTCTTCACATATACACATGATGTTAGGTGTATTGAGAGGTGTGCAATGTCTTATTTAAGATTGGGGAGTTTGAAGTTTTTAATTTGTTTTGGAATAACATTCAATAGTTTTATTTTCTTTGAATGTATTCATACAAATTGTGCTAGTGTTAATGTCCTTTCCAATAATAACTAACTATTTGTGTTGTGTAGTAAAACAAAATTGTTTTAACCCATGCATGAATCACAAAGAAAAACATTTCAAAATGTTAAATGCGTTGAATCAAAATGCAATGTATTTATGTTATTATTAGAAATTTTATTTGTTGAAGCTTGAAGTGTAAAAACTTACTACATTGGACTTTTTTGGATGTCACAAAGGCAAAATTTTCTTGGTTGGCTACATCCTATTATATAAAACCCATATGCAAATTGGAAAGTTCAACAAAATGGAGTCAAATAAGTGAAATTAACTTCTTTTTCAATGAAATACAGACTTCGCAATCTAGGCAATTCTAGGGTCACAATTCATAAAAAAAAGTATTATGGACTCATTTTTAATGAAATTGAAATTTTTCTCACAATTTTGAAACATGTTATAGTCTCAAGGGTTATAACACTTAAGAATAAAAAGCTTGAAAAATATGAATGAATTTTATAATTCCTTATTGTGTGCATTAAAAGTTAAATTTTTTCAAAGTTCATCACATATCCAAAAGTATGTTTTTCATGATCAATTTTTAATAGAGGTGTTCAAAAAGGTTGAAAATAAAGTACCTTTAACTTGGACATGGAAAAAGATGTCAACTTTAACATCATTTCAATGTTTTGTGTTTTTGTCAATTTTTTACATTTGACAATACACTAAAAAAGCTCCCAAAATGAACTTTACAATGATAATTTTTGATACATTGTAATGTGCTTGCATCCTTAGAATGTGTTTTAGGTGTACACCTATACCAACTAATTACATGTTTAGGTGCACATCTATCGCATTTAAATGTGTCATGTGTTTTAAGTGCATATTTATAACAACTAAGGTTCAACAAGGTGGGGGTGGAGTCTATCTTTGTTGCCTATCATCAAATAAAGAGATCCATACATTTTTGCACAAAAAAAAACCTTCTTTAGCATGATGAAAAAAACCCAAACCAATATGACCCAAATCACCATAAAATAAGGAGCACCCACACATAGAGAGTTATGATGACATAATATGTACAACAAATGACATGAGGATTGATGATAACAAAAAAACACAAAACACAAAGTAAAAAGCACAAACCTTTTAGGTTCTTTAGAAAATGTAAAAGTGATGATTGTTGATGCACCACAACAACCACAATAAACAATTGCATCAAATCTTGGAAATTTGCACAACAACATTCAACCCTTTGACAATATCTTTAGATCCTTGCAACTCCCAAAATCTTTCATTTTGTGCAAGCTTCATACCACACTAGGAAAAGTCAAAAGATTTAAGGTTTAAGCTAGTATGTATATTAAGGTTTTACAACTCATATCAAAAGGGTATGGTGATGAACAAGTAAAAAAAACACATATTGGGGAGAACATAATAAACCGGTGGATATCTCCTTCTAAAGGACCATTTTAATTTGATTTTGCAATACGACTGCACATGCCATTGACGATAGTAGTTGAACACTCTGATATTTGTACAACATTGGTGGATACATTTGCCAAAAAATGTAAGGCCAAATTCAGGTATCAGCTTGTTGTACACCCCTTATTTTGCGAATGCCACCACTATAGGGCTTAAACCTACACTTTTGCCATTTCACAAACCATAGAAATCTTGATTTTCTTTCCTATAATGTTATTGGTAGTTGCTCAATTTCTGGACAGATGACTTTCAACATTTCTTTGCTGCATATAGAAACCCAAAAACCAACTCTAAGGCCTGAAACCTTAAAACTCTAAAACCACAAATGGTAAGCCCTTAACAACTAACTCCGGACCCCTGAACCCTATAACTTAATTGTCACAGTATCTGCAGACTCCCAGCACAGAGAGGCTCCCTCACCAATCTCATGCTCTTGTGGATGTATTGTCCATAAGGCTGCATTTCATCTTGAAAAGATCTGTCAC
>Ga0209208_10012670_pt1 | contig 10639 bp, 9 predicted proteins | sample S1TSphfallax_3_FD_187694 | JGI IMG/M metagenome (GOLD analysis project Ga0209208, IMG submission 187694) | Host-associated microbial communities from peat moss isolated from Minnesota, USA - S1T2_Fd - Sphagnum fallax MG (SPAdes) (version 2) | ecosystem: Host-associated > Plants > Peat moss >... | reverse complement strand
GATTTTTTAAAAGATTTACATAAAGATCTTCATTCCTCATGTGGATGATTGCTAGTTCTCCTACTTGACAAAACTGAAAAAAAAAACATGATTGTGTCCCTAAGATGGGATTCTAGGGAAAATCCTATTTGAATGAAAGGATTTAAGATCATATATTCCAAGGCCACAAGTCATGTAATCTTTGTTGAAACATAGAAGTAATTTAATTGGGAAACCGTCAATTACCCTGCTTTGTGGTTATATTTGATGTAAATTAATTCAAAATTGAGATGTTGAAAAAATTTGGAAATTCCAATACAACATTGTCTAATTTTAATTTGCTGAAAATTCCAGATTGGTAAAATGTGGAATTTTTAGATATATATATATAGATTGAAGTTGGAACAAAGAAAACTTTTTATCACATGAAGTTTTGAAATTTCTTATATAAAAGAGACTTGATTAGAAAAAAACATAGTATGAAATATTAAAAACTACAATCTTGAAGTAACACAAAGCTTCAAGCCTTAGAACATTTGGCCATTAATCCTAGAATCTCATCATTTTGAAAACCTTTTGTAAGTAGTAGTCTTCGACATCTCTTTTTGATATGTCATGGTCATCACCAAACAAAAGTTTTCTTTTTGAATTGTTCCTTGCCCCAAGTTGACAAAAGATTAGGATTAGAAATTGCCAAAAGCTACAAAAGCTTAACTTGAGGTGTTGAAAGGTCTGTTGCCCCAAAATTAATTCAATTTGACATTTGAGTATTAAATTTTGAGTTGTGTATGTCTAAAAATGGGTAGTGTAAACATACACAACTCTTTTCACAATGCATGTGAAGGATGAAATAACATGTGAACTTGTGTTTTAAGCAATAATAGGCATTATGATCAGGAAATTTAGTGTGAAAAATCCATGCTTTAGTTTGACTTGCATTTGAAACAATATTTTTAAGCACAATAGTTTGATGTAAAACACTTTCAAAATAAATAAAGCTTTTATTTAACCAATCTTACTTATAATAAATTTGTATCCATGTATTTCAAATATTAGAGCCTGTTGATGGGGAATTGGGTATTGTAGTAAGGTTTAGGGTTCCCTAGTTCAACTCACTGAACCATAAGAGAAGAATGTACTTTCATTAATACTTTGACCATTACTTCTAGGTATGTATGGCCAATGTTCCTATAATTATTCACATGGGACATATTCTATGCCAATGTGAATAACTGATGTGCTAAGTGATTTTTCTTCTTTCGAATTTTTGCTATTTTGCAAAACCATTTCAAGAAAAACCTTGGAATTTTTTTCACCCCCAAAAATAATTACCCACTTTTGAAAATTTGTAAAAAAATTTTAAAAGAAAAAGAAAAATTCTCAGTGCTCAAAAATGGGGAAAAAAAAACTATAACCTAGAGCAAATTAAGCCCCATAGATATGGTTAGTATCACAGGGGCCATTATAATCCCAGCTTTCTCTCATCCTATCAGGAAGAGACACATTAACAAGTCAGCCCTTAAAAGCTGGTCATGAGATTTAGTTAGCTCTATCATTGTGTGTGGTGATGGCTGATATAGGCTAAAGTCATTTCACATTGTTTTAGTTGCCTTTAAGGTTCACATCAGCTAACTAACAAGTTCACCATACTACAAGGCCATTTGACATGGGTTGGTTAGTGGCACACCTACCTTATTTCAAGTCACAAGAGGCATCTTAGAAGGAGGAAGCCAAAGAGGCTTCAAATGCATGCATCACCCATTGAATCTATAGAGGTTATTTTGGCTTCAACTGCATGCATCACCCATTGAATCTATAGAAGTCCAATAACCTTTTACTAGTGGTGAGAGTTCAACAATGTGAATAAACACGAAAGTTAAAGTAAAGTGTTGAAGGTTCACATCAAAAGTAAGTTGCACCTTTACATCATATCTTCCTCATTTGGGTCCAATAATGTGAGTAAAATAGGAAAACCAAAAGTGGGTTGGATCTCTACTCCTATCAAAGCTTGATTGACCCAAGGCTGACTCATTTGGTAAGTCATAGCTACCATGTATGGGTAAAGGCAACCAGGGTGAACGAGCACCTTCATTGAAACCTTCACCTTCTTAAATGAGGCCTTGTAATGTGAATAGGTATGTAATCCATGAGATGTCAAATTTGGAGTCTTAAGACCGCAAAGTATATCTTTGGATGGGATGTTTATTCATAGGATAAGGAACGGCTTTGAGGCTCTTCTTGCATTTGCAGGCCTAGTTGAGTGCAATAGGCTGGCCCTGCACATTCAGGAAGACCTCAAAGTTATTTCTTAACCCTATGTTAAGAACTTTTCAAATTTTGGAGGGACTTTATAAAAGTGGAAAACACCTTTACTTTTGAGATCTTGCACTTTTGTAAGGTCCCCTGCAAAGGTTGAAGTGAAATTCTGCCAGGGGAGGTGGCTTTCAAATAGAAGAACCAAATTTGAAGCATTCTTTATGGTGTTTATAAGCAACTGAAATTTTGTTGTGGGTTTTTGAATTTCTACCATGATTATACTACCACTATAGGGTGTTGTTTCCCACCCAAGGTATAAGAACTACCAAAAGTTTTGTTGCCTTTTGCTTTCGACAATTGATGATATTGTTTCATCCACTTGAGGGTTTCATCAACCCTAATTATAAGTCACAATCCTTCTATGGGAGCCCCTCTCCTACACCTAGTGCACCTGGTCTCCTCGCCATACACGAATATATATACTTGATATCAAGTTCCATTATATTTTAATAGTGTGTTTGAGTGCACATGGTACATATACAATATAAATATAAACCAAGTTTGCTTTTTGGTAGAGAACTGAAGCAGTTGATACACCAATTTCACCAATGTAAATTACCACACCCAGTATCAATGTATATACACTATTGTCAACATTGAAATTGAAACATTGCAATACCTTCATGGCTTCAGCACAAATGTCTGGTGAGTAATTAATTAATTAATATTTGAAGATTCTATTTCCAAAACAGAATGCTCTCGAATATTCCAAATGATTCTTCATCTTCCTTCACACACAAGATTTCAAGGAGAAAAAATGTTTTTTGAATTTTTTTCACATTTGTAAAAGAAGATAATTTGTGCCAAAGCCACCAAGGTAACTGTGGTATTGGCCAATGTGGAACTTGTGATCATAGGTTGGTGTTTTGTCAAAGGCATGGCCCATTGGAACCAACATTTGAAAACACATTGAACATGGGTAGCTGATTCTTGCATGGAAATTATACTATTTGAAAAACCTTGAAAAATCGTCTCCAATCATCCATGAAATGAACTCAGCGTATGAACTCATAAGTTTCTTTCTGTCTTTCCTGTTTCCTTCTGCATCAAAATTTGCTTGTTGGACAGGATTGTCATTGGGATCAGAGAGACGAATTGTTTCCTCAATAACTAATTGATTATTCCTCAATGTGTGCTCAGGCTAGTTAGGATAGTTTGCATTACGGTTTAATCCAGGCTCCTGCATGTTGTGTTTGTCCCTTCTGCTGCCCTTGTCTTCTTTGTTTTCATTGTAATGAAGCTGGGCAGATTACATCAATTGTGTAGCACCAACAGATCTTTGATGCAAACTTTTGTTGAAGCCTGGGTCTATTGGGTAGACATGAAATCCCTCTGTACCCTCTTCTTTGGTAATGCCCCTCAAAATATGCATCACAGTTACATTTGATCAGTAAAAGGGCTTTCCTTCCAGCAGGGGTTGGTTCTCTTTGTTCTCTCTGCAACTGGGGTAATTTGAGTAGAGATGAGCAATCATGGAGATGGTCTCCTCCTTTTCACTGAAGAGTATTGACTGAAGAGCTTTTGGAGCCTTTGGCAAGTAGAAACCTTTTGCTAAAGATTCTGAGAGCAGGATGCAAATTAAAATGAATAGAGTTGGCCCATCATAGCATCCAATGCTAAACAACATAAAGCCTACCTCCTCTTGGAATCAATGTGAATATATATGATGACATCATGAAGAGAAAACCCATTAAATTGCATTGGCTAAAGTTGATGCAGTTTTGTTTTTTTTCCATTTTTGTGATGTTGCTCATGTGGTGATCATGCATAAGAATATTTAGCCAAATTTTGGTGATATTCAAAATATAAAAGTAGAAAAATCTTGAACACATGTTCATGTTGTAGGCAGTTGTGATGATTTTGGATGAAATTTAAGAATCTGTTTTTTCGGGGAGTTATTTAATTTTAAAAAGCAGGGGATTTGCAACAAAATATTCTTTTTTTACAAATATGTTTTGCAAAATGGCAAAAATTATACCATGTTGATGAGGTTGACGTCAATTTCTCAATGAAAAAGTTGAACCATGACTGTGACCCTGAGAGGAAGAAATGTTCAACATTCAATGTAAATCTGACACATTGGTGATCATCCATTGCCTTCAATTCAAACTTTTGTTAAATGTTTAAATATTTGATGAAACATTCTGCAATTCCATATATACCTATTCTCCACCAAAAAAAACGCCCTTTAAAAATTGCATTTCCAAAAAGTTATTACAAATAAGAGCTATTGATTGAAACCCCAAGTGATAGACAGACCACATGCCAAAGTCCAGTTTGACCTCTGTTCTTCTGCATCTAGTCCACAATGCACATGCATAGTATGGCTGGTTTTGTCTTGCCTACACCTGCCCAATACCTATTTCTTGCTTTAATTGTGAAAAAAAAGACAAAACATGTTCACTTGAATTTTGTAGTTGAGAAGACTCAAGAGTGTGGCATACTAGTGCAAGACACAAGGTCCAGAAATTCCTTTCTCAAAAAATGTGATCACCTAAGTACGTTACCTAGGGCATTGATGCAATGAAGGAGCACATGAATGTTGCCCAATACAAAGCCCAACATTGTGAAAGCAATAAGCAGGATGTACTATATAACAGATAGTACCAATATTGAGTGTTGCAAAAAAGGCCAGCCAGAGTGAACTAGCACCCAGCACACAGCACCCTGCAGGATGGATGCATGTGGGTGAGTGAACAGGCACAATTTTTCATTATATTCCTGTGTACTAACCATCAACATACATCTACCTGCATTGTATTGCAGCCCTGCTCATCAAGAAGGGCTTTTCAATGGTACCAAGAGCACAGCAACAACAGATGCCATGGTTTGGGAGATCTCAACATGACAAACAAACAAAACAAAACAAAACAAACTGCCCTCCTTCACTTATAGATTCAACCCATGGAGTGTAAAATTTGGACTTAGAAACCCTGAATTAATCTTTGGAGGGGTTACCCTTTACCATGGTTAGAAACAACCTAAATCATACCGTATTCAGGATTTTTACCATGGTGAGAGTCTTGGTGCTGGTTCACCCAAGGCAGAGTGGGAACTAGGAGGGTTTGCTGGATAGGTTACCAAGGTGGAACTTTGGCAACTTAGTTTGTAAATGAAGCAGAACTGAAGTGAGTGATAGGTGACAGGTTTTGAGTGGTGGGTGAGGCGCTGGTTCACATAATCCAACAAGACAAGGGTCAATTGCTCCATTTTCTGATCATTTCGAAAGCACTCAACTCTACCCCACCACTCTTGGGGAAAAGTGAATTAAATCGCAATGTTCCAAATACAAGGAACAAATCAATCAATCAAAACAATGGAACGTAGAAAGTGGAATGAAGTGAGTGCAAGAGAGACAGACTCACCAAACTGTAGCTTGTAAACTGTACAACTACTAAGATTCCCAACTGGATATAGAGGAAGACAAAAGGATGGGCTACCGTAGTACCTACCGTAAGGAGCCCCGAGCTTTCACTAAATTTCACTTCCAGCAAAAGCTCACTTCCAAACCAAGTGCAAGCTACGAATCAATCGGAATTTCAGTTCATCTCCAAAGTTGAATAATGTCTTGAATTTGGATGGACTTTGGATGCCCTTTTCAGCCTTGGGGTGAACTAGCATCTATCAATTTATCATTTTTGGAGGCATTATAATTATTGGTGATAGCCAAATAACCTCTTCAATACAACTATTGGTGATAGCCAAATAGTCTCCTACTAAACACACTAATACCCTACTAAAAGTTGTGAATTTTTTTGGGTTGCTTCTAATGGCCAGGGCGAAACGACGACCATCTGTAGGTGACTTCAAGCCAGATCTTTCCATGTGAAAAAAAGTAGATTTGATAGAAATATGGAAAAACCCCACCGTTGAAGGTGAAATCTTTTTTATTTTGAGTAGCCTTGACAATTCCAAGTTTTTGGAGATTTTGACCTTACTACCACTCTTCAATTATGGAAAAATTTCATGGGTAGATAAAAGGCATCCATATGAATTGGATGAAAAAAAACTGCACAAAAGGGGCTTTGGATGAGGAAGAAATGCATGGTCAAAAATGCAGAGAGAGTGCATCCGCACATAATGAAGCAAAGACAATTTTTTGAAAAACTGTTCTTTTGACCCAGCCCCTCCCACATTCCCACTATTTTGTAGCATGGGTAGATTAAAAAAAAGTTGGAAATTAGAGTTATTAGATCTGCCCAAACTTGAAAAAAAATGTAACCTTGGCTTGAGAAAGGTAAATAGGAGATCAAAAGGGTGTGAAACATAGTAGAACGTGTACCCTATAAAATAGGGTTATCAAAATTTAGGTTGAGAATATGTAGGTAGGAGAAATGGGTGGGCGCCTGACCAATAAATATGGTCCATGTGACATTCCTGGGTTAAATATTGCCACTAAAAGGCCTCGCTCATGCCCCCAGTTGCCATACTTCCAAATGAAGAGTACCTAAGTTTACCTGATTTCAAGTTCACTTTGCCATATTGCAAAGTCCACATTGCAAATTTTCTATTTTGCCAAGTCGACTTTACTAGTTCGCCAAGTCAATGTTGCCCAATTGTGAAGTCCACATCAGTGTTGCTTTTAGGAAAAAAAATTAGCCAAATTGGCATTGTCCAAAAGAAGATGTAAACGAAGTGATGATCAAACCTAGGAATATTTAGCCAAATTTGGCAATAAACCATATATGAAGTACAAGACTAGAGTTGGTCTAGTATTAGGAAAATGCTAGGTATAAACTTGGGTATGCACTAGGGTATAGAGGCACCTACTAGTAGGTCATCAAGTTACCAATAAAAAGGTTGAGAACCTAGTTGTTGGTTCTTGGTGAAAGTGGTGTGTTAAGTAAGGTTAACCAAACATGTGGGTTTAGGGTTTTGCAAAACTTTGTGTGATACCAACACTCCACCATTTATGTGGATCCAATAAGAAGAAATTGGTATTAGTTAGGTTAGAAATACATGTTTATGAATGGCCCTTTTGGAGATGGCGGCATAGATTTGATGCATTTGGGAATGCCATTCTTCATGAGCTTTTATTTGTTATCACAAGGAGGAGCTATATATTAAGAGGTGAGATTTCTAAACTAATTCTGAATTTTCTTTTTATTAATTTTTTTCATGCTTGCAACATGTTTATTGCTCATCATGTCTCACTTGTTTGTGAACACCTTGTTTTGCTATAGAAAACCATGGAAGTTTATGTGCTTCTTGCCATTGGCCAATGTGCAACTATGACAACAACATTTGACCTATGGATGTCAAAGTTAGGGTATGGCACATTTGCCTTAGTAATTAAATTCATTAACTAGAGTTGGGTTCCTTGTCACATAATTGTTGGACTGTTTGAAGCACTCGATATTTCTGTTATTGAAGAGCGAGTGAAGGTTTTATTAGTTGAATTCAACTTGACAACTAAGGTTATCAAATATGTTAAGGACAAAGGAATTAATCTGAATTCCCTCGCAATTGTATTCTCTTCTATTGTGTCATGTGAGTTTTTATAGTTGTTTTAGTTGTTTGTTGGTTTTTGCTTTGGTCATGCTATGTCAAAGGCATGTCATTATGCCATGAATGAAACTAAGATGGGTGTAGGCATGAAAAAAGTCAGCTTGAAAAATGTGCATGTTATTATCCAAAAGATAATAACTTGGAGTAAGAACTTTGGGAAGGGCAAACATGAATGTGAAAAGGCTTGTCATGAGGTTAATTTGTAGCATAGAAAATTCAAGTCCTTTGTGAAGATTCATTTTGTTTCCAAGGTGATTTTATTCAATGAAATCTTGGAATATGTGAACGTTATGAACAGATGCTACATTGGGCAAAGTTCATTTTTCTAAGCTAGGGTTCCCAATGGGATCACATGGGCAATTGTTCAACAACACGGTTGCTTTGATGTTGGATGATTGCTTCAAAGGCATGGATTGCATCATGGATGACATTGGTAGGGATCAAGTTGCCATATTAATGCAACAATATGCTGACTTAGTTGCGATGCCCTTTTGAAAGTGTGATGAGATTTTTGAATCTAGATCAAGTTGCAGGCTCAATTTTTCCATCGCTCGAACTTCCTTCAACTTCAACTAGGTTGTTTGGGTCAACAGCTTCAACACAAGATGCAATTGAAAGCCTTTTCAAAGTTGAACTATTTTTGTTTCGCAAATTTAATGTGGAGAATATTGATGGCCTTGATCCTTTGATTTGGTGGTCTGTTAATGAATCTAGGTTCCCAAATATCGATTTTTTGGCACAACAAATTTTAGGCATCCCATATTCATAGATTGAGATTGAATGGATTTTCTCCATTGCAAGTGTGCTCACTAGTTTGTGATAATGTTGTCTTGGGGTTGAAAATTTTGACAAACTTGTCATGATTTACAAAAATTGGCCTACTAATGCGTAAGTCAATTGCAAGTTAGTTGTTGGAGATAGATTAGAAGAACTTTTTTGTGGTAGAAAAGACATTACTAGAAGAAAATGAGGAGCTACTTGAAAAGGCAAACTATTTTGAGGAGACATAATCATGTGTTTGAAGATGTTAGATGGGTTGCTTATGCATTTTGATATTGCCTTCAAATGCTAATATACATTATTGATTACAACTTTTTGAATATATTATTGCACAAGTTTAACATGCACATGTTGTTGTTTGACTCTTGAATCATTGAATGCTTATTTTCATAGTTATTTGTGATTCTTCCTAGCATTTTAGCACTTCATTTTTCTAGTTGGAAACATACACATTAACAATGAAAAACCCTAAAGCAATACTTGAGTTGTTATTTCGACAAGTTCAACACCCACATATTTGATGGATACCGATGTTGCCAATTTTCAACGAGCAAGCTATTGGTACAACACTGGTACCAAAAAATTGAAAAATAAAATAAAATCCTTACTTGAATTTTAAAATACATAAAATTGATACCAAAAACCTTTTGTTATTTGCAAAACTTGATACCAAAACAACATTGTACAAGACTTTAACCATCCTTCTATATTTTTGGCTATACATTGAACTCAAATATAGAAGTCTGGCAATTTTTACTATTTTTTTCCCCTCACTTCTGGCAATTGAAAACCTTTAAAATCACTTATTTTCGAATTTTGAATTTCTTTTTTTGGTGAAATTTCACAAATGAAATAAAATGAGTCCACATTGTCATGTCTGCATTCCCATTGCCAAACTATCATGTCCACTTCAACTTGTTGATTGCCCAAATGGGCCGCAACCTGCCCACTAATACATATTTTTTGGGCTGTAAAATGCTTGATTTTTTTCCCCAATCTACGCAAACTTCTTCCAAAAAACTCAAATTGTTCATGATTTGATTTTTTCACAAGCTTCGTAGCCCCCTTCTTGTGACCAGACAAAAAATCACTTTGATTGGTGTGAACACAACGGGTTTTAGGGTTTTGTTTTTTTCATTTGATTATTGTCAATGGCTGTCAACTTTTGCGTGCTTGCGGTGGAAACTTATTATATTTATGTTGTAAGGAATGCATGGGTTGGCGACCTTGTTTGTTTATGTGTTATGGAGGACAAGAGCTGTGCCGAACAATGGCTGGTGGAGGGAGCAATTGCATTAAAAAAGGATTGCGGAATGGACGGTAGGAGGTAAAATTAAGAGGGAATGTGAAGAGAAAGGAGGTAGGTTTTTTCTGGTATGCAATTTTCTTATATGCAGTTTTTAGACTACTAGGCTAGTTGTTGATGAACTCCGTTGCGCCAATGGCTTAACAGAGAAATTGTTCATATCAATGTAAAGTTAGATATGAGGGGTTAATGCTAAGGTATGATGAAGAACTGAGGGTTCCGAGCCGTAGAAAAAGGGGGCATATAGAAGGCAAGGAGCATCTAGGAATGGGGAGATTGAATTGTAGTACCTTAGATTTATGTTATAGCCAACTAGCAGAGCAAGTACTAGAAACTTCAAGGGGGTGTTTTTAGGGTGGGCAAAATGAAACAAACAAGATCAAGAGTGAAAAGGAAACTTGAAGAAAGAAATTTGTCATGCATTCTTGCATAGGAATCTATCCTATTGAGTGGCTCTAGATGAACCTGGTACCTACTACTCAAGGTCAAGTTCTACATAAGCATTTAGATTCAAGGGTCTCTAGGTTTTTAGGTTTTCAACTGAGAGAAGTGAAGGTACATTGCATTGTTGCATTCAATGGGATAGAGGTTAATGACTCACATGGATCACGCGAACCTTGAGAGTTCTGATCTCAAAGGCCATACCTCGATAAAATCTTGAATCTTAGTAATATGCATTGAAGTTGGGTAGTTAATAATTCATGGCCATTAAGAAAATGTAAGTTGGAAATTCAGACCTCTCTAAGGGGT
>Ga0209208_10012669_pt1 | contig 10639 bp, 11 predicted proteins | sample S1TSphfallax_3_FD_187694 | JGI IMG/M metagenome (GOLD analysis project Ga0209208, IMG submission 187694) | Host-associated microbial communities from peat moss isolated from Minnesota, USA - S1T2_Fd - Sphagnum fallax MG (SPAdes) (version 2) | ecosystem: Host-associated > Plants > Peat moss >... | reverse complement strand
CTTGCTGTTGTAACCCGCATTTATGATTTTTTCTTACCAACTCTACAACTTCTTCTTCTCATTTTGTCTTTTTTCTTTTTGTTTGTCTGCTATTTTTTTTGTTCGCTCTTGATAGTTTTTTTTTTTGTTTTGCTTTTTGTTTTGTTTTCGGGTGGGGGAGGAGGAGTGGGGGGTGTCGTTTGCTTGCTTTCCTTTTCTTTCTTCGGGGGAAGAAGAACAACAAGAAGTTTCAAAGCATTTTGCTGGACGGACTTTCTCTTGCTTGATTGCTTGATTGGTACTTTTTTCTTTTTTTTGGGGCCGAGGAATGCGGTGTTGAATCTGCAATATAGTAAGTAGTTGTGCATCGCTGTTGTCGTGATTCTGAGATTGCTGCGTTTTGGGATTCGTCTTGTTGCATTTGTTTGTTTGTTTGTTCTGTTCTGTTTTGTTTTTTTTGTTGGCGCGTTCTATTGTTGCATTGTTAATCGGGTCGAGCAATGCCGTGACCAACTGTGCGTTGATGCACCGAGAGTTTTTTCTGTGTTTTTGATTTTTTTGTTCTTCTTCGTTTGGGGTTGGATGTAGGCTAGCAGTGTTTTTGGAAGCATTGTAGAAATAAACTCTTGGTTCTCTTGTGTGTCTGTGTCTGTGTGTGCGTGTGCGTGCGTGTGTTTGGGTTATTGGGTTTTGCGTGTTTTCGCACTCTCTTGGACTTTGGACCTAGTGGGTTTCACATTGTGCACGATTAGGTAGGTGCCCGAGACAATCGCTGCAGCGGCTTTTTTTTTCGGGGGAGCGTGTGGAATAAAATTGCTGTGGAGTGGATGCTCCAGTACTAGCGAGGCGGAAACGGGTTGCATTGCATTGCATTGCAGAGGAGGTATATGTATTCTCCTTGTTGAGAAATACAAGCTCTTGCAATTGTTTGGCAACGTATTGACAACATCTCTTGTGTGGTAATTCTTTTGATCTCTCTCTCTCTGTCTCTGTAACCCTAATTTCAGAACTAAGCTGTGGGTTACGCTTTCCTCGATTGTTCAACCTGATGTACGTTTCTGGCGCACAAATTTTCATTTGCAACAATGATGCTTTGCCCCCAAGGATTGATCCCAGTTCCAGGTGAACTTGAATAGGGTTGGGTTCTAGAGATCTGCCATTTTCCAAATGCATTTTTTCCCACGTCATGCTTGCAAATGATTGTGCAGGGAGTAAGTTGGCTGATGAGCAATGAGCTTTACTCCCTCCACATTGCCTGGCATGTAGGTCTGGTGCCACCTTCACAATGAAGATATAGAAAAAAAGGCAAAGTTCTTTGAGAATGACACCCATGTGCTTGCATTATCCTAATATGTACATCATCCAATGTAAGTGGGTGATAATCAGCTTTGCAGGCATGAAAATTTAAGTGCCATTGTTATTCTCTGCTTGTTGTCTCACAAGGCAACCAACAGTTTGTTGGAGTGTTGATTTGCCCTTGATTTTGATGTGAGCAATGCAAAGAAGAGCTTGCAAGTTTGAGCTCATTTAGAGAAGCAGACAGCTGTTCTTCCCATGACAAGCTTTTCCTGCAGAGGAAATCCAACCATTTGTAAAACCTATATTCACTGAATTTTTCACAAGCACTTAGAGTCTAGACCTGGATATGTCAGTGTGAGAGCAGTTTCCATGTTGTTGCATGTTTGCAGATTATGGTCATCTTGCTACACACGTTCCTGTTTCCTCTGCTGGTTTTGGGTGTCAATGTCATCACATGAAGAAGCATAGGATATGTGTTTGTTCCATCATGGTCTTATGGAATTCAAACTTTTGTTGTTCAGTGTTGCAGGTTAACAAACTTGTGGGGGAGACATACCAGCAAACAACCTTCTTGCATGGCCAAACACACTAGTTATACAGAAAACCCTACAATCATTGATGCTTTCAGTTCCCCAACAGCTAGGTTCTACCAATAATTTGGTGCGTGCTCTACATATTGTTGCTCTCTACATCTCAATGGGAATTGGAAGGCAGGAGGTGGCCATTATACACTAGAGTGGAGGCTGTAGAAGTAGAACTATAGTTGCTACCTGGTTATGTGGAATGATGATGCGAACTATTCGGCCTCCAGAATCCAAGGAGGCAACCACTTTGCAGGTACGCACATGAGTTTTCTGTCTGTGCCATGGATATCACACGAACATGTCAACTAACCTGTTGAGATGGTATAACAAAGACTACTCTGAAAACATCTCTCTGTTGTCAATAGGACAACATTCTAACCGCGTGTGGAGGGCTCAGTAGCAGGTCATGACCCAATAGTTCACCTCAGTGGTATTTATTTTCCACCAACTCCTCCATCACACTGAGTAACAGGCTATGGTTCAGAAACTCTAGGGCCCCTTGTATTCATCACCTGGAGACCTGATATGTAGAGGAACCCATGTGACCTGCCTGCAAGACCCATCTGCACAGCTTAGAATCCCATTCAATGGGTTTGCCTTTTGGAAACCTTCTGTTATTTTGTGCTGCTGCCACTTATTGTTACCTTCACAAGTTATCTGTTGCAACTAAATTTGGATCAAGTTGGGGATGTACAAGAAAAACACATTGCATTGTTTATTGATCATGTATAAGGTAACAGGCCAGTGAATTTGAATTTTACTGAGATGGAATATGGTCATTACTTAACAACTGGGCTTCTCTCTCATAACTTGTTTATTCGATCCATGCCACAGGTAGCTGTACGATGCCGTCCTCTTACAGCAAAGGAAAAGCTCAAAAGTCGGGACATTCTTCGAGTTGTTGAAGGCAAGGTCAGCACAACATTACCATGGAGAATTTCAAGTTATCCTCTCACCTCTGTGCTGCTGGGAAGTTCACCTTCTGCACTCAGATTTGACCTCTCTGAGTGCTAATGGCAACACTCTGGAAGGCCTCCCCTGCTTGGTCTGGAACCATTACGCAAAGTTGGATGCTGGTTCCTACATAATGCATGCTCAAGAAACAGAGCATTTCATCTGCTTCCACTCTCTGAGATTATTCCATGTTTTGGCCTTCAGGTGGTTGTAGTGTTGGATCCAGATGTTTCAAAGGAGTACCTAGATCGTGTGCAGGGACGAAGCAAAGAAAAGAAGTATGCCTATGATGTTGCATTTGGTGCAGAGGCAACAAATGAGGTACTCACTTTATTAGTCATAACATGACTCATTCCTCAATACAGTTGATGGCATCTTGTTCAGCTAAAAACTCACTCTTTTACCCTCTGTTCATACTGCTAGTATCATATCTCATCTCAAACTAGTTCTTCCCTTTCATGTATTTCTTTGTCTCTGTTTTTCAGTCCTTATCTGGAGGCTTATTACAATTGTCCGTCTGAACTTCTGTGTCACCTGGCAGGATGTTTACAAAGTCACTATGGGATCTATGGTTGAAGGGGTTGTGCGGGGCCTTAATGCCACTATCTTTGCCTATGGAGCTACAGGGAGGTATGAATGGACAAACACAGCACTGGGTGGGAATTCAAACAGCCCTGTGAAGTTCCCTGGACCTGTTTACTGGCAGCTCAATCTCATTCTATTCTGTTAAGAGTGAAGGCTTTCATTGTGCTTGACTGTTACTTGTCCTTGGTGGTCCACTCCTACATGCATGATTTTCAATATGTGATACAACTGCATGGAGGCAAACCAGGCCCTTTTGTGGAGTACAACTGCAGTCTTTGCATGAAGATTATCTTTTGGATGTGTGACATTCTATTGCTGTGTGGCATTTGGTTGTAGCCTTGCTGCTCAGTTGGGAATTGAGATTGCTCCTTCTTTGCATGGCAGTGGGAAGACTCATACAATGGCTGGAACACCAGAGGATCCAGGCCTTATGGTCCTCAGCTTGCAGTCTATATTCGCCCTCATTTCGAAGCAAGAAGCTGACTATGAATTTGAAGTTACTTGCTCCTATCTTGAAGTTTATAATGAGGTAGATAATATTCATATCTCTCAATATTCTCATAAGCAAATGTTCTGGTTCCTTATCTTAGCAGAAGAAACCTTTTGACATTATACAAATTTAGAGATGAAGCTGAAATTTATTTGAAAAAGTGAGGATAGACAATGTATATCCCACCAGATTATGTAGTAGTATTTGCAGAAGAGGACGAGGAAGAGGAAGACCCATACCCCTGTCAGAAACAAACAAGAACAAATGTCCTACAATAATTTCCTTAAGTTGGACTTATAATCTGCTCTTTTTCCTTTTGCAGGTCATTTATGACTTGTTGGAGAGATCGTCAGGGCATTTGGAACTGCGAGAGGATCCAGACCAAGGGATCACTGTTGCAGGGCTGAAGCGCATCCAGGTTTGACTTAGACAGGACTATGGAGTTTTGAAAGATTTGATGGTTTTGCAGTTCCAATATATGGGCACTTGAAGTTTCTCAAATCTAGAGCCTGCTTCCAAGGAAGATACTGTGTTGTACACTCCATGCTTGTCACATGTAGTAATCCTAATAGCCACAGAGAGAAAATGGACATCAGGGTCAGCTCTAGGTATATGAAGTCTACACAACTGTTAGGTTTCTCATTGGAGCACTCTCTATAATCACGGGCTATGAATCTGGTGGCATTTGTTGGGAGGCTTGATGACATTCAAGACATTTGGCATCTTTCCACTAAGACCATACTAGTTATCTTTTCATGCCATCTGGTAGCGTAGGGACCTCCAGAAGGGCTTCCTTTTGTCATTATCCAAGAGTCCTAATACAATGGTTATATTGAACCAGGTGACAACAGCTGAGAAGATTCTGGAACTCCTCACTCAAGGGAATGCACGACGAAAAACAGAAAGCACTGATGCCAATGCCACCTCATCACGGTTAGTGTCATTTGCCTTATGAGAAAAATTCTTGGCTCTCTCTTTTTCTGATTGTGGATGTACAACAAGTTCTTTGGTGAACATGCTACTGAATTTCTTGAGCAAAGTTCTGTTGGCATCAGGGCAGGGCAGATGTACCCAAAATCATAACTTGAGCTATCATGCAGCTCTAATGACTTGTCTTGCGTCTCCTTTGATTTTGGAATGAGCCAAGACTAACAAAGTCTCAAGGGTGGTACCATGTGCCCTAGTACACTCTTATCAAGTACTGAAAAACAGGAATGGTTGGTTGGTTTGCACCCATTTCAGTTCTCATGCAGTCTTGGAGATTATCGTAAAAAGAAAGCAGCGGAATCAATATCGCTCTCAAATCTTGCGTGGCAAGCTGGCATTAGTGGATCTTGCTGGCAGGTGGGTGTGTCTGTTTACTGCACTTTTCGTCTTGCATAAACTTCAGTGGTTCATGTTATGGTCCATCTGTTCTGCACTACTTGAAAGTGTGTGGATGGTGGGCAGGCAATAGTTTGGGACACCCAATATACAACAATGCTGTGGTTGTGAGTAACTGCTTGAGATGCAATCAAGCTATTGCCAATTTTGAAGTAGTGCAGATTTCTGTCTTGAAGAGAGAGATTTGGCAATGTAGTTCTTCTTTAGTAGTCCAAATTTGTGGCATGTAGAGAGTTTTTTGAAATCCTTTCTTGCACTCAATTGATGATTACTGTTTGTGTGTTCTCCTTCAGGCTTCTCTTGATAGGGTTGTTCACCTGCTTGTTGTATGGAAATCATGTGCTCTTTGACATGTCGAAAATACCTCTTACAATCAGATATTGTTTTGGTTTTCTTGTTTTTTAACTGCAGTGAAAGAGCATCAGAGACAAACAATGCTGGACAAAAGCTAAGGGATGGTGCCAACATCAACAAGTCACTGTTGGCTTTAGCAAACTGCATTAATGCTCTTGGAAAGCAGCAGAAGAAAGGTCTTGCTTATGTTCCGTACCGTAACAGGTTTGTAACTGAGAAAGTGTATCTGAATGTGAAACTGCAATGGTTTTTGGGCCATTCTGCATGCTCTTCTAGCTTGATGCAGTTGTTGTTTTGATGTGTATGTACAGCACTAATGTGCACTCCACTGAAGACTTGTTGGTCACAGAGTGCTTATTGTTGCCTACTTTCTAGAATCTTAATTGTTAAGGATGGTGGACTCTTGAAGAGAGCCTGGATATATGGTAGCAAAATATGTTTGTCTTTTTTCTAATAGATTAGCTCTTTTGTCATGCAGCAAGTTGACAAGATTATTAAAGGATGGATTGAGTGGCAATTCACGCACTATTATGCTGGCAACAGTCTCATCAAGTGCTGATCAATACCACCACACTACAAATACTCTCAAATATGCAGATAGGGCAAAAGAGATCAAGACCCACATTCAGGTACACAATCTCTTCTGTATAAACTCTCATGTTTGTACACTAAAGACTTGTGTGTTAAGATTGAAAGAGTTTCTTCTCCTGTGTACTGATTACCCTGTGCTAAGAAAGTGTGGGGCACTGAAGAAGGAGCATGTGCACTGAAGAAGATGGCTTATGTTCTAGTGAAATTGGCTGCAGTTTATTGCTTTTGTATCAAGTCCATTGAGGTTGCATCGCCACTGTATTCAGAATATGTTTCTCAGACTGTTGCTATACGATACCCACCTTGGGCTTGCAAGAATTTTTTTCAAATTTATCAACATTTATTTTCCTTGCTTAGCTTGAGAAATTATTCCTCCCTACATGCAGTCAAAGCTGTCTCCATCTTGTTCACACTCTTGTTTCCCTTGTACTTGAGTAGTGTATGATTCAAGTTGTATCATATGTACAAATCAATGGAGCAGTGTAACTGTGGTCAGTGGTTTTGAAAGCCCAGGGAGTGTTTTACTGGAAGATGAAAGGAGTGAAATTATGTCACATGGTTTATCATAAGAATTTACTGCTTCTTCTGTTGACCTGTGCCTTGGCCTTTTCTCCTGATTTGCAGACAAATGTTGGTACAGTGGATGCTCATGTTGCAGACTACCAACGAATGATAGACAATCTCCAGGTATGACTCTTTTGAGTGAAGCCATCTAGGTACTTCGAGTATTCCTTACGCGCAGGTCATAAACAAATTGGTTTTGGGGAGTGTTTAGAATTTTGTCACTTGCTTGTGCTGTATCACCTCCACATGATTCGATTGCTTGTCAATGTTCATATTTCCCAGAATGGCAGTAGTGTGAGGTAGAAGATCAACATGACTGGCATTTGCTGAACCAAGAACTGGCCTCTTCTATCTGCTACTATCACAGCTTTAGAGAAGGAAAAAGAATAGGGAGATGTGTTGTTTGTTAGGAAAGTATGAACTAGTGACTCTTCAGCCTTTTTATGGTTACTACTTCCTTTTGAAGATGGTCACTTTCTGATCACCATATCAGCCTGTTGTGCTCCCCCAAGGTTTGAACCCCCTTGAACCATGTGGATTTTTGTTCACTGGTTTAGCTTGTGACCCTTACTATAGCTGGGTTTTTTTGTAGTAGGTAATATCTATTATTTTTAGTGGTGGAGTGAACTGGCAACGACTTGCAAGGCAGCCTGGGTTCCCAACCACTTTGTGCATTGGCTTAATGCTTAACACAGCTATATTGATCTGGCACATGCTTATCTCCTCTCTGTGTGTCAACTTATGATAAACAAGCATTGGTACTTGCACTTCTTCTGGAATTCTTGCTTTTCCTGCTCATTCTGATCTTTTTCCATGCTTCCGCTAAGATTGATGGGTGATTTGTGATCAGGTGGAGGTCAGTCAACTACGAAGGGAGCTCGCAGATAAAGAGTCTCAGCTGAGTGCACGCAATCCTGAAAAGGAAAAATCTGCAGATGATGAACTCTCATGGTTGGATGTCTTGAGTCATGACATCAATGAGAATGTTGAGGAGAGAATCAACTTGCAAAAAGCACTGTTTGAGCTAGAGGACATGAATTTACACAACAGGTTGGAGCTTCAACAACTTGATGAGATGATTGCGGATCCAGTGAGTTGATTTACCTTTGGCCCTGTTGCTTCTAGTATTCTTTTCTTTTGTTGCCTGTAATTCAAGTCAGATTCCTGTTCCAAGCTCTTAACTGCCCAGTTCTTCACCTGTTCCCACATCTTGAAGCTTGTGTTATACCTTTTGCAATGTATATGTTGGATCTTGAACTTCTTGTGCCTATCAGTGGATTTGTCTTCATTAGCTTGATGGCTAATCCAGCCTCATTGGACTGAGTACCATGGTCTGTATTTTATGGTGTGCAAAGCACTAAGGTTAGCAAAGGTGAACTGGTATGTGCAGGATCAGTTCCGGAGAAATGGTGAGAAGGATGAAGAGCTTGTAGAGAGACGGCAGGTAGTATTAGACAACATTCGAGACAATGATGAGGCAGGGGCCCACTATCGCCAGGTACTGAAAATTATTGTGTAGTCAGTTGTCTTCCTCAGATGTTGGTCCCCCTTTTAGAAATGAACAAAATTGCAACCTGAAAACTTGATGTAAGTGAAGTCAAGATCTTTCACCGTCATTATTGTTTTCTGTAATGCTGATAGGTGTTCATTCAAACTCATAGTTGACCTAGGTTAGTTGTTCATTATGGCAAAGAAGAGGGATCCATACCCTGCAGCATATCACTGCTGTGGTACAGTTTGCACAGAATCTCTGGCAGTGGCAAGAAATTGCTTTCAGAGATTTGACATACCCAGAAGAAACCATGATTTGTTTTGGGTACAGGTCCAGTGTGAATAAGCAAAAGTTGGTACATGGTTTAGGGTTCCCTAAACCCTCAACCCTAAACCCCACTGATCAGTGTTTTCTTTTTTTGCAAATTTTTGCAACCTGGTGACAAAAAAAAGGGCTGGTGAATCCAACAAAGGGATTTTTTGAGATTTAAAAAAACAATTCGCCATATCTTGACTAAAAAAACTTAGAAGTCACCAGATTTAGACAGGGTGTTCCTGTAGGTCGCCAGAACTAGGCAGGATTCCAAAAAAGATCTACTAGTCCACCAGGACAGTCACCATTTACTACTAATTAATGCTGAGGATCCTGGCCAGTGCACCTACTTGAGGAATTTGAAAATTAAGAAACTGTCTTTGAAGTTGTTGGTACTCTCAATAATGCTTTCTGTAGTGTACAGGGTTATGCATTGTTGCAGGTATGAATCTTTGATTTAGGGTTCTTAGAGGTCCTTACATCGTGCACATGGTGTGACAGGATATAGAATGTAATGAGGCTCAGCGCAAGGAGCTGCAACGACTCATTGATGAAGCTATTGATAGTGACCGGAATAAAACATTCTTGCGCATCCTTAGCCAGTATAGGCTGCTGGTAAGTTCATGTGCAAAACTTGAAACAATTTGTCAGTAGTTGGTAATAAGAGCTCACAATCTGTTATGCCCCAATTTACACACTGAAAGATAAGCAAGTTTCAAAGAGTATGTCCATGTAGCAGTCAAAGTCTAATGTGGAGGTTTTCTGCAATGTCCAGGGTATGACTAATATGGAGCTCCAGTTTCAAATGGCTATAAGAGATCAAGTTATAAATGATCAGCGTGAAGCTCTTAGCAATTTGTGGTCAGTCCTTGAATGCTCTGGACTGAATCATGACCAAATTCTAGAGATAGCTGCCCAACAGGGTATCATGATAGAGGAGGGAATAATGCCATCAGTAATAGCAGGAAGGACATACACATCAGCTACCCCAATTCCAGCCTTGCATAAGTCACAGCCAACCCTGGCTGCAGCTACAAGTGCCAGATTCCCATCCTTAGGGCAACTACAAACTGGTCCTGATGCAATTAGCACCCCGGAGTACAGAAATTGGGGAAACCGACTTGGGGGAGAAGAGCTTGATACTGTTGCTTGTTGTCCAAAGACTGTGAGTGATGATTGGAAGGGTGTTAATATACAAGAGAGTGGAGGGCATGCACAGTTAGGTGAAAGTCCCCCCCCTGGAGCTCAAGCCTTCATTCCCAAGACTGCACCAGACACTGCAAGAACTGAAGGAGTTGGGCTTGGTCAATCAAATGGTGAGAGCATGGGGTTTTATTCTCCTGACAGACTTAGGCCACCAAGGAACCCATGGCCAGTGGAAAGTGCCTGTCCGGGAAGAAACATTGTCAGCCAAGATCATTCCAATTATGGTGGATACACAGCAAATGGTTCATCTCTGCCAGCAGTAGCAGGCCCAAAAGTCCTGACCCCACCAAGGGTTCGGAGAAGACCACGGTCAGCTGAGAGTCGGCAACACCACTGGTCAAGAGAATGGGATGGAAGCACGACAGGAGTCGATGCAGGGAGTGAAGGGAGTGACAGTGAAGATTCTGATCACTGCTGGCATGAGTCTCAAGAGAAGTATCACCAAGATAGATTTCATGAAGGTTCCCATCAGGCAATTGATAATGAGTCACTTCGCAGGGTAAGGCACTGGCGTGCTTAAATTTGTGACTACAATTCTATTGTGCAGAGGTCTTCTGGTAGGGAATGCTGATGATCTGTATCCGTGCAGCTGACCTCAGATGGTGTAGTGGTATTGAACATTACTTGCACTGAAACAATCATGTTGTCACCTTCACATGCTTTTATACAGAAAACAGGAGAAGATCATACTGCAGACATTGCTTTTGTGGGTTTCCTGTATAGCATGTTCAGTTTTCATTGCTGCTGTGGGCATGCTGCTTTAAGTTGTACTGTTCATGTTCTCTGAGTTGGAAGGCTTGTTCTACAGGAAAATTGATAGCTCCTTGTTTTGACCTCCTACAGGAA
>Ga0209208_10012668_pt1 | contig 10639 bp, 4 predicted proteins | sample S1TSphfallax_3_FD_187694 | JGI IMG/M metagenome (GOLD analysis project Ga0209208, IMG submission 187694) | Host-associated microbial communities from peat moss isolated from Minnesota, USA - S1T2_Fd - Sphagnum fallax MG (SPAdes) (version 2) | ecosystem: Host-associated > Plants > Peat moss >... | reverse complement strand
GGGGGGGGGGGGGGGGGGGGGATCCCAAATAGGAAAGGATCCATAGATAAACATTGTGGTGTTTAGCCCACTCCAAGAATTTTTAATGATTTCATTTCATTTTTTGGGAAATTTGGAACTTTTTTTATATTTCAGTGTCCATCTTGATGGGAACATTTGGATTTTTGAATCATTTTTCTTTCTCTACCTGTCTTGTTAAGAAGAAAAATTTATTGAGGCTGATTAATGTGTGATTTTATCCTATGCATTCACTTTAGCCCAAACCGTGATGATTGTACCTTATAAGACTGCAAAACTTGGAAGAAAAATTATTATTGTGATAAATCGGTAAGGTTGAAGACTTTGTGTACACCTTCCAATTATAATTTCACATCTGTAACTCTTTGTATTAACGTTTATTGGTAGTCAATAATAATATGCAGATGTCAGTATAGTCTGAATGCTAAATGATTGTCTTGTTGTTATGAGATTTAAGGTCAACTTGTATAAGGAATATCAGGTTTTGTTACAATGGAATTGATTAAAAAAAAGGGGACCCTAGTTCCTGACTAGAAGGAATAAGCTCAAAATATTTTTCATCAATACTTTATTCATCCATCATCCACATACAATCATCCATGTCCAACTTTTGCATTATTGGTTTTGATTATTTATTGTTTTCAGCATGTTCATGCCTCATGCTTTAACATTTCATTTCCTGCTGGTACACTAACACCCACCTCACAAAAATTATTCTGAACATCATCTTATTAGGGAGGCAATATCTCCATAAAGACTACAAAATAAATAAAGACTACAAAATAAGGAAAGACAACCTTCTTTTTCAGGCAAGAAACTCATGGGGTGTTTATACATTAAAACAAGAGTTTTGACAACAATGTACATATGTGCTACTACAATTTTTATAGACCAATTGCAGTAGGGAAGTTATTAGACAACTGAAGAAGCCAGTGCCATGCCAAGCCTCATCTCCTCATCTGCCACTGTCCCACGCCAACCTCACAACATCTTTTGTTTTGGTCATCAAGGAGCTCTTATCTAGTTGCTAAAGATCTGTGGGACTTTGAATCAACACCTTATTCATGTGGTATATCATATGTATGCAAACACAATGGGGGAAAGTACTTTGAGAGAGGCTGTTGTGTGCTGACATTTGTATCATGACAATAACAATTAATTTTCTCCATGTTCCAACTTCCCACAATTGACTGCGTGACTGACGGAATACTATTAATCGCTAGACTGGTAATTGATTTCTGTGTATTTTTATAAAGCTCAATTTTTTATTTATTTTATGTATTGGTGGAAATTGTGGTTTGGGATGAGATGGTAGCCAAGTCTGGCCCCCACACTTTGGGAAAGTCCTCAACCCACAGGCATTTATCCACTCTAATGCATGAGGACTCAGGAGAACCGTATCAGGAACCTAAATCTGTGTAGCTCAGGAGGTCTAAGAAGGGGAGGGTTCTGACGCCTACTACGTAAGAGTAGGAGGGATTTTAAGCCAATGGATTTTATGCATGTAATTAGGTGTAAAATCCTTCCCACTCCTTAATGAGTAGATACAAGCTTCCTTCACTTTTTTAGAGGTATATTCAGAGATGTTAGGTGATCCCCAAATGCACTAAGAAATTTCTCAAAGTGCTTTATGTGGTTTGTAAAATTTTCCCATGATGCTTGACAAGTAGATTCTGCTAAGTATCACAGGAAAAAGTTGGAAAAGGAGGGCATGTGTTTCAAATAATGAAATACCCGTAGGGGCAGGTGTATCATTTTTCAAAACACTCACCCTTTGTGAACAAAAAGTTCCCACTAGGAATGTGCCCTCCACCTATACTAAAAACAAATCCTACAAGGTCTTCACTTGTTCTCAGGCATATCCTTCAATAGCACACCACATACTTGAACCTCAACCCCAGGCAACTAACCAATGTTTACTGGGTTTGATAGTAACATCATGGCCTTTTTCAGGGTAAAGTTCCAGGGTCAGGACATTCTCAAAACACAGGGCCTAAGAGAAAGCAGAAGCTAAATCTGGCCTTGCATTTTGGGAATGTCTTTGGGCCTTATGTGTAGTTTAGCATGAGCAGAAAATTTCTACAGTGTCTAGCACAATATCTAGAGGCCTCTTTCCTCTGCAAAGGGTGGGGAGTTTCAGAAAGAAAAATGCCTGCTAGAGTGAGCATTTCAATTTCTTAATTTTAATTCTAATTTAGTTTTTCTCTCATGATGCCTGTTGGATACACTCAGGTTATCATAAGAATTTTTATTTAATTTAATTTTTTTCTGCCCATGTGTTACATCATGAGGGAATTACTAAGGAGTGGGCTGTTCCCCCAGGAAGGTTCTTATGGAACTGTATGCCTATAATACGCATACTTGGAGAATGCCTATTAATAACTAGGTATAATAGCTACATATATAATAACTTTATAAAGGTGCGCTCACACTTGGTGTTAGGTACTCTTGTGTTGAGTCCCCTAACACCATGCTAGTCATGTAGGACTTACACCTACTTACCATGAACATTTTATGTTAAGTCAACATTCATTTAACATTAAGCTATCACCCATTTAATGTTGGGTGCCACCTAGGTTGCCACCTACGTTTTCATTTAACACTGACTTAACATCAAGTGTGAATGCCCCATAAGTGGTGTATGAAAAAATTGAGATCAATGCTATTATTACATGTTTAAAAGTCCAAACAACTGCTTTTAATTGTAAAAAAGAAAAGAAATGGGAACCTAAATTGTTGAATTGTAAGTCTAGAGGTGTATGAAATTTGAATATGGTGTAATCTAAAAACAATGTCAACTGTTTTTGGGTGAAGGCTACTTAGACTACGGCTGGACTACTAGTAGTCTAGTGCTTCACCAACATAAAAAATAATCTACTGCTAATTTTTATTTTTATTTTTTTTGTGATTTTGTTGCTCTGCAAGTCATGACAAGGGAGTTAGCTCTTAAGATGGAATGCAATTTTTGCAGCCCAATGAATATGCCTTAAGAGATCCGTGGATCAAATTTCTTGAAGGAGATTGACAAAAAGGAATTTGGGGTGGCAAAGAGATGAGATGAAGAGGGAGTGAAAGAAAAGGTTGTGGGGGTGATAAAAAAAGAAGTTAAGTGAATGAAAAATAGAGGAAGACTAAAAAGTGTGTTTTTTAAATTTTGATTTTGGGTTGTTGTAAATAGGAGAAGTTGTGGGAGATCTTGAGGGAAAGTACAAAAACAATCCGTTGCATAATGTACTCAAGGAGGCAGAATATTTATCTTAGAATTGGGTATAATGGATGAGTAGGGGGAATGATGAGAATTTCTAAAGGTCTCGAAAGTGGCCAACAACTCTTTTTAAGAATTTGTGTTTGTGTTTTATTTGTATCTGGGTTTTGTTGTCTTGCTTTTCAAAAGCGAATACCATGATTTTGGGAACTCCAAAGGACTACAATAGTCCATTGAGTCTACAAGGTCGATCACAAAAGGGATGGGTGTAGTTCTTTGTAAGGATTCTTGAAATAGTGACAGGGGGAAGTCAATGTGTTGTATTCCTGTCTTTTGTCTTGTCAAATGGAGCAATGGTGTCAAGGAAATTTGATCATGTGATTTGTGTGGGTCTAAAGACTTTGAGAAGAGAGGCCAATGGGCTCAAGAGAGTGAGATAAGAGTGATCTGACCCCTTGAAAACTTCAAGCTTCTCTATGATGAAGAAAGAGATTTTTTTGCTAATTTATGGACAAAATTTAGGTGGCCACTAGTTTGGGCCAGTGTGAAATTTGGAGAATGTATTTGTTGTTTAGTATATACATGTTTTGCATTTTGTTTGTTTGTGTCCTTGTTTTTGGTGACAATGGTATAGGTGATGGAACTTTGTTTGTGTACGCATACCGGGTTGGGGATGTAAAAAACAACCTATATTTGCTAGTTGTGTGGTGGAGTTGAACTTGTTCTATAGCTAGATCAAGGTTTCTTGGCATCTAGAGTCTACAATCAATTTGATTATGACGTTGAAATCACTTGTAGTTGCCAATGATGTTCAATTTGGGACCTTCAATGACACAAAGGCTTCCAATACATTGATTAGACCTAAAGAGCAATTACTAAACATTTTAAATATATGACTATGTTGGCAACTTTTAACACGCATCTAGAATCTAGATTGATGGTTTGGTTTTTGACAAACCTAAAATTTCATGAACAAATCATGAGATTATTAAAATCTCACCTAGAACAATGAAACATAAAAGCAAGGCTATACATTAAAGAAATTTGTAAAGTCACCCCGAGTTTAAAGATTTTGGGAAAACACAGGGTGAGTCAGGGTTTGACTACATTGATAATCCAACTTTTGAATAGTGGATTAATTGAGCATTGGGGAGTTGGGGATGTGGGGGTGGTAGGGTTATTTCATGAACTCATAAGGTTGGGGGGCAGAGGGGGCATGAATTTTTTTCAAAACAAACATTGGGGCTATTTGGGGTGGGGGGTTTGATTGGAAGCAATATTTTTTATTACAAAAATTTCCCCCAATGATTAACCCCTTGACCTTCTCAAAGGGTTTCTTTATGAAAATTTTCAATAACTTTAGCAAAAAAATAGGAGATGTTTGAAGGTGTTGGGGAGGATTTTTTTATGGCTGGTTTAAGGATCATCACCTAAAGCACTTTGGATACCTATCTATTTAGGTGCTTATTTAAGTTAAAGGTCTATAAACCCAAACAACTCTCAATTATTGTTCTTTTTTTGCAAGTGCCATTCTAGAAAAACTCTCTTGAGTCATAAGAGGGTTTTGTTTGGGTTTAGGGTTTCAAGTTCACTTTTTTTTTTTAAGGGGGACCCTATTTCATTCATATTCCCAATTTGTTATTTATGGAGTTTATTACGCCTAGTCTTGATTTAAACAACTCAAGTAGCGACAAGGAGTTCTTTGATGAAATTAATGTCGAACATCAAATTGCAGTGCAAGTCGCAATCACATGTGTCAACACTTGGGAGTTCTTTACACAAATGGAGTTGGAGGAAGGTGGTGGGCAATTTGTGGACCCTAACATAGGCGTGTGAGATGTTTTGGCGACCATGCAAACCATGCCAAGTTTGTTCAAATCCTTCACCAATTTTAGTTTGACTGAGTTTAAAGAGTTGGCGCAACTTGTGGTCCCAACCATCATTGGTCATGTGAGGTCCATTGGGGAACCACACCACATTTATGGGCGACCATCCAAGTTGACCCATAATAGTGTTTGCTCAACTTCATATTGTATATCAAACACAAGAAACCAAATATGATGCATTCCTATGGAAGTGGAAGAAGACTGTAATAAATGATGATGGCATTTTTATTGCATCTTGCATCAATTCCACCATTGTCGATGAAATCTAATGGTTCACTATTGAAGAGTGTTGGGTCTTGGCTATGCACTTCCATAGTCCAAGGTTGCATCAGATTTATTGATGGTACTTTCATCAAAATCCATAAGCCTTGGAACAATCCAACCCATCGGAGTTGGTTTAATGGGTGGAAGATGTATTGCATGAACAACACAGTGGTGGTGGACCACCATGGGTTGTTCATATATTTGGACCTCAAGTACCCCAACTCATTCCATGACATTAATATCTTGTGGTAATCAGACATCCACATGAATTGGCATTAACATTTTGTTCACATAGACTAGTATTTTGAATATTTGTTGGGTGACTTGAGGTACATGGGCGAGGATATGTTTGTGATGCGACGCATGGGAGGCATGAGTTGGCACCTACAACTACCCTCGCTGCAATTATAGTTGATAACAAGATGCATGTAAATATATTTTTTAAACCGCCATCTCATTTCATTTGTATTTAATAGGGTTTAGGACTTTTAGGGTTAGGGTTTACATTTTAGGATTTTGGGTTTGTTTTTAAAATTTAGGGTTTGGATTTAGGCTTCAATGTTCAATGTTTTAATGTTTAAATTTTAAATTTAGGTTTTAAGGTTATGTGAAAGGGTTTAAGGGTTAGCATTTAAGGTTTATGGTTTGGGTTTAGGTTTTAAAGTTAAAATTTATGCTTTGGGTTTAGGATTAGATTTTAAGAATTAGTTTTAAGTTAAGATTTAAGGTTTAATTATAGGGGTTAAGGTTTAAGTTAGGGTTATGATTAAGCCTTTAGTTTAGGTTTAGGTTTTAAAGTTACATTTTAAGGTTTAGGGGTTAAGATTACAATAAAGGGAACTAGGATTTAGGGTTTACAATTAGGGTTTAAATCTTAAGGGTTAAGTTCCTAGGTTTTAGGTTTAAAATTAAATTTTAAGGCTAAATTTTTGGTTTAAGTTTTATCCTTAAATTTTTGGTTAAAGATAAATTTTAACTTTAAGTTTTTATGGTTAAGTTTTAGTTTTAAATTTTAATTCAAGTTCAAAAATCTGATCTATATTTAGTGTTTAGGGATTTAGGGTTCAAAAATCTAGTTTAAAATTAGGGTTTCAAATTTGGGGTTTCAAATTATGGTTGGATGAATTTTCTTGAAAATTTAGGGTTTCAAATTCAAGGTCCCATATTAGGGTTTCAAAATTTGGGGTTTAAGATTTAATCTTTCATGTTTAGGGATTTAAAAATTAAGGTTTCAAATATTGTGTTTCATATTAAGGTTGCAAAACCTTTTTGTTGCATATTAGGGTTTCAAAACTTTTGTGTTTGGGTTTCAAAAACCAAAAACCAATGCAACTTTTCAAATTATTTTTTTAGATTAGGGTTTTAGAATCTTGGACTTAACCATAACAAAAACAATGTAAGTTTTTGGGTTAGGGTTGATTGGGATATTAGAGGCTTAAAGTCCAAATGGAGAAGGCTAATGAAAATATTTGACTCAACAAACATTACAACAAAATGTGTCCTTGCACGCCAAGTGATTTCATTGGATTTTGATTGAATTCATTGGTTGTAGTGAATGAGGAGTAGTGAAGAAGTAATGAATTCATTGGTTAGTGAATGAAGACTGCACCCAAGTTTTGTAAAAGTGAAAACAAAAGTACAATTACCTTTTCAAGGCAACAACATTTTAAACAAATTTCCTACATAAACATCACTAGAGATTTCACAATTGAATTCATTGGTGAACATTAAGATAATCTTGTAGAACATGAGTGGGATGTTGATTACTAATTATAAGTCTAACAACTTCTTGACTTTAACCTTAAACTTCTCATCCAAAATGACACCACATTCTTGAGCTACCTTTAAGTTCTTTATTTTAATTTTTTTTTTCCTATGCTAACATCCACCTTTGCTCTTAACAGGGCCTCTCGATCCTCCACACTGGCCTTTACATTGCGGTTTTTATTGGGATTGTGGCATTTCAGATTTGGTCATGGGATGTTCAAGAGTTGGAATAGGTGGGGGTGTATCAAGTCTTGATGATAGCCTAGGTGTCTCATCAAACATAGGGTTAAGGTTATGTGCAGAATTTGGAAAATATTGAGAAGAAAGGTTTGATGTACCTTCTACCATTGATTGACGCATTTTCAACACATTCCTTGATGCATGCTTGTTAGTTGTCCTAAGTTGTGTTAAAACATGATTAGATTGTAGGGCAGCCCTTTTTATACCTTGTTCATTTGATGTGCTGGTCTTCAATTCAACTTTCAGGATGATTCAAAATTTGGGAATTGCTTATTATAGTCTTTATACACAACTTTCCAAACTTGACTAGGTACAAACTATGTCACATTGCTCTTATCCCCACTATAGAACATGAAATGGTGGTTGTATGATGCGGTAATAAAATTCAGGTGCATAGAATCCACAATGCAACTAAGGTTTTTGTTTCTCTGAAGTGCTTTTGTGGGCTTCATTCAACCTACCAATTCAAATTCACTTTCTTATGTGTCAAAATAAAAACCTTCCATACCTATGATAAGCATTGGAGGTTCTCTTAAAGAACTAACATTTTGAAACTCATGGTTTGGATCCAAGATTGGAATTTCTTTTCAGAAATTAAATCTAAACAACAATGGTTTTGTCACAACTTTAATTTTGAGCTCGCAACCAAGGCAAAGGGGGTTGCAAGGGTGCAAGCCAAGAGGAAGCCTGAAATTCACATCACATATTCTTAGGAGTGTAGGAAAGTGTGAGGGAGTGAACCCTCACACTCCCAAGGCAACTCCCACTTTAGGAGATGGAGTCCCGGTGGACTCCCAAAACTTCAAAGAACGATTTTAGGGCTCAAAAATCAATGGCTTGTGGCGTTCTTTATATCATTGGAAAGCTCTTCAAACGTAGATGTCTAAAATGGGCTTTCATTGTTCATTTAAACATCTTAAACACAAGTTATGGCCAAAAGAAGGGCCGGGAGTCAAATTGTTAGTTTGACTCCCAACCAGAAAAAAGTTGGGAGTCGACCCGATTTACTTAGCTATAGACAACGTGCAACATACCATTGGAAAGCTCTCAATGAGAGCTACAACTTTTCTTTAGATCGCACCTCAATCCAAGGTCTACTCGCAAAGTTATGGGGCTCCAAAGTCGCATGAGTCTTGGTTGGCGTGATTTCGGGACTCCCCCGCGGGAGTCCCAGGAAAGAAAAGCCATTTGGATGTGGGCCCCATGGAGAGGTGCAAAATATACTATAAGGGGGAAGGTGTTGACTTCCCCCAAGTCTGGGCCGTGATGAATCTTGTGTGTGCGTGTTGCCCGTGGCTCCAACTATGCACTAATCATTCTGTGTGGGTTGTGTGTAGGCCCGTGTGAGTGAGTGAACTTTGTCAATTCTTCCTAGTCCCATCCCGGAGCTCTAGCATGCCCCTCCACCCCTCAAAGTGTTGTGAGCTAGGGAGCGTGCCTCGACTCCTTCCCCTTCCGCTATCTTGTACTTGGACTCACTTTTGAGTCCTTCAAGGAGTTGGGAGTGCGTTAAGTTTGGAACTAGGGTTGGAAGTTTTGGAAATCTTATGATAATGAGAGAAAGAGAATTTCATTAAGAGATTAGGGTTTTAGTAAGGCTAGAAAGTCTAATGATTATACCTACACAGAAAGAAAATGAACCTTAGGTATTAAAAAAATGAAATGGAGGACTGAAATAGAGAAAACAAAACCAAGGTTTTAACAAACAAAGAGTGTGAGTCATTGACAATGGGATTCAATAGACATACTGACGTGCTCCCAAGTCCCAAGTTAGGCCCAAGATGGGCCTTGGTTTCTAAAACAGTGGAATTGTGGGGACTTGAGGGCATGCTCCCAGTTCTCAACACTAAAAGGGGTAGAGGGGCATGTTGAAGCTCCGAGATGGGACTAGGAAGAGGGAGAAGCTTTAGTTACTCACTCGAACCTGCATCAAACCAACCAACAAGTTGGTTAGTTCATATTCTGGAACACTTACTATGTAACAAAAAATGCAAAAAAATGAAATAAACTTGGAAAAATACCACACAAAATCAAAATGTTTCCTAAATTGTGAAGCTTTTACAGAGTCATAGAAAACTTCATCCTTGTTTATTGTGACCATGGCTTTAAAAGGCTAACCTTAACCTAGCAAGTGAGTTGCAATGAGAATAGTGTGACTGTTAATGACTTTGTAAAGCTTCCTTCCATCAATGCTCCTATTACACAATAACCTTATGTTGATGGTCCTTTTGCATGACAATTTTTTACACAACAATGACGATGAATGGAGCGCGAGTAGGCCTTCAAGGGCTTTCGATTATTCTTATTGCTCTAACCTTTCACTAATTCAAAGATTTTACGCACAACCCACTCACTCAAGACCTTTGCATTTGCTCATTAGAAACTCTACATCTCACATTCGCACCTTGAACCCTCACACTCGCAGCTCGCAACTTCAAACATTTTTCACTCAAAGTAGCCATCACTCATTTAGAAACTCTACACTTCACATTCGCAGCTTGAACCTTCACACTTGTAACTTGAAACATTTTTCACTCATAAATGAAATTTTTACTTTGTCAAGGTGCATGGGAGAGAAAGACCTTACTGTCAAGGCAAACGAGAGGGAAACAAAAAAAGACAGGGTGAAACTTAGGGAAGCACCTAAATCAGTGCATTTTCAAATTTCACCCTGAATTTTTTTCCTTTGTTTTCGACTCACATTGGTTTTTTGATTGCACCTTGAGTTTTGACGACTTTACGGACAATTTTATTATGTGTAATGTTAGATTAAACTTTTCACATCCATTTAGATGTGAGCATGTTCTATTAACAAGTTGGTATTATAATTTGTACAAATATGTGTAATAGTAAGAAAACATTTTACCTAAATATCCTAACCATGTTTTCAAAAATATTTATGCAAATTTTTTATTTTGATTTTGGATATAACAAAAGATTAATTTGATGATTCAGTTCTTGTGCTAGTTCCAACAAAATGTCAACTCAGGTCTTGGTAACAAAAACATGACCTTAAACCCCCAAGTTTTGTTCTAGAACCAGATAACCTCACAATGGTGGTTAGGACGTCCTTCCTAGTAACCTTGGCACATGCACACCACCAAAAATGTGTTAGAAAACCCTCACCAATAAAATAAAATAAAATTCTTAACATTAACCATAATCCACACTTAACCCACATACACATGACCAAAAAATGTAACCCATATACGCACAATTGAAGAAGGGGGGGGGGGGGGGTGGGGGGGGGGGAGGGAAA
>Ga0209208_10012666_pt1 | contig 10640 bp, 5 predicted proteins | sample S1TSphfallax_3_FD_187694 | JGI IMG/M metagenome (GOLD analysis project Ga0209208, IMG submission 187694) | Host-associated microbial communities from peat moss isolated from Minnesota, USA - S1T2_Fd - Sphagnum fallax MG (SPAdes) (version 2) | ecosystem: Host-associated > Plants > Peat moss >... | reverse complement strand
CAGGCGAAAAGACCTGGGAAATTTTAGGATATGGTTTTCAGGACATGGTTTTCAGGACTTGGGATCTCAACTTTGGGGCCTGGATTTTCACACTCGCGGTTTCCAAGACCGAAACCTGAAAACTTTTCAGGATGTGGGATCTCAATTTTGGGACCTGGATTTCACACAGGGGGCTTCACAGTGGCCTTCGGCCATGGGCACCCACTAGTTTTATTTAAAAAAAGAACCGGAATCGACCTCATAAATTGCTTTGAAACCCGAACCGGAGGCTCCCCCTCAAACCTAAGAACCACCCAACACTTGTATTCACCATCCGTCCCTGTGTTGTCAGGCTGAGGTCAGGACTCGCCGCCAGAGGGATATTATGCAAATGATCTGTGTACAGTCTGATACCTTCCCCTTCTGGGATTTTCTCGTGCACAAAATATAAAAAACGCCAACAAGTTGTGTCCCAGCTCTACGCTCATGTAAAGAAAAGCTTACATAGCCTTAAAATCTTTAAGTAAAAGCTTAGATAGTCTAAGGTAAAGACTAGGTGGTCCCAAGGTAGAAAGTGCACGTAGCTTAATCACTTGAGGTTATGTGAAAATATTAGGTTGCCAAGGGTTCCAGCTACCAAAATTTGCTGCCCCTTTGCGAAACTGCCCTTGCAATAAATTCTTAATGTCACAAATTATGTTTCTTGATCTGAGTTTCAAAGCAAGGGAAACAGTTGTGAAGGAGTCAGGTCTAAGTTTGCCCTGCCGTTTTATATGACCATCTTTGAAAGACACTTCTGAAACGAATTAGCAAAACTTCCTTGATCATTCTGGCTGTTGTTCTCCAAATTCTCCAAGAGGTTTACTACTGTGATTTTTTGAGCTGTTCTTCTCCGAATCCCCCAACATATCACTAATATGACTTTTTGAAATCGAAATTGCATCTCTTGCATCACTTTCACCACCTCAAAGAATCCAACACATACATGCAAGTGCTACCAAAATTGTGATCTGTGAAATCAAATTTAGCAGATTTAGGGCTTCGTAGACTCTCCTTCATCATTTTTTGAGCTGCTTCCAGGGTATTTTTGTGACTGTTCTCTTGCTAACCTTTCTGACTTGAGCCTTCATGGGTTTCCTGACAGCCAGTGGCTTCTTGTGGACCTGCCTCTTGCAAGAAGCCTGAGACACTTTGCTAGCTTTCTAATGCATAATTCCAAATTGCAAAACAACACAACTCTACTAAAACTTTGAAGATTAGTTCTCCAATGGTTATGATTCCCTTACAAAGTGGATTGCAGAACCTTGCTCTCATAATCAAACCACATAATCTTCTATGTATTCTTTACCTCTTGGAACTTGTGGAGTACATCTTGAGAAAATTTACATTAGTTCATGATTAAAAAAATTTATCCCAAGGGCAACTTTAATTTTGGAAGTCAAAACCCTAGGCTACCTAATGTTCTTACAAACCCTCAAGCCACTAGACTACCTAGACTTTGTACCTTTGGCCTTTATCATAGGCTACCCAAGGTTTTTATTCTAACATTCCTAGGCTATCTAAGCATTCTACTTTAGGTTAGGCAAGATGGCATGTTTCATAGGTTCCCTACACTTACACCTTCCTCACTTCGCCTTTATCATGGCCTACCTAAGCTTTTTCACATAAGTAGGCCTTCAACATAAGTTGACCTTTCGGTATTCCATATCTGTGCCAACTTGGAGATACGAATCTGATTGGGTTAGGTCCATCAAGGAACAAAGCAAATTTCCACCAAGGTTGTTACGCAATCCACCTTGTGCCATTTCTGAGGTCCACTGCCAAGGCCCTAGCGTGCCCCTGGGTTTGCCTAATTGGCCACTCATTGGATAATCTGCTTATTAAACATGCGGATTTTGAATGTTAAATAAGCCACTCTTGGGCCAACCCAGTTATTAAAAATGCAGATACTGCATGTTAAATTAATCAGAGTAAAATGCGTAATATTTACGACTTGCTTTCGAAGCCTAGGGGAAGATTTCAAAGGAATATAGTTTGCTCAGCTAATTTGCCTAGTTCACTTGTCGTTCTTCTAAAGTCAACTTTGCCAAATTGTGAAGTTACTAGCCTTTGGGTGTTTTGTCAAGAGGCCTTTACCATGGCCTACCTAAGCTTTTTCACATTAGCCTATGGGCCTTCAACCTAAGTTCACCTTTTGGTATTCCATGTACCTGTGCCAACTTGGAGATAGGAATTCTAATTGGGTTAGGTCCATTAAGGAACAAAGCAAATTTCCGCCAAGGTTGTTACACAATCCGCTTGGTCCACCCCCCCAGGTCCACTGCCAAGGCCTTAGCGTTATTTTAACATGCAGCCATCCCTATTATAGATTTTATGGCTTGCTTTTGAAGTGGAGGGGAAGATTTCTCTGGAATAAAGTTTGCTAACTGCAGAAAAGAAATTCAGGCAGTGGGCAGTCCAAATATTGAGTGGACTTGGCAATTTGGCAAAATAGTCAAATAACATTGTGGAATTGGAGACTTGGGAAGCAGATGTGGTAATGTGGACTTTGCAATTTGGCAAATGTGCAAAGGCGTCTTGACAAAATACCCAAATGGTAGCAAGGTGAACTTCAGGATTTAGCAAAGTTGATTTGAGAAACAGGACAAGTGAGCTTGGCAAAATAGGTCTGCAAACTTATTTTTGCTCTAAACACCAAAAAACTCAGTTCCAATCTAAACATTCTAAACACTTTCACCAAAAAAACCAGTTCATCTCATGTGAAACCGATTCTAATAAGGTAAAACTTCCAAAAGTTGGATCCAATGCAATAGTCCCTGCCCCTGTGGGGGCAGGGCCCAACCAACTTGGTGCAAAATGGGGCCAGCCGCCATTCTACAAGATTCTGTGATGGAAGCTTTTAGCATTTGTGACAGATTGATAGTACCCACATCATGTCATCAATAGTTTGTATCACTCCATTAGAACATTGGAACAAAATAAAATTTCAGATTGGGATGACACATTCAAGCCTTCACATATGAGCAGTGTTGTTTCTTTCATTTTTGTGAAGTAGCCTAGCATGGGTGGTGAGCATTCCACAAGAGATTCAGTATAATACGCAATAATCCGACAAAAGATTGAGCTTTAATGGCAAAAGGATCTGAGGAAACTGCCAAAACGGTAGAAAACTAGCAAAAAAACTGCAACCTGGCACAGTAACCCTCATCCAGAGCAGTGTCTGGGGAATTGGAGTTTAAAGGTCCTGTCGTGGTGGTTGCGCCTCCCCAGAGGAGGCTGAAAATTTGTGCCAGTTCGCCAGAAAAAAAACTCTGCTCACGAGGGGTCTATCGCAAACAACTATTTTGTCGAATTCATTTAGTTAAGTTCATGCACATGTTGTCAAGTTTGATTTTGTCAACCCATCTTGATCTATGGATGACGTTGGGATGGTTTTGGGATGGTTTTCACTTTATAACTAAAGTGTTTGAATATAGTTCAAAATAAAAACCCTATAGCTATATATTCATTGTATTTGTGTAGCTCGACAAAATGCCTTGATGCTCCTTTGTGTTTCAATCTCTAGTTATATATAGTAGGTGACTCTTTCACACATAGAAAGAGTCTCTCCAATCGCTTGTATTTGAGAGAGGGAGAGATAATTTCATATGCAACAATGATAACAAGCCAACCATGTCTTAACACTCTTTTAGTACCCATAAGTACTCACAACTCAATATTACTAGCTTGCCATTTCTAAGTTCATATTGTAGTAAGTTGTTAGTGTTCTCTTACATTGTTTCTAGAGTCTTTGGAATGATACATGTATACATAGTTCTAACGTGTCAAGTTGAAACATAGCAAACTTTGATATTCAAAGCTGCAAAAAGGGCAAATTTGTCAATGGCTAGTCGAGGGGATGTAGTTGTTGCAAATGGAGAATTCAAGCATTATGAAGGGCACACCACGGTCTATGTGGTGCTTGCTTGTTTCTTGGCTTCATTCAGTGGACTCATGTTTGGTTATGACATTGGAATAACTGGTGACTATTTTTCACAATTAACTCCCATGTTTGGTGTGCAATATGTTACTCTTTTTTTTGGAGATTTGAAGTGATTTGTTGAAGTTTTGATTTGAAATAATTGTGTAACTTGGGAATTGTGGTTTGGAATAGTGTTTTTATTGGAACTAAAAATTGACTAGATGTTAAACAACTTGGTGTGTTCCATTTAGGTGGGGTGGCACAAATGAATGATTTTTTGGAAAAGTTCTTCCCAGTGGTGGTTGTGAACAAGGAGCTCGAATATGAATCAGGGAAAGGGAACCTTTACTGCCAATACAACAACCAACATTTACAAGCATACATTTCATCCCTTTACCTTGTAGGATTTGCATCCACCTTAGTGGCAGCTCCCATCACAAGACTTTATGGCAGAAAAACAAGCATACTTATTGCTGGGATTTCTTTCCTCATTGGTGTTGTTCTCAAAACATCAGCTCAAAATTTGGCCATGCTTGTTCTTGGACGAGTCTTATATGGTTGGGGACTTGGATTTTCCAACCAGGTTAGTGTCAAAAATTTGAACTTTAGTTGGACCCAATTATGTTGGTATTGTTATGACAATTTTACCTTTGACACAACCAATTCAAAGTGGATGACATGAGTGAAAATTTAATACATTGTTGAAGTAAATATCATTTTTTTCAACTCACATCATGATAACATCAACAAGTTGAAAATAAATTAGGATATGAATCAAGGTTGGTGTTGGGCAATGCTTTTTATTTTTTCCTAATGTTGCTTCCTCTTCTAGGGTGGGTTGTATAACTATTTGCCATGGGAGGTCAAAAGATTTTAGGAATAATGTTCAACCTAGGTTGTTTTGAAAGGGTCCCATTTGATCATGTGGAAGTGGCTTTGCTATTCAAGTTCCAAGTGTTTGTATAATTTTGAATGCACCAAATACTTGAGTAGAATGACATTTGAACTTGGTTCGTTTTTCATTTAGTAATCTAAATAGATATCCATTGGCGTTAAAAAATTTATGACCATAGTTGTGAAGCAAATGCACTAAATTTATGATATTTCCCATTTAGGAAATAATGTCATAAATAGGAACTTGAAAATATTCCATCACAGCCTTCTTCAAATTTTCATGGATTATTTTTCTTTTGAATGTTTTGTTTATGATATGCAGGCTGCACCTTTATATATGTCTGAGGTTGCACCCTTCAAATGGCGGGGACGCTTGACTTACCTTTTTCAACTTTCTCTAGCAATAGGTGCTTTTTGTGCCAATGTGATCAACTATGGCACATCAAGGCTTGTCCCTAATGGATGGAGGATTTCTCTGGGTTTGGCTGGAATTCCTGCAATTATTATTACCATTAGTGGGATTATCCTTTCTGACACTCCAAATAGCTTAGTTCATCGAGGCAAACAAGAAGCAGGAAGAAAAGTGCTTGAAAGGATGCGAGGAATAACTAATGTGGACATTGAATTTGAAGACATTTTGATTGCGAGCAACCAAAAATCTAGTGAAGAAAGGAATGCATTCAAGAATGTATTGAAAGGGAAGAGCATACCCCCACTTATTGTATCATGTATCTTCCAAATTTTCAACCAATTCACTGGGATTAATGACCTCACATTCTATTCCCCAGTTTTATTTTCAACTTTGGGTTTCAAAAGTGGTGGAGCTCTTTTTACTGCAACCGTTTTAGCTGGGCTTTCGATATTCTCCGTGTTGGTTGGCTTATCATTAATAGACAAAGTTGGGCGCAAGGCATTACTCATTGAAGGCAATGTCCAAATGTTTTTATCTGCGGTAAGTAATATTCAAAAAATTGAAACCTAATAATTTTATTCATTTTGTTAAATACATATTGATTTCATATAAGCTAATATTAACTACAACATATTTTTCTGTCTAAATTGGTGCACAACCTAATCAATCAAAACCTATTGTAATGCCTTAAATCCTTGAATTTTAGAATGAAACAATGGCTTCCAAAGTTAACAGTAATATGAAGGTGCACAGAGCCCACCTTACTAAAAGAAAGTTGTGAGCATTGTTATGTACAGAACACGTATCCAGTAACATAACCTTTGGTTAATACTAAAGTTATTATTTCATCACGTATTTAAACGGCCACTTAAGACTACAATTGGACTTGTCATTTTGGAAACCACCAAAGTTTGATTTGCCAACTCCTTACATAGCAAACTTTTAGTTGGAATTTCCCATGTGTGTTAAGATTTCAAAACATGCTTGAGATTGAAGAATAATGGAGTTCATAGAATTATGTGAAATATTGTATGTATTTTAAAAATACACAAATGGATCCAAACATGTGTCAAATCTTTTCCATACAACATGTTACCACAAATAATTTGTCAACTTTTCCATTGATGTACTTGTCTTAGCAAATGCTCAAAACAATGCCATGTGGGGTAACAATCAAAAATAAACTTTTATCACATCTTGAACCTAGACATATGTGATTTTTTGAAATGAAACACATTGAAATAATCTCAACAATTTGCACCACCAAGTGTGAAAGAACATAAGGTTTCTGAAAAATAAACATAAAGTCTTTGGGGGAATGAATTCTAAATAGAAATACTCCTGAAAAATATTTAATTAACAATTTTTTGTGAAATATCACATGAAACACATATTTTGCATATATTTTCTACTAGTCATAGAAGGAGAATATTGGCATTTTAATTATATATACTTACAAAAAAGATTTCCATAAGTGAATTGTTTGATGTGACTTTACATTTAACTAATCTGATACTCTCATTTTATGTTCCTAATACTTTATGGAACATTTGTAATCATATGTGATCCCTTGGCCATTCCATGGTATATGCATTATCATATCCATGTTATAATAAACAGAAAAATGATTTTTTTGGAATAAATAATGGCTGAATAGTATGCATAATTATTGGAAGAAATCACCTTTTCTTTTCATTTTTAGAAATAATGAAATGAAAATAATTCTTTTTGGTGACATCAAATTGTTCAATCTTTATATTTGCAAGATGCTTGAAGTTTCTAGACCATATAGTGGTAATGTCCCCTAATATCATATATGCCCATAGTAATAAATGCATTCAATTTACAAGAATAATGTTTTAATTCTTTCTGCCGCAGAGTATTCCCTTTGCCCCAAATTTTTCACCTGGCATTTTAAGCCATGTTTTGGGTCCATACGATACACATTTTGGGCATGTTACAGGTGTTGGGGGCATGTAACATGTTATAAGACCTTTGACACAAATTACATGGCATGTTCTGTGCCCCTTGGTACATGTAACATGATGGGTTTTGGGCACAAACTATGACAAGGTGAAAAAGAAAAAAGGGCAAAGGAAAAACTTTGTACTGGTATTCTTGTATCAATTGCATTAACAACTATGGACATTACTCCCTAGATATAAATGTGCACTGTGAATAACAATGTTAACTGGTTGAGAGCATTTCTTCCAATTTGAGAACATGAAGATGAAATGTGTGTAGACCATGAGTGTACTAATTTCATAAACATTGCACAAAATAGAAGGACCTTCATCAAAGTAGTGGTTTTTATTCCTACACATTTTATTGAGACACTGAAAATAGATTTTGAAACATTGATTGCAATGAGCTGCCATTCCATTCTTTTATAGTAGGGATGAAAAATCTATAAAACTATGTGTGTAATTCATGATGCAGGTTGCAATTGCTATAATCCTTCGATATGGGTTACAAGATGAAGTGCGCTTGTCACATCCACTGGCAATCATCTTGGTGGTGTTTGTATGTTTATTTGTTATGGGATGGGCTTGGTCATGGGGCCCATGTGAATGGTTAATTCCAAGTGAAATTTTCCCACTTGAAACAAGATCAGCAGGGCTGAGCATCGGAGTATCTGTGAACTTTTTATTTAGTTTTGTGATCGTTGAATCATTTTTGAGCATGTTATGTTCCCTCAAGTGGGGCCTCTTTGTCTTCTTTGCTGTATGGAACTTTTTCATGCCATTTTTCGTGCTCCTATATGTGCCTGAGACCAAAGGAGTGCCCATTGAGGAAATGGAGCTGGTGTGGAGAAGGCATTGGTTTTGGAAAAGATTCATGCCAGTTCATAATTATATTGACAATTTTCCTGAAAAACCTTGAAACAAAACCACCTCAAATATACACATGTATGTAACTTTTAAATGCCATTTGACTTGTATCTAGGTTGCAAATGATGTCCAGTTTGAACTTGGAAAATTTCAAACAAAAAGTTATGATTATCACAAGGTAGTCAGGGCAAGATAGATTGCCTACTTATGCCCTGATTCACTAGTACAACATGTATAGTTGTGGAGGTGTTAAACAAATGCGAATTTATGTCATCCTAAATTTCCAATGTGGTGGGAAATATGTGTCCTTAGTTTGTGTCTAGAATTGAACTTTTTAGCTATTGCTTGTACTAAATTACTATTTCTCCATATGTTATCTTCATGTTGTATTAGTATGACATATGCTATTGTCTCTTGTAGATTGAATTATTCAGTACTTTTCTAAGTTTTAGTTTAGTCCTCAATGCCCATTTAACTCATCTTGGATCATATCATCAAGTTGCTTACTTTTTGAATCTCAGAAGCCCAATGCTCTGTTATACCTAGTGCTATGTTTAAGCTATTGAACACATATTGTAACTTTTTTTATAAAGTATATGCATTTTTGTGAAATCCAATTTTTGTAAGAATAATGTTGAATTTTTAAATTTTAATTTTAATGCTTTAATTGAAATATTTAAATAATAACTTCTGCTTCATAGGTCTGAAAATTATGAAACCAGCACAGTGCATTTGTACCCACAAAGGGCAAGTTCAAATGATTTGGATAGCACACCTGCAATTTCCCTAAAGTTTTATAAATTGATTTCTATAATATTATTAGGATGAAAATGCTCAAAATTCAATAACTCTTGCATTGCAGGTCTAAACATGAGGAAATAAACTTCGTTCACTTCTCTTCGTTAATAGATTTCCAGAGGTGCCAAAACATTAAAGGGCGGGGAGGGTAGGATTTGGGAGATCACTGTTACAAAGCAAGAGAGCAAGCAAGCAAACAACCTTCCATAATAGTAGAATCTGGTTTCATTTTTGAACCTAGGCAAGGGTGAAATTATTGATAGCACCCAAACTCAAAAAAAAAAAGTGATAAAATCAAATGTTCCAAAGGATGCTTCACCCACAAGTTTGCATGCCATTTGAAGTTGCAAGAAAGTTTGTTAAAGCTTCAAGGGATTAAAAATAAGTTGGGATAATACTAAATGGGCATGAAATGGCAGAACTTATAAAAAGGATTTCAGAATGGGCAAAGGCTTGGACACTTAGTGAAGGCCGAATTGGAAAGAAGTCTTTTAGACCATACGCATTTTAATTGGGAGAGGTTTCACATTTGACTAAAACTTTTAAGATTAATCCTCCAATGCTTATGATTTCCTTCCAAGTAGGATTGCAAAACCTTGCTCTCATAATTAAACCATCTGTGGATTCTTTACCTCTTGGAGCTTGTGGAGTACATTTTTAAAAAACTCTACTTTAGTTCTTGATTAAGAAAATTCTCGTCTAGGGCAACTTTTGTGGCAAAGAGCACCAAACTTTGGAACTCAAAACCCTAGTCTACCTAGACTTTATACCTATGGCCTTTATCCTAGGCTACCTAGACTTTGTAACTTTGGCCTTTATTGTAGGCTACCCAAGCATTTTTATTTTAACATTCCAACGCTATCTCAGCATTCTACTTTAGGTTAGGCAAGTTGGCACGATTCATAAGTTCACTACATTTTACACCTTCCTCACGTCGCCTTTATCATGGCCTACCTAAGCATTTTCACATTAGCTTATGGACTTTCAACTTAAGTTGACCTTTTGGTATTCCATATCTGTACCAACTTGGAGATAGGAATTGTGATTGGGTTAGGTCCGTCAATGAACAAAGCAAATTTCCACCAAGGTTGTTACACAATCGCTTTGGGCCACCCCCAGGTCCACTGCCAAGGCCCTAACATGCCGGGCTGGGTTTGCCTAATCGGCCATTCATTGGACAAAACGCTTTTTAAACTTGCAGATTCTGCCTTTTAAACAAGCCACTCATGGGGCAACCCCCTTATGAAACATTCAGATGCTGCATGTTAAAATTAATCAGAGTAAAATGCGTAATAGGGACCACGTGCTTTTGAAGTCTAGTGGAAGATTTCAATGGAATAAAGTTTGCGTGGCTATGTTGCCAAGTTCACTTGCCCTGTTTCAAGTCAACTTTGCCAAATTGTGATGTCCACTTTACTACCCAATTGGGTATTTTGTCAAGAGGCCTTTACCCATTTGCCAACTCCACTTTGCCAAATTGCAAAGTCCAACATCACCACGTCTGCTTCCCAAGTCCCCAAGTCCACAATGTCATTTGGCTATTTTGCCAAAGTGCCAAGTCCACTTCACCCTGTGAACTGCCCAAATGAGTGTCAAGCTGCCCAACAATTTCTGGGCTGTCTGACTGATTTTTCTTTTCCAGCCTGCCAAAACCTTTGCTCCCAAAAATCAGACTGACCCTGACCCTCGCCCCCTCCACGCCCTTTCCTTCCTACTTTGTCTCTCTTTTTATTTTAATTAAATTGATTTGATGGCTCTTTGAAGC
>Ga0209208_10012664_pt1 | contig 10643 bp, 9 predicted proteins | sample S1TSphfallax_3_FD_187694 | JGI IMG/M metagenome (GOLD analysis project Ga0209208, IMG submission 187694) | Host-associated microbial communities from peat moss isolated from Minnesota, USA - S1T2_Fd - Sphagnum fallax MG (SPAdes) (version 2) | ecosystem: Host-associated > Plants > Peat moss >... | reverse complement strand
CACTCAGATGTTGCGCCAAGGACCAACTCGCGAGTGCGCTCACGATCAAGGCGATCGCAAGAACCGCGAGCGGTATGCCCGGCAGCGCCAAGGCACCGAACAGACTCGGGCGCCGAGGCACCAACAAAATCGTATAAATGCTGCCGTCCGCGGCGATGATTTGCGGCGCCTGGCGCGAGGGGCGGAAATTCAGCGGCGGTCGTGCATCGGACTGCGCGCGGGGCCCCATCGGCGGCGGCTCGCCGGGCGGCGGTGCATCGACCGGGCCGCGCGCGTCCGCGAGGCTGCGTGGATCGCCAAAGCCGCGTGCTTCGCCGCCGGCTTGAGACTCGCGATTGATGAATTCGAGACGCCGTGCGGCCGACTCCGTGAGGCGGCGGCCGAGGATGTCCGCACCGTCCGGACCCACGATGAAGAAGTCACGGTCCGGAATCGTGTTTTTGTTGCTCTCGAGCCAGCGCCGCACGCCGGCAATGCCGCTCTGCGCGAGCACTTCGGACGCGGCGATCGCCACCGAAGGACGACGCTGCCATTCCTGCGATTCGTATTCGCGCGCCGCCACGGTATAGGTGACCGCGATGCTGCCGACGACGATCAGCGCCATGGCCAGCCAAAACAACATGAAGATGCGGGAAAAGAGGCTATGCATCGCTCAAGGTCAGCGTATACCCCGAGCCGCGGACGTTCTTGATCTCCGGGTGGGTGCCCGCTTCGAGCTTGAGTTTGCGGCGCAAATTGCTGATGTGTGTATCGATGCTCCGGTCGTAGGGAACGAGTTTGCGGCCGAGCGCCTGTTCGGTCAGCGAGTCGCGCGACAGCACCTGGCCCGCGGAGCGCATCAGCAACTCCAGCACGCGAAATTCCGCCCCGGTGAGCGGTACCGGTTCGCCGGCATGGCGCACCTGATGCATGCCGGTATTGAGCACGATGGGGCCGATTTCCAGTACGTCGAGCACCACGCCGCGACCGGAGCGACTGCTCGCGCGACGCAGGATGGCGCGCATCCGCGCGACGAGCTCGCGTGGGTTGAACGGTTTGCTGAGGTAATCGTCGGCACCGAGCTCGAGCCCCACGATGCGATCGACGTCGTCGCCGCGCGCGGTCAGCATTAAAATCGGCGTCGCATGGCTCGCGCCGAGCTCGCGCAGCACGTCGAATCCGCTGACACCGGGGAGCATGACATCCAGTATCAGGATGTCGAACTGCTGGGCACGCAGCGCAGCGAGCGCGAGGCCTCCTTCATGGACGCTGCTGACGTTGAAATGCTCGGTGACGAGGTACTCCGTGAGCATTTGACACAATTCACGATCGTCGTCGACGAGCAGTACGCGCGCTTCTGGTTCGCTATCCATGCGGCATACTTTGGCACAGTCGGCAGCGTCGCATCGAGCGGCACGTGGACTTCACACAACTTTGCATGCGATTGTGCCTCGTTGACACATTTTTCCGGCGACTCGGACTAGAGTGCTGGCATCGACGTCAACTCACTGACTGGAGAACTGTAATGACTCGCATGCGTTATTCCGCGGTGGCAGCAATCGCCGCCGTCCTGGGCTTGGGCGGCTCCCTGCCGCTCGTTGCGGCCGCTCAAGACGCCGCTGCCACGACCACGGATACGTCGCCGCCTCCCGGTGGTCAGCACGGCTGGGGTGGCCATGGTGGTCAGCACGGCTGGGGACCCGCGCACCTGTACCGCAAGCTTGGGCTCACGGCCGATCAACAAGCATCGGTGAAGTCGATCATGCAGGCGGCCCGTCCGGGTCTCGAGAGTCTGCATCAGCAGATGCGCGCCAATGACGCGAAGCTGCGCGCGACAACGCCCGACGACCCCAACTACGCCTCGATCGCGAGCGAAGTCGGTCAGACGCGTGGCACGCTGACGACCCAGCTCGCCGCGCAGGAGGCCGATTTGCGCGCCAAGCTCTATGCGGTCTTGACACCTGAGCAGAAGACGCAGCTCGCGACCCTCGAGGCCCAGCACCACGGTGGTCCGGCGCCGGCCCCGTAGTCGGTCGCGCTCGATTCGGCCCTCAGCGCTGGGTTGCGGTGATGCCGTCGTGCGCGAGCAACTCGAGCACGCTGCCGTGACCCACCAAGTGCCCGGTGCCGACGATGACCAGATAGTTGTCGTCGGCCTGCAACAGGCTCTCGATCTTGGGAAGCCACTTACGATTACGCGCCGTCACGAGCGCATCGTAGAGCCCGGGTTCCGCGCCGAACTCATGCTGGATTTCCGCGGTGAACCAGCTGCGGTCCCCGACCTGCCATGCATGCACCATCGCGTCGAGCTCGGCCGGTAGTTGCTGCGCTTCCTCGAGGCTCGAGAGCAGATAGGCGGATTGCAGCGCTAGCGGCATGTTCGCGAACAGCGCGAGCTGATCCTGCACGGTCTCGAGTCCGCTGATTTTCTTGCCGTCGTGCCGTGCCTTGCCGAGGAAGTACATTTCGACCCCGGTTTCGGCTGCGAATCCTTGGGCCGCGAGTTGCCGTTGGGAGATCATTTCGGCGACGAACCAAGGCGCGAAGCGATCGTAGTCGGCCAGATCGATCTGTAGCTCTTGGCTGAGAGCCCGTGCCCGTTCGTAGCGCTGCCGGCCAAGAACCGACGCGAGCGTCTTGCCGTCGCCGAGCAACGCATCGCGCAACATCTCCGCCTGCAGATCGCCGATGTCGACCGAGTCCAAGTCGACTTCCATGACGAGTGCCTTGGCCTTCGTATAGGCGTCCAAAACCGGTTGGGCGAGCGGGTAGTCCGCGGGTCGCAGCACGTGCACCGAGCCCAGCAGGTAGACCGTATTGTGCTTGCCGTGCAGCTCCCAGAGGGTGTGCTGGGCTTGCGCGTCGGGGGCGGTGTGCGCGGCGCACGCAAGCCCCATCAACAGCGCGCAGGACGCTGCGCGTAGCCATGGCGGCACGGTGCTCAGAGCGACGCGGCCTTCGGCAGGCAAACGTCCGGCACCCAATGAACCCGCGAATCTAGGCATCCATCCGCGTGCAGCTGAAAAGTTCGGAACGCGGGCGGCCGGCGATCGACCGCATAGCCGTCGCTCGCCGGTAGGAATTGCGCGCCGGTCGACGGCGTCGCAAACAGCTTCACGCCGTGGCGCTCACCCTCATACACCTGATGCACATGCCCCCAGACGACCGCCTTGACGTGCTGGTGCGCATCTACGACCCGCCAGAACTCGTCGGCGTTGGCAAGTCCGATCCCGTCCAGCCACCGGCTGCCCATGGCCACGGGATGATGATGCAGGCAAACCATTGCGTGCTCATCGGCGTCGCGCAAGGTCGTGTCGAGCCGCTCGAGTTCCGCGTCGCTGAGTCGTCCGCCGACATGACCCGGGTCGAAACTGTCGAGCATCACGAATTGCCAGGCATCGAGCTTGCGTGTGCCGCAAACTTGAAAAGGGGCCATCGCAAGTTCGCGCGTCATGATCTCGGGGATATCATGATTTCCCGGCACGCAAAGCACGGGCCGTTGACCGTCGGCGAGAATGCTGCGAAAGCGCAGATAGCCGGCACCGTCGTCTTGCACCAGATCGCCGGTGACCAGCAGTGCGGCATAGTCCGGAACCAGAGCAAAGGCATCGTCGAGTACTGCGCGAAAGCTCGCATCGGTCGCCACGCCGCGCAGCTGGCTGTCGGCGCGACCGTACAAATGGGGGTCGGTGAGGTGCAGGATGTTCATGCGGGCATCCTAACAAAGCAGTTTCGCGCCAACGGTGAACTGGATCATGACGGCAGTCGAACGAACTGCACATAAGACGGCGAATTTCGCTTGTCAATCACCCCGAGAAGGTCCCTTGTCGACAGAAAAGCAGGGTCCCGTTGCTGGCGGGGACCGCATCAAGGAGAATACGCGCTCCTGAAATTACCAGAAGAGTCGTATGCCTACCCGTCGCCAGCTCGCCAATGCCATCCGATTCCTCGCCATGGATGCCGTCCAGAAGGCGAATTCCGGTCACCCGGGCGCACCGATGGGCATGGCCGACATCGCCGAAGTGCTCTGGCGCGACGTACTTAAGCACAATCCTGCGAACCCAGGTTGGTGGAACCGTGACCGATTCGTGCTTTCCAACGGCCACGCTTCCATGTTGTTGTATTCCCTGTTGAATTTGACTGGCTACCCCTTATCGATGGACGAGCTCAAGCGTTTTCGCCAATACGGAGCGAAGACCGCGGGACACCCGGAGCGTGAGGTGCATCTGGGCATCGAGACGACCACCGGACCCTTGGGTCAGGGTATTTCGAACGCGGTCGGCATGGCGCTCGCCGAGCGCGCGCTGGCGGCAACGTTCAATCGCCCCGGGCATGCAATCGTCGACCATCACACCTACGTGTTCGCCGGCGATGGTTGCCTCATGGAAGGCATTTCGCATGAGGTCGCCTCGTTCGCCGGCACGCAGAGGCTCGGCAAACTGATCGTGATCTACGATGACAACGGCATCTCGATCGACGGCAAGGTCAAGGGCTGGTTCGCCGACGACACCGCGAAGCGCTTTGAAGCCTATGGTTGGCACGTGCTGCCGCACGTCGACGGCCACGACAGCGACGCGGTTGCGGCTGCGCTCGCCGCCGCGCGCGCGACGACCGACCGTCCCTCGCTGATCTGCGCCAAGACCATCATCGGTTGGGGCGCGCCCAACAAGCAGGGGTCGGCCGCCATGCACGGCGAGGCGCCCGGTGCCGCGGAGATCGCCGCAGCGCGCGAGCATCTTGGTTGGACTTCGCCGCCATTCGAAATTCCTGACGATATTCGCGCCGCCTGGGATCAGCGCGAGAAGGGCGCTCGCGCCGAACAGCAGTGGCGAACGCAGTGGAACGCGTACAAGAGCGAATTTCCCGCGCTCGCTGCCGAGTTCGAGCGCCGCATGGACGGCCATCTGCCGGCCGGCTTTGACGAACTCGCCAAGGCCTATGTCGCCAAGACTCAGTCCGAGGGCACGGTGCTCGCCACGCGCCAATCGTCCCAGGCCGCGCTCAACGCCTTCGGTCCGAGCCTGCCGGAGCTATTGGGCGGTTCGGCGGATCTGACGCCGTCCAACGGCACGTTCCGCAAGGATTCGGTCGTACTGACTCCCGACCAACCCGGCGGCAACTACCTGCATTACGGGGTCCGGGAATTCGGCATGTCGGCGATCATGAATGGCATCGCCGCGCACGGCGGTTTCATTCCCTACGGCGCGACCTTCCTGACGTTTTCCGACTACGCCCGCAACGCCGTACGCATGTCCGCCTTGATGCGTCTCGGCGTCATCTATGTCTACACGCACGATTCGATCGGCCTCGGCGAGGACGGGCCCACACACCAGCCGATCGAACATATTGCGAGTCTGCGCATCATTCCGAATCTGGACGTATGGCGTCCCTGCGACGGTGTCGAGACGGCCACCGCATGGCAAACGGCGATCGACAATCGTGCGGGTCCGTCCTGCCTGATTTTCACGCGACAGGCGGTGGTTCACCAAGCGCGCACCGAGGCGCAAGTGGCAAATATTGCGCGCGGCGCCTATGTCTTGATCGAGCCGGACGGGGCGCCCGAGGCGATCGTGATCGCCACCGGATCCGAGGTTGGCATCGCCTCGGAAGCCGTACGGACGGTGAATGCCACAGGCCGACGCATCCGCTTGGTATCGATGCCGAGCACCAATACCTTCGAGCGCCAGGACGAGGCCTACAAGCAGAGCGTGCTGCCGCCCGCGATTACGCGGCGGGTCGCTGTCGAAGCCGGCGTGCGCGAGCCCTGGTGGCGCTACGTGGGCCTCGGCGGTCAGATCGTCGGCATCGATCACTATGGGGAGTCGGCTCCGGCGAAGGAGCTGTTCGTGCATTACGGATTTACGGCCGCAAACGTGGTCAAGGCCATCGAAACCGTGCTCGCTTGAATTGAAGATCAAATAAAGAGGCTTTTCAGAACATGGCAATCAAAGTAGGCATCAATGGTTATGGGCGCATCGGCCGCAACGTGCTGCGCGCTCTCTATGAAGGGCAGCATAAGGGCGCAATCGAAATCGTCGCGATCAACGATCTAGGCGATGCGAAAACGAACGCTCATCTGACGCGTTTCGACACGGCCCACGGGCGGTTTGCGGGCGAAGTGCACGTCGACGGCGATTCCATGGTGGTCAACGGCGATCGCATCCGGGTCGTCGCGCAGCGTGATCCGTCGAAATTGCCCTGGGGTGAGCTCGGCGTCGAGTTCGTGCTCGAGTGCACGGGCTTGTTCACGTCCAAGGCCAAGGCCGCCGCACATATCGCGGCCGGCGCCAAGAAGGTCGTGATTTCCGCGCCGGGCGGCGACGATGTCGATGCGACGATCGTGTTCGGCGTCAACGAGAACGTGCTGAAGGCCAGCGATACCGTGATCTCCAATGCCTCCTGCACGACCAATTGCCTCGCGCCGCTCGCGAAGGTCCTGCACGACAACATCGGCATCCTCGCCGGAGTCATGACCACGATCCACTCCTACACGAACGATCAGGTGCTCACCGACGTATACCACTCCGATTTGCGCCGCGCACGTTCCGCCACCCAGTCGATGATTCCGACCAAGACCGGCGCCGCCGCAGCCGTCGGACTCGTCTTGCCGGCGCTCAAAGGCAAGCTCGATGGGTTCGCGATCCGGGTTCCGACGATCAACGTCTCGCTGGTCGATCTGTCGTTCAACGCGGCCCGCAAGACCAGCGTCGAGGAGATCAACAGCCTGATCAAGGCGGCTGCCGCAAGCGGCCCGCTCAAGGGCGTGCTCGCCTACAATGACCAGCCCCTGGTTTCGATCGACTTCAATCACGACCCGGCTTCATCGACTTACGATGCGACGCTCACCAAGGTCATCGAGGGCACGCTCGTCAAGGCCTGTGCTTGGTACGACAACGAATGGGGCTTTTCGAACCGCATGTTGGATACCACGCTCGCCTGGGCGAAGGCCAAATGAGCAAAATCAAGAAGATGTCCGACGTTCCGCTCGCGGGCAAGCGCGTTCTGATCCGCGAGGATTTGAACGTGCCTATTCGCGACGGAGTGGTCACGAGCGATGCGCGCATCCGCGCCGCGTTGCCCACCATCCGTGCCGCACTCGAGCAGCGCGCGGCAGTGCTGTTGATTTCCCATCTGGGGCGCCCGGAGGAAGGGATATTCGATGAGCAGATGTCGCTCGCGCCCGTCGCGAAGCGCTTGTCGGAGTTGCTCGGCGTTCCGGTTCCGCTCAAGCGGGACTGGCTCGACGGCGTCGATGTCGCACCGGGGTCGGTCGTTTTGCTCGAAAACGTGCGCTTCAATCGCGGCGAGAAAAAGAATAGCGACGAACTTGCCGGCAAAATGGCGGCTCTCTGCGACGTGTTCGTCATGGATGCTTTCGGCACCGCACATCGCGCCGAGGCCAGCACGCATGGGGTCGCCAAGCATGCACCGATCGCTTGTGCGGGGCCCCTGCTCGTCAGCGAACTCACGGCGCTGGAGACGGCGCTCGAGAAGCCGGCGCGACCCTTGATCGCGATCGTCGCGGGCTCCAAGGTGTCGACCAAGCTCACTGTGTTGGAGTCGCTGCTCGAGAAAGTCGATGGCCTGATCGTCGGCGGCGGCATTACGAACACGTTTCTTGCGGCGCTGGGCTTCAATGTCGGCAAGTCGCTGCATGAACCCGAGATGCTCGGGATCTGCAAGCGGCTGCTCGAACAGGCCGCGGCGCGCGGCATTCAGATCCCGATGCCCACCGACGTGGTCGTCGCCAAGGAGTTCTCGGCCAAGGCGGAGGCCGACGTCAAGCCGGTCGGCGCAGTGGCAGCCGATGAGATGATTCTGGATATCGGGCCGGACTCCGCCGAGCAGTTCGGCCGCGTTCTGGCCTCGGCCGGCACGATTCTCTGGAACGGCCCGGTCGGCGTTTTCGAGTTCGAACAGTTCGGTGAGGGTACGCGCACGCTCGCAAATGCCATCGCGCGCAGCAAGGCTTTTTCGCTGGCCGGCGGCGGCGACACACTCGCTGCAATCGAGAAATACAAGATCGAGGACAGCATCTCCTACATCTCCACGGGAGGCGGCGCCTTCCTCGAGTTCGTTGAAGGCAAAACACTGCCCGCCGTCGCAATTCTGGAGCAGCGCGCAGGATGACTTCATCCCTGGTACGGCGCACAAAAATCGTCGCGACGCTGGGTCCGGCCACGGACGATCCCAAAGTGCTCGCCGACATCGTCCGTGCCGGCGTCGATGTCGTGCGCCTCAACTTCTCCCATGGCCAGGTCGCGGATCACGCGCGGCGCGTCGCCCTGGTGCGGGAAGCCGCGCGCCAGGAGGGTCGTTATATCGGCGTGCTTGGCGACCTCCAGGGCCCGAAAATCCGCATCGACCGTTTCGCGGGCGGTAAGGTGAATCTCAGCGACGGCGCGCGTTTCACCTTGGACGCATCGCTCGCCGTTGATGCCGGTAATGAACAAACCGTCGGCATCGCCTACAAGAGGCTGCCGGCGGATGTGCGCGTCGGCGACGTCCTGCTCTTGAACGACGGGCAAATCAGCCTGCAGGTCGAGCGTATCGACGGGCCGCGCATCGAGACTCTGGTGCTCGTGGGCGGCGAACTGGGCAACAACAAGGGCATCAATCGCCAGGGCGGCGGCCTGTCCGCGGGAGCGCTGACGGACAAGGATCGCGCCGACATCCAGACGGCTGCCGATCTCAAGGTCGATTATCTCGCCGTGTCCTTTGCGCGCGACGCCGCCGATATGCAGGAGGCGCGCACGCTCGTCCGCGCGGCCGGCGGCCACGCGCTGCTGGTCGCCAAGATCGAGCGCGCCGAGGCCATCGAAAACCTGGTTGCGGTCGTGCGCGCGAGCGACGCGGTCATGGTCGCGCGCGGCGACCTTGGCGTGGAAATGGGCTATGCGGAACTCGCGGGTCTGCAGAAGCAAATCATCCAGGAGGCGCGGCATCAGAACCGCGTCGTGATCACGGCGACCCAGATGATGGAGTCGATGATCGTCAATACGATCCCGACGCGCGCCGAGGTCTCCGACGTCGCGAATGCCGTCATGGATGGTACCGACGCGGTGATGCTCTCGGCCGAGACCGCGTCGGGCAAGCACCCGACCAAGGTCATCGAGGCGATGTCACAGATCATCGTCGGCGCCGAAAAATACCAGGATGCGCACGTCCGGATTCGTCAGCGCAACACCGGTCAGTTCGCGCACACCGATGAGGCGATTGCGGCGGCGGTCATGTTCACGGCCAATCATTTGCACGTCAAGGCGATCGTCGCGCTCACCGAGTCAGGCAACACGACTTTATGGATGTCGCGCGTCCGCTCCGACATCCCGATCTACGCGTTCACGCGGCAGGAGATCACGCGCCACCGGGTAACCTTGTATCGCGGCGTCTATCCGGTCGCCTATGACGTCACCGACGACAGCTCGGAGGAGTTCTATCTCTCGATCTTCCGGCAGTTGCTTGGGCTCAAGCTCGTTGGCGAGGGTGATCTCGTGATCCTGACGAAAGGCGAACTGTCGGGCGTCTCCGGCGGCACGAATTCGATGCAGATCGTCCAGGTCCGATCGAAGTGAGCGAATTTCGCGGTACCGAACGGTATATCGCGACTGATGAGTTGATGTTGGCGGTCAAGGCGGCGATGCTGCTGTCGCGGCCGCTGTTGATCAAGGGAGAACCCGGCACGGGCAAGACGCTGCTGGCGGCCGAAATCGCGCGCTCCCTCGCGATGCCTTTGTACGAATGGCATATCAAGTCCACGACCAAGGCGCAGCAGGGTCTTTACGAGTACGACGCCGTATCGCGCCTGCGCGATTCCCAGCTCGGCGACGCGCGGGTTCGGGACATCGGCAATTACATAGTCAAGGGCACACTCTGGGAGGCGTTCGAATGCGACGTACAGCCGGTCGTGCTGATCGACGAAATCGACAAGGCGGACATCGAGTTCCCGAACGATTTGCTGCGTGAATTGGACCGCATGGAGTTCTCGGTCCATGAAACCCGCGCGACGGTCCGCGCAAAGCACCGGCCGCTGATCATCATCACGAGCAACGACGAGAAGGAGCTGCCGGATGCCTTTTTGCGGCGCTGTTTCTTCCATTACATCCGCTTTCCGGATGCCGAGACCATGACGAGAATCGTCGACGTGCATTTCCCCGGCCTCAAGCGCGACCTGCTCCAGTCGGCGCTGCAGACCTTCTTCAAAGTGCGCGAGACGCCGGGACTCAAGAAGCGGCCGTCAACCTCCGAATTCCTCGACTGGATCAAGCTCCTGGTCGCCGAGGACATCGCGCCCGAGAGCCTGCGTGGCGACGACGCGCGCAGCCTGATCCCGCCGCTCTATGGGGCCCTGCTCAAGAACGAACAGGACGTGCATTTGTTCGAACAGCTGCTGTTTCTCAATCGACGGAATGCTCGTTAGGTTTTTCTTCCTGCTGCGAGAGGCCGGCGTGCCGGTCAGTTTGCCGGAATTCCTGAGTTTGCTCGAGGCCTTGCGGGCCGGGGTCGGGGAGGCGAGTGCCGAGCAATTCTATTTCCTGGCCCGTACCTGTCTCGTCAAGGACGAAGCGCACTACGACCGCTTCGACCGCGCATTCGCCGCGCATTTCCAGGGGGCTTTGGAGGCGTTTGAGCTGCTCGCGCGCGAGCTGCCCGCGGATTGGCTCGAG
>Ga0209208_10012663_pt1 | contig 10644 bp, 6 predicted proteins | sample S1TSphfallax_3_FD_187694 | JGI IMG/M metagenome (GOLD analysis project Ga0209208, IMG submission 187694) | Host-associated microbial communities from peat moss isolated from Minnesota, USA - S1T2_Fd - Sphagnum fallax MG (SPAdes) (version 2) | ecosystem: Host-associated > Plants > Peat moss >... | reverse complement strand
GTGAGTCACCAGCCTCAAGCAGCAGCCCCTCTTCTCTCTCTCTCTCTCTTCCTCCCTCTCTCCCTCCTTCCCTCTTCCAATCTCTCCTCAATTGTACCCCAAATCCTTCTCAAGTTCTGTTGCGATTCTACAATCCAACAACCCCCTTTCTTTCATTCCAGTAGCCATTGTGATAATCAGCAAGGAGGGGATCGTCATCCGAGTCGTCTCTGTAATTTGTTTGTTTCGGTTTTGTTGCTAGACTTTCTTCTTCTTCTTCTTCTTCCAGTAGGCTCGGAGGTTTTTATTTTTTGGGTTTTGGAGTTCAAAGATTTCTCGCAATTCCTGTCGTGAAGATTAAGAGCTCTTGCTGGGGTTATTTTGTGGGCAAAGAAACTCTCTTCTATCTTCCTAAGTTGTTCTCTCATAATTCATTCAGCATGTCGATACAGCTTTGTAAACCTGCTAGTTTTTTCGTTTATTTGTTTGTTGTTGTTGTTTGTCTGTCGAGTCGAGTAGACTAAATAGTTTTCTTTTCTTTCCTTTTTTTCTTGTGAATGAGATTCCGGTGCGAAAGGGGAAAAAGAATTACAGTTTTGGTTTTGTTGGTTTTTCATCTCCTTGTTGCAGAGCGTGCTTCCTGTCTTTGTGTCTGTCTCTCTCTGGGAATTTGTATTTTTGGGTCTCATTCAAAACGAACTCCAGTTTCTCATATTTATGTTTTTTTCCCAGTTTTGTGCGACTCGTTTCATCACGGGAGTGTGATATTGGACTCTGTTTGAAGAACAGAAGAGGAGGAGGAGGAGGAGGAGGAGGAGGGGGCGGAGGAGGAAGAGAACCCATTAAAAAAGGAGGCGCAGCAGCAGCAGCAGGAGGTGAAGGAGAGAAACGAGTTCAATCGGGAAAGAAAGGGAACCTGTAAGAAGTGCATGGACGGTTTCTTTCAATCGCTGCAGGTAGGTGACCTTGCGCTAGGCAAACCTGCTGTAAGACGTCTGTCCACAACCGCCACAGTGGGTGAAGCTTTGGAGCTCTTGAAGAAAGCCCATGAACCTTACTTAGGCTTATGGGCACACAAGAAACACGTGATCGGCCCAAGAGCAGCAGCAGCAGCAGATTCTTCTTCTTCCTCTGTGAATAGCTTAATCATCTTCGGCAATGGCACTACTACTACAACGCTCAGGAAACCAGCAGCCATAAGAGAAGAAGATTTGGATCATCCTAATGAACGCAACAGCGGCCGTAGGTGGCAATGTGTGGGGAGGGTGAGTATGATAGAGATGATCTGTTTCTTGGCCAGAGACGAAAGCTTGATGAATCTTCCGGCAGCTCTCAACACACCCTTGTCGGTATTCGTGTCACCCACTTCCTCATCTGCTGTGCACCACGTGGATTCTCGAACATGGTAACAGTTCTCGATCATCTTCTTTCCTGTTTCTTCTTGTTCTCTTACAAAGCCGAAGTTTACATGTACAAGTCTTGATGCTTTCTTTCCCTACAGGTGTGTATATTACATGCTGTGAAGTTTGTTGACATGAAGTTGTTTTAATTTGGGCTCTGTTTTCTTCTTTGTTTGGTGTGGGGATTGAATCGGTGTTAGGCTTTTTGAGGCCTTGGAGGGCTTCTTAGATGGTACCCAACACCTGGTAGTTCCCATCGACTGCAGCAGCAGCATTGCAAGCGATCATGTGATGCTCAACAGTTGTTATCATCGCAGCAGCTCAATCCCTGCAAACATGATCTCAAAGCTTGGTGGTGCAACAACAACTACAACAACAGCAGTCTCAACACTCGGACGGAACATAAATGTGCAGTTGCCACAAAGCAATTCTTGTGATGGATTGACAAGGCATTTTTGTATTAATTCTAATGCAAGCCAGTCCAACATCATGGCAGCGTCAGCATTTAAATCTGAATCATGTGAAATCCTGCGTGAGGAGTATTGTTGGCTGGCTCCGGAAGATGTGGTTAGATTCTTGTTGAGCTGCATTGGCTTGTTTTCACCTATCCCTATGATGAGCATTCAACAGCTGGGTCTCATCAACACAGAGGTACTGATTGCACGGGCAACAGCAAATGCCATGTCCACTCTCCCTTTAATACAGAAAGCTGCAAGAGAGATGACAGCAGTTGCAGTTATTGAAGATGATGATGACGACTTGTTGAATTCAGATGGGGAGCTCACACTGGTTGGAGACATCTCTGCTTTTACCATGAAAGGATGCAATGAGACAGCAGCTCTTGCACTTGCTACACTTTCAGTGCGAGACTTTCTTTCATATGCACAAGACTGTGGAGGACCACCCAATTCTCTTGTTCAGCTTGTGCAATTGAGGGTTCAGGAAAAGATAGATACTGCCACAAAATTCCTCTCCAAGCAAACAATGGCAAGTCTGCCAACAAATTCTCCCACCCATCAACATCATCAATGTCATCACCATCACTACTATTCTTCAATGTCAAAAGATGACTCTCAAGTTTGTCCTTCCAGTTTTTCACTGGTGGAGGCTTTTGATGGCTTGGAGACAGCAGGCAGTGAAGAATCATCAGATGAGGATCTTTCTCCATCGGCACTTTCTCCTGATGGACCACTATCAACAATTTCCTTACTAGGCTCATCATCATCATCAGCCCAGACGTCATTGTATAAGTTGCAGCAGTGTGCATATTCTAAGGGCAGGATGGCACCCCATACGTGTCGACCATGGAGCTCACTTGTTGCAGTGATGGCTCAAGCTCTCACTCACCGTGTGGGTTACATATGGGTGACTGATGAACGGAATTCCCTTCTCGGAATTGTAACATACTTGGATATTATCAAGTGTCTCTTGAACAATTTATATGAACCCTTCTCACAGTGATCTCAATCTACTAAAGCTTTTAAAACATAGTTCTAAAATGAGTATCCATATGTTTTTGAGGAAGCTATGAGATCCCAAAGTTCCACAATTCAGAACTTGACAATTTTGAGATTCCTGCTTTTGGGTAATTTACCCTAGACACTACTTAGCTATTTGTGTGTGTGTCTATTGTGTGTGTGTGTAGTGATGTTGCACAACACTTTCAAGTAGTTAAATCTATAACCCCTACATGTGGGTGTGTTCCTCCTGGCTTGCTGAAACTTTCCAGTTAAAAAGTGGATCATCTCTCATGGCAAGAGTATTATCATCTCTCATAGAGTTTCAGGCATCTGGATAACCCAACACCCTAAACCCTAAACATGACAAGTAATGGAAATAGGTATATGCTTCTTAATATTTCAAAGATTTTAGAATCTCAATGATCCTATTGATCATTATGGTGTAACTTAACCCATTGAATTGTGAAGCTACTCTTTTGTTGGTCTATATGTGCTGTGGAGTTTGTGCTGTTTAACATTGAGTGTTCAGCTTGGGAACTTGACAATGTATATATGTTGAGATCTCGTTCACATTAAAATAGGCCATGAGTCAGATACCTTGTTGAAACATACCCCAGCAGAAACGTTGCTCACACCTGCCCATTGCGGTATCAAGTCCAATATGGAACTCAAGTGGTTTGAATTATATTCTCCAACATCTGAGCTGGATGTTGACATTTTGAGCTATTTATTCTGGCACAGATCTTCTTCTCACACATTGAATTGTAATCTGCCAACTCGGACAATTCCAAAAGTTAAACCTGGCGATTTGACACCATTCTGGTGTGTAATCTGCATAGGTGGTGGGGATGGGTGGGGAGCAAGAATAATCCATAACAGCTTTTTGTTATGTTGGAGGACAATCATTAAAATTTCCCCTCTTCTCTTCTCCTCTCTTCTCTTCTCTTTAGATGTGAAGGAAAGACAGAGACCTGTTTCATGTGTGCACCTGTGCAGGGGGACCCAGGCATCCTATTAGGTATCTGCCTTTTGTCTCCCATTACTGACAAAGTTGGAGTGAACTTTGGTGGAACATTCCAAACTTGATGTAGCTATATGAATTTACTATTTAGGGCAAGTCACGAGCTAATAACTGCACTGATTGAATAATTGAATAAAATTTTGATATACACTCTGATCGATCAAGTTAAAACACTCGTGCAAAATGCAACAATTTTCTTTATTGGGGTTTTTAAAAAAAAGTCAATGAACCTTCTTCCTTCCAGATTCCAAAGTGTCTGTTTTTCAAAACCTTTAAAAAAATATGCATGAGTTCTTTGTGTGACAACAACCTTCCATTCTCTCCTTAGAAAAAGCCTGCAAGAACACCAGCCATGACATCTCTTCACCATAAAGGGGCTGCATAAGCCAAAACAAATAACACTCAAGAGTAAAAATTTATTAAAATGGTTGCAACTTGCTATATAGCCAGGAAAAACAAAGGGTTTGCCAACAAGCCTTGAAAACAAGCTTTTCACGTTATATGGTGAAAACATTTGGGTATGATCTTAGAATCTCCATATGGACATCACATGGCAAATAAGTGTTGTCCTTTCTGCTGCAATGCTCTTGCTAGATTCTATAGACAAAGGCAAACTCTAAACACAGCAATACCTATGTATGCAAAATTGACTCAAAATTTGTGAAAGGATGCACTTTTGCAAAAATCTTATAACCATGTTATCAACCACATTTGGGTCAATATAAGGCCAAAACATCATAACTCAATTGAGAACAGTCTGAAAGGTGCACAGGCCTTATGAGGGTTGTTGACACATGTCTATGGTGCGATATTTCATCCACAAACTTCTCATCTTTGGATCAAATGTTTGATGATTCAGAAGTTGGGCATTTCTCATGCATTTATTTAAAAGTGAAATGGTTAGGATGGACAATGTTAAGTCAATCAATCATGCATTCCAAAGATAATTAATGTGCAATTTTATTTTTTTGTGAATAGCATATCTTAAACAATTTGGCTAATCTCCTATTATTTCATGAACAATGTTGTACTTGAAAGTTAAAAGTTTTCATTAGTTTTTTTTTTTTATAGTTAAAATTTAAAATTCAATTTTGTGAGTTGGCTGGGTTGGTGATCATCCACAAGATGTAGTCAAATTTGGCTGCAGGTCAGAGAGGACATTAAAATAAACTAGGATTTTGCTACGTCTCAGTGACATGCTAGAAGTTGTTGTCTAAATACAGGGATTTTATTTTTTATTTCCCTTGAAAATATGGTGACTTTTGGCCATTTTTCACACACAAAAAGAATACTTTCCTAAATTTCATACTTTTCTTTTTGGGTCACCAAATGGAGAAAATTCACCAAGAAAAAAAACACAGGGTTGGATATGACATTGACATTCGTGAACACCTTCAAACAATTTTAAAAGGAGAAAAGGATGAATGTGGACGTAATATTGTGTGTTATGACACTAGATGGTTCCAATTTGGTATTCTCAAAAGGGAAGGTGTCAATGTTGACATAAGCCAAAGCTTTGCAAAGAAAAGACATTTATCAAACAAATATCTAAAGGCAAAATAATATTGTTGCAATTGTCCAATTCTTTGAATATGAAAATGGGGGTGGTGATGGCAACTAAAATGAGGACAGTGTTGCATTTGAAAATTAGGTAAATAAGTTACTAGTACAAGACCCCAACTCTTTAAATGTGTTGTTGGGTGGTGGCATTGGTGAAGTGCCACCAATGTTACTTCAAAATGATGGAATAAGTAATGCTAAAAAAGCTCAAATGTTAAGTTTCATACAAGGATGATGACATAATTGAAATGAGTATAATGCTCCCTAAAGAAAAGGGTTACAATCCTTCACAACCCTTGTTGGTCCCAACATTTAAAAGACACCCCAAAAACTTTTAGACAATGATAGATTGAAATTTATAAAAAAACACCTAATCAAGGAGTTTTACCATTTGACAAATCTCCACATAATTCATAAGGCTCACATGACATGACACCCACTAGTGCGCCATCTTGTTTTATGAATGATTTGGGTTTTGTTAGATGAACACCAAAAACCTTCCTACTTACCTACCCACATTTATATCTCCCCTCCTTCCCTCCCTTACCACCTCCTTCCTTTTCCCCGCATTCTACTTCTTTATTATATTCCATTGTTCCAAATGCCATTAGTTTTGAACTTTGTGGAACTATTCCAAACTTCAAAGGTAAGAAGCTTTTGCAACTTCTTTTTTATTGTTGATTGCACCAAGCATTCCTCTTTTCTCCTTCCTCTCCTATTGAGAATGCAATGCATTTCCTCTCATTAAATTATAAGAATGTAGGAAAAAGCTTGTAGAAGGAGCTTAAATTTAAGGATTTTGAGAACATTTTCTATTCACTTGGAAAGGTAAGGGGGTTCAACTCCACTCCTCCCTCTCTTTCTCCTCCCCTTCCCCCTTCTCCTTCCCTCTTTCAATGTATATATTTTTGTGTTGTGCAACAAGGCCTAACACAAGGGCCTACCTAATAAGCATGAACTGGTTGTTCCTTTTTCTCTCCTTTTTTCCTTTATTTTCTCCTATCCTTTCTCTACTTGCCCATTTTTCCTTTCATTTTCAATTTTCATGTGGTCAAGCTCAACATAGGCCATAACATTTATCCTTTCCCTCTCATGTCTTGCATCCTATCTCCTTTCTTCTCTCATGTAATAAGCGCCATAGCTTTTGCCCCCCCTTTTTTTTTCTAAGTTTTCTTCTTTCTCCCCCTCCTCTGCTTCTCAACTCTTGTGTGATAAGGGTTTGTCACAAGTTGCAACCCTTGTCCCTACCCTTCCGTTCTATCTTTCTTTGGATTGTCCTTTTCTAAACAAGGTTTAATAGATGGCACAACAATTCCCTCTTTTCTCCTTCCTCTTCCTTGAACTTCATTTTTTTTCCTTTCCTTCACTTTTGCATAATAACGCCTAGCAAAGGTTGACTATGAAAGTGAAAACACCATCCAATCTATTAGGCTAATTATGATTTTGATTTTTGATTTGTTCTATGTAGGTTATTCCTTTAACAAAATTGGGTTGATTGTTGTGGTTGATTAGTGTAAAATGTTGAATAACAAATCTATGACACATAAAGGGTGTTGTTTCTATTGGTTGGATGGATCAATCATAATGGCTAAGTGTTAATCCCTTATAGATGAATTCAATAGTAACCCAAATAGATAGGTAACTATTTCAATGTGATATTTTTGACATGTTCATGTCCTTGTCCTAGTGCTTTGAATATTTGAAGTTTTAAATATCCATTTTCCAATTTATTTTATTCTTTTTAGAATCAAGGTAAGGTTGGATGGCTTGTGGAACCCTAATGCCATTCAACATCATTTTAAGTTTTGTATCATAAGTGTGTGAACAATTAACATCAATTGGTGTTTTGCAAAGTTAAATCAATTAAGTTGGTGTATTGTGAATTGGAATGCTTCATGTATTTATCATTGTAATATGCAATATCATGCAACATGCCACATTCACAACTACAATCATGGTGAGTTTATTGGCTAGGATGGTTTTTTCATTCCCAGACGTTTATTATCTAATGATCATGAAGAAAAAAATATGTGCATAATTTTCAATATCTTGTTCATATGATGCAAATGAACAAAGTGGAAAATTTCCTTTGTCCCCTTTGCATACCCCCTTTTGTCCAATTACACATGATATCTAATAAGTTAACAATTGCAAGGAAGGATTTAAAACACATCCAATACATGAAAGTAATGTAACAAATAACCAAATATTCATCCCTTACATGTGTAACAAATAGTTGGAAAGGCAACCCATAAACATGTTGAATATTCCTTGTTCCCACCAAAATTCCCATAATTCACATTAAAGTGGTATTTACATGTTATTTCAACCCATTGTTGCTAAGGGTTTTTGTTTTCACTTTATGATGTAGTGATTATCTGCATTGGGAACCAATTAGGGGGATCTAGGACGGGTGGCCCATAGACAAGTTGGACATTCACTTCATTTTATTTATTTGGATGAATGATACATATAGTTATAATTTATAAGAATGTCAATACAAAAGCATTTATTATGCCTTTATCAATTCAATATCCAAGTGATCGAAAAAATCATGAAATTTATTAAAAATTTCCAATTGCACATTGTTTTTGCATTGAATTTGATTAATTTTGCATTTAATTATTATCTAAACACTCATATATATAGATGAAATCATTCCAACCATGAATTTCACTTTCATTTTCTATCATTGGCTTGTCCCATCCTTGTCAAAGTCTAGAAGGGCATGAAAAAAATATGAATGTTAATTAAAAAATCCCAATATCAAGACCAATAGATAAAATGTAGGTATAACATTGCCACCTACATCTTTAGCACTTCAAGACAAAGTTTGACCTTTATAAAATGGTTAAACCTATAAATAAGATTGAATTATTCTAAACCTACTTATATAGCCTAAGCTTAGTTATTTTTCAACCTATTTACATAACTAAATAAACTGACCTACCTAATAAGGTTTAGTAATTACCTACCTACCTATGCACCATGTGTCAACATCTTATTAACCTCAAATTGGATGACTTAGATTTCATTAATGAATTTTTTAAATTAAAAAAAGGTGGGCCTTAATTGCCACTTGCCACTATATAATTGGTGTTTAAAATGGACACATGTCAAATGGTCAATGAACCTTCCATGGTATGCAACATGTCATCATCATAGCAGCATAAAATTTAACGATTGAAATTAATCCAATGAAATTTTAATTTGAAAAAAAAAATTATTATAAAAAGTGACATGTGTCCACAAGCAAGTCATCCAATTTTCAAACACATGTCATATTTTGATTAATTACATTGTAATTGTAAGGAGAATTGCACATAAGGTGCAACTACATTTGGATTGGTATGTATCAATGAACATGTATATTAGCATCATATATACATGTTACATATGTAGTGTCGCATGCAACTAAATGTCATGTGCAACTTGTTTTAAGCAATTACACGAATTTATTGTTGCATGTGTCGCATGCAACTAAATGTCATGTGCAATTTGTTTTAGGTAATTACATCAATTTGCAATTGCATTGGTCACATGCAATTGAATTTTAGTTGCAAACGATAGTTGCAAAACCCAAATTTTTTACTAGTGTAACTTCTCATCCAATAATATAGTCTTAAACAAAAAGCCTGTGTACCTTAGTTAAATTAGAGTTAGTCTAACCTAACTTAGGCAAACCTTGGATGACCAACGCTATCCAAGGCTTATTTAGGTTAACTTAGGCATCCATAGCCCTACTTAGGTTAACCTAGGAATACATAGGCTATTTATAATAACTTATGTTAACATAAGCTAACCTAGACCTACTTAAGCTAATATAGGCCTAACTTAAGACAACTTAATTAAATTTAGTTAACCTAGGCTAAACATAGGTTAACCAATGTTAAACCTAGGCTCAATTTAAGGTCAACCTATGCTAATTAACCAAGGTTAAATTTAAGGTACCCAAGGCTAAACTTATGGTAAATCTAAGTTAATCAAGGTTGGACTTAGGTTAAACCTAAAGTACACTTAAATAAAACCTAAGTAAAACTTAGGTTAACCAAAGTTAAACCTAAGCCAACCAAGGTTAAACCTAAGCTAAACGTGGCAAAAACCTAAGTTAATTTTCATTGAACCTAAATTAAACTTCAACTAAACTTAGGTTGAACTTAAGTTAACTAACAAAACCTAGATTATTCAAGGCTAAACTTAAATTAAAGTTAATTTAAGGTAATGAAGATTAAATCTAAGCTAACCCAAATTAAACCTAGCTGATTAATCTTAAAATGATATGAATTAAACTAGGTTAATTATAAATTATTTTAAGTTTCCTTAAGTTAACTTAAATTAATGCAAGCCTTTGTAGGTTATTGTAGGTTAACCTAGTATAACCTAGGGTTACCTTAGCTATCATAAGCCTATTTTAAATTGACCTTAGTTGACTTAAATTAACTTAAATTAACCTAGGCTAACAAAGGCTAATATAATTTAAGGTAAACTTATGTAGGTTTACTTAGGGTATCCTAGGTTATCATAGGCCTCCTTAGGTTATCATAGGCCTCCTTAGGTTATCATAGGCCTCCTTAGGCTAACATAGGCCTATGTGAGGAATTCTTGCACACTTTCACCATTAAGATATGCACTCACAAAAAACCCAGTTGGAAGTGGAACTACTATGTAGTTGTAGTCTAACAAGTAAGGTGGTTTAAGGTAAGTAATGAAATTCATTAAAGATTTAATGCGTTGTGTCCAATTTGAAGATACAAAGACATTATGAGAGAATCATAACTCACCATGATGGAATATGAAGGAGCCGTATGTTGATGTTCAATTCAATGTCACGCTTGATGGTTGGAATCCTTCCGTTCCATTTGTCATAACATCTACATACAACCTTCTAATCTAACATGCATTGAATTTTTGAAAAGCTAATATAAAAGGAGCCATGTTACAAAATCTCATAAGTTTTTATTTTATTTTTTTGATCAAGAGTTAAGCCTCGGAACTAGAAACCACTTTGCTTAGATTAAGGGAAAAAATAGACAATTCAACCCCCTCTATTTCCAACCAGTGTAGCTCCCTTACAACAAACCCGATGATGCTGAAATTTGAGGAGAACTTTCTACATCTTTCAAACTAAGATTGATTTAAATTTAACACAAATCCAACGGTGGATTTGGGAGGAATAACTAATTGAAACAAAACTCCAGAGGTTTTGTCATGGAAATCCTTCCAT
>Ga0209208_10012661_pt1 | contig 10644 bp, 12 predicted proteins | sample S1TSphfallax_3_FD_187694 | JGI IMG/M metagenome (GOLD analysis project Ga0209208, IMG submission 187694) | Host-associated microbial communities from peat moss isolated from Minnesota, USA - S1T2_Fd - Sphagnum fallax MG (SPAdes) (version 2) | ecosystem: Host-associated > Plants > Peat moss >... | reverse complement strand
AGATTTAAAGGACACATAACAATAATATTATCATCTAAATTAACCCCATTGGTGGAAAAACATGGAATAATCATTCCTAGGAGGTTTCAATACTTGGCTTTCAAATTATCCTCTATTATAAGGTGGGGATAATGTGCATTTATGCACAAAACAACACTATAAGGTGTGCAAAGCTTTGGAAAACCCTAACGTATGTACCATTACCAAAAGTTAAATGGATTGTAGAAGGAGATTTCAACAATGTGGAATCAATTGAAGATTGTAGTCAAGGTTATTTTGGCAACACAATGGGAGGGAGGGAATTTAATGCATGGAATGCATTCATGGCAAGCTTAGGGTTGATGAATGTTTGGAACCTAGATGAATTTAGGAGAATAAGGTGTAGGGTGAATGCATGGTATGGTGGTTCATTTTAAATAGATGCTCCATTCCATAAAAGTCCATAAAAAATTTGTTAAAGAACATGGTTACTTATGTATCATAACTTATGATTATTATCTTTTATAAGTTGATGTTCATACATTTGTGAACATTCATATTCTATTTTTAAACTTAAATAAAATGATGATGACGTTAGATGTTTTGATGGATGCAATTTTTTAAAATTATAATACTCGAAAAAATGTTTTATAAAATCCATATGAATTATGGCCCTTTTGGATATTTCATAATCAAACATTTTAAGAATAAAAAAATAGAAAGAAAAAATATTTTGTAACTCATAAGGACTTATGAAAATCAAATCAAATTTTAACCATTTATAATTTTATAATTTTTTTTTAAAATCATGAAAATGGTCCCATATATATGTTATTTATTCCATTTTTCAACTTATATTTAATCATTAAAAATCAATGAAATTGAAATTTACTATGAACACATTGATGTTATACCATTGTAGTCAAGAAACTAGTCCATACATTGTCACTTCAAAAGTCCATTATTAACAATAGGGGTAATATTTTCAAAAGAAATTATATTTTTAGTTTCATAATCAAGTTATGAATTTAGAATCAATTGTCAAACAAATTGGAACATACATTTATCACCACATACATTTAAACAAAATGTGCCTTGCAAAAATATGAATATGACTCCATAAATGAGCCACCTTACCATGCATTCACCCCACAAGAATTTTACATGGTGTAGGAGGGCTCCATCTATAATCTAATCACACTTAGATAAATTCTACCTAGATACTCATGTTCAACATATAGGAGGTAAGGTTAGGATTTGGTCTACAATGGCCCATATCTCAAACCACTCTCCTACCTTTTTATTGTTATCTTCATGGATGCATAAAAAAAGGAGCCAAATGGGATTCAATTTGCATATAAAACACCCATTATTGAAGGCTTGGAAACAAGGGATGGAGGAGGTAGCATGCCAAGGACTCCATGCACAAGTTGCTAAAACTTTATTTTGCACCAAAAAGGAAAGTGATGTGATCACAAAGAAACTCAAAGCATAAGGCAAAAATTTGTACTCAAAGTACTTTGTACAAATAAATGTAGTAGAGGAAAAAACTCATGGCAAATTAGGATAATGTTCAAGCTTGGGATAAGCTTAATAAAACTCGGGAATTGCTAGAAAAAGCAAGAATGGATAAGTTAAAGTCCACAAAGAATGCACTGGCAACCAAGTGGATTTCAGTTGGAGACAAGTGCTCTCAAAAATTCTTTGAGTTCCACAAAGTTCATAGGCCATTCATTATGATCAAAGAGTTGCTAGATGGTGGGCAAACTATTTGAAATGGAGAGGACATGAAGTAGTATGTTCAAGTTTTTTACCATCATTTATACATAAAAGACCTTTTAGTGGAAAACAATACTCAAGCAAGACTAGAATGTTTAAACACTATACCAACAATAGTAACAAAGGATAAAAGTATGTTTTAATTACAAAATTTCTTAGACATTGAAATGTATAAGGCAACAATGGATTTTCCCAAACATAAGGCTCCAAGGGTAGATGCCATCCCTATGGAATTTTTCCATGAAATGTGGCGAGAGGTAGGAATGGACATTAAAAACCTTTTGTAGGAAACATTTCAAAAAGGAAGGATGCACAAGGAGCTTAAGGATGGTCTACAATCACTCATCCCAAAACTAGGGGATCTTAGTCTCATCATTAATTATAGGCCAATCTTAGTGTTGGGATCCACATGTAAGATTGCTTCAAAGACATTAGTTAATAGACTTCGATCCTTTCTACCCTTGTGGATATGACCAATCCAAATAAGTTTTGTTCAAGGTAAATTTATTCTAAACAATGTGTTTTTAGCTTTTGAGGTAATGGAGTGGGCGAATGAAAGTGACCAAGACCTAGTCATGCTTCTTTTTTATTTTGAGAAAACATAATATGATAAAATTAATTGGACATTCTTGTAAGAGTTAATGAGAAAGTGAGGTTTTTCAAATTAATGGATTCAATGGACAACAACATTGTATGAAGAAGTAGAAACTTTAGTGGTGGTGAATGGACAAAAAGGAAAATCTTTTCAAATGGAGGGAGTAATTCGTCAAAGATGCCCCATAACACCTTATCTATATCTCTTTGTGGTAGATGTACTATGTTATATGATTTTTAATCCAAGATACAAAATTGAAAGGTTAACTCTTCTTGATGGTACCCAAATTCAAGACCAAATGTTCATGGATGATGTAATGATGTTTTTGAAAGGGAACCCAAACAACTTGCAAAAGACATTTTAAGTTCTTCAAACATTTTGTGAAGCTTCGAAAAGGAAGGTTAATTGGCATAAGTCAAATGCCATATGGGCTTCCAAGAAGAAAAGAAAATGGTCGTGGGGGGAAGACAAAGGGTTGCTTTGGTAACCATTCGATAACAAAGTTAAATATCTTGGGTTCCCAATCAATTTTAGAATGTCATAGAAGGAGAAGGATAATGAGGTACTTCAATTAGTGAAAGGGAAGTTAACATCTTAGAATTCTAAACGCCTATCAATTGCAAATCAAATCATCCTTGCATCTATGTGGTACACAATTTCTTGTGTGGACATATTTTTGTCATCTTTAAAGAAAGTCAAAACCTTTGTTTGTAATTTTGTTTGGTTAGGTAAAACAAATAGTAAAACCAAGGCCAAGGTGGCATGGGATACAACCATACTACCATGGACTAAAGGTCCAAAGATTAAAATATTAGATCTAGAAGCTCAAACATTTTCACTTCTTGTAAAAATGTTGATTCAAGGTCTTAACCCAGGGCCAAAACCATGGAAGATCCTCATTAGCCATAGGGTGGATCAATTGAAACATAACTATAGAGGATAGTGGCATCCCATAGCAAGGTGGCTAATGGCAATTAAGAAAACTTCATAAATCAAGGATCTCCTATATGGCAAGGGATTTTGACAACATATTGTTGTAAGGTACAAATGGGAATCTCCTAACAAGAACCAACAACTAGTTAAAAAGAGATGTTCTATCAACCATTGTTTGGTAACATGAAGATTATTAGCCAAGAGGGTTTGCCTTGGGGATTTGAACCTAGGTCTAAATTTTGTCTTTAGGCCTCAAAAGGGATTCAACATTTAGAGGACTTATGGAATGACAATGAGGATGAGGAAGGAAAGGTTAAGCTCCAATTGAATGGTTGTGGCAAAGGCAGGGGAATATGCCTCCTAACAAATTCTTCAATTACACAAAAAAAGAGGGTATCGAATAAGGGTTACAAAATAGTTGAAAACCATGAAGATGGATGCAACCTTTCCAAAAAAGGGATACACACAAAAGGAAAAAGGAAAATATATCAAAAAATGTGGCACCCTTGGCTACCCTTACAATGGTAGAAGGATTCCCAATTGGGTGAAAGCACACTAGAGTGGAGTACATAATCCTATCACAACTTGTTGAATTATCAACTATGGGCCATGGAACAAAATATAAATGAATTATATATGAAAAGGATTTAAAGAAAAAGATTACATGTGATATGAAAACATTGTATATATTTTATGAATAGATTTTGAGTTACCATAACATATTAAACTTTTGAAGTGCTAAAAACCCTACATCATAGTCCATATCATATGATTATGGACTCATTATATTTACTAAATTACTTAATTGAATGATTTTGTTTTACATAGAAAGTAATGTAATGCCATTGATACAAAGGAAGACAATTTTGAAAGATTTTGAAAACCATAAATTGAAATATACAACAATGAAATGTGAATTTAAAAATAAAATATTTTATTCATTTGAATTAATAATTTAACTTTGCACTTTTTACATGTAAATTTTTTATGTAATTATCTACCATTAATAAAGTTTAAAAGTAAAAAGAAAATTGTTTAGCCTTGCCATATGACTTGTACAATATAATTTATTTTGCTACAATGTAATATGGACCTTTATTTTAACAACACTACAAAATGTGGGTGTAGTTCATTAGTCCCCATTCATTAAGCCAATGAATTCACTACTTCCCCACTAGGTCCTATTCATTATGACTAGTGAATTCAACATCTAGTGAAATCACTTGGCATACAAGGACACCTTTTGTTGTAGTGATATAGATTTCACATATGTTGGAAAGTATTCCACCTTAATGTGCTTTCACTTAATAGGTCATCAAGGGATTTGTTACTTATGTGATGATGGTGTCTTGGAGACCTCTGAGCATAGGCTTATGAGGTGTGTAGCAGTTTAAAAGGCATATAATAAATTTAAGGAGCTTAAAGTTATATATGTTCTTTTGGCAAGGCATAGTTCATGGGAGGACATTTTGTTGGGTGAGTTTTAGCCACTTCATAGTGAAGTTACAAATAAAAAGGAAATAGAATGGGATATTAGTAAGTCATGCATCATCACATTATTAACTCCTTGGGATATTCTTAAATCCTCTCTATTATGGTTCATTTGGTGTCATAAATGTGAGCAAGACTTGCAAGAAAAACATTTTCACCTAAGTATTGATATGTTTTATCCTGGCAAACCACAATTGAAATGGGGATGGCAATTTAAATAAAACTTCATAGGTTCAAAAAATCTATAAATAAGCATGAACTTTTAGTTGTTAAGTTTAAAAGAGTTTGGACTCATGGAGGCCTATTCTACAATAATATAAGCACACTCCTATGGCAAATAGTCCCCAATATATTTTTTCTTCCCAAACATATGGTAGACTATAAAATGGGGCTTCTCATCCACCCAAAGGTTCAAATGTATAACAACCAAGATAGATGGCTTAATCTTACTTTAATTTTCCAAAGGAGTTGCAATTTTTAAGATCACTAGTTGCGATGCAAGATTTTTGGGTCAATCAGCATGCACAATCAACTCACAAGACTAGATCTCTTCCATAGGGAAATTTACATCCAATGAAGGGAAGCAAAAGGGAAGACACATCCCAATTGTATTCACAATTTCATAATAGGATATAAAATTCGAATTTGGAGGCTACACATGAAAAACTTTGCCAATTTTGCAACAAATGGAGAACTTCATCACCCATAAAACAATATATGTGATTTGATGAGGATTTTCCTCCTAGACCTTCTCCTCTTAGAAGAAGGCAAGATCTTTTAGTTGAATTCAATGTTCAAACTATCCCACATGCGCAACAAATTAAAAGGTAGGATACTTCTTTTGAAACCATCTTTAGAATACCACTTTTCACGCTTACAAATGATAATCCTTAGGGTAATCAAGATGTTCTTCGCAAGCTCCTTCTTCAAATATACGTTTGTAAACTAAACAATAGATAGTTTAAAGAAACAATTTTTTTCCTTAGGTTCCATAGTGAGACATTGGGTTTTTTGGTGGCCTTTTCCTTGGGCTACTTTCTTTCTTGTTTGCTTTTGCCTACTTAGTTTAAGTGGATTGGCTTCTGCCACTTTCTTCTCTACCCTTTGTGCGAGTTTGTTTTTGGCTTTGTCTAGGCTTTGTCTAGTTTTTATTTGATTTTTTCTTTCCCCAAAAATAAACAATCTATGTCTATGATTCACAACCTAATAGTTGAATTTTTTATTTATTAAAATTTTGACACAAATAATTTTTAAAAATTCAAAATTGCAACAAAACAAAAAAATAATCTAATTTATGTCGAAATGGTAAAAGTACTACAGTAGTCCCTACCACATTCATCCATAATGGACTACCTTGCTTATCACATTCATTCATAGGGGCATGCTAGAGCTCCGGGATGGGGACTAAGAAGATTGACAAGCAAATCAATTACTCACATGAACATGCACAAACTAAACAACAAGTTGGTTACAACGTAATTGAAACATTTTTAATGCACGGACAAACCACAAGCAAACACGGACTCACAAGACTCGCCATGGCCTGGACTTGGGGGAAGCCACCACCTTCCCCCTTATAGTATTCTTTGTGTTTGGCCACAAGGCCAGCACCCAAATGTCATTTTGTCTCGAAACTCCCATTGGGAGTCTTGAAATTTTCAAAATTGGGACTCTCATGATTTTGGAGGCCCATAACTTTGTGTGCAGGCCTCCAATTAAGGTGAAGTTGAAGCAAAGTTGTAGCCCTCATCGAGAGCTTTCCAACATTATGTGGCACACCACCTGCATGCAAAGAAATCAAAGCGATTTCTGACTTTTAATGGTCGGAAGTCAAATTGGTAATTTGACTTTTGGTCCTTCTTTTGGCCATAACTTGTGTTTTAAGCATTCAAATGAGTCATGCGAACCCATATTGACATCTATGTTCCAAGATCTTTTAATGATATAAGGAAATTTCAATCCAATGGGTTTTGACACTTGCAATCTCTTTTTGAAAATTTGAAAATCCATTAGGACTTCAATTCCCAAAGTGGAAGCTCATTTGGGAGTGTGCAAGTTCATTCCCTCACATTCTCCCACACTCCCAGGAGCATGAAATGTGACTCTCAGGCTTCATTATTGGCCCGCACCTTCATAAACCCTTGCCTTGGTTGTGAGCTCAAGGCTAAGGTTACGACAAATTATTTATATGTTTATATAATTAATCATATGAACTTTTTTTTACATTTCATAATGATATGAAACCTCATGATACAAAAAGGCAAGTCACAACCCAAAAAATAAAATGATATAAAAGCATGATTAAATTAGTTACCCAACATTCATATTTTTAAAAAAAACCCAACAAATAGATGGGTAGACTTTAAAACAACCCATCAATTGGATGGGTGCACCCAAAATCTACATGTGCACGTCCATTAACTTGGGGCAAATTGAAACTTGAATTGGACCGTTCTTCACATTAAAAATAATTTTTTTTCTTACAATACAATGTTTAAAGGTGTGAGGTTCAATTCAAGGGTCCAATATAAAAAATGTGTGATTAACATGTGAAAGGATTAGGTTAACTTTTGGTTTTTTCTCTCTTCTTCCTTTCTTTCATGGTCTTTTCTATTTTTTGTGTTTTTTTCTTATTCTTATTACACACAATATATGAGCATATGTATAAGATATTGATAGTTTTTGTTTTTACAATGGCCATGCATCAAGTGATTGCACAACTGTTTATAATGCAATGAGTAACTATTGGACAATATTGGATTATGATGAATGCAATGTTGTTTTTCATGGAGTTTGTTGACATGGCATCAAACGTTCACAACATGTGAAGGTATGAAAGGGTAGTGGGATACATGAAGAATCAACTTTTGGGGAGTTTTTTTGAAAAGATGTTTCAATAACAAACAAAGTTAAGTTATGACACATTTAACTCTTTGATTAAGGTTATCGGTCCAAGTCTTGAATGAAAAAATATGCACATGAGATAAAACATCCATGTTGAACTAAAGTAAAATGGTTCTTGCACAACTAAATGTGTGGAAAGGTTCATGAAATTGAAAAAAATACAAGATCAATTATAGTGAAAGAATTTTATTTAGCAATTAGAAACCAATTGAAACCATTGGTGATACCTAAATTAATTAGAGATAAGATCAAAGAAATAATTGTTGGTTTTGAAAGCTTGCATGGAATTCCATACATTCTAGGTGCCATAGATGGTAATCGCATTCCAATTGTTACACCTAAGGTAGACCCAAAATCGCATTATCGTCAAATAGGGTTTTATTCCACATTGATTCAAGGAGTTGTAAATTCAAAGTGCAATTTTTGGGATTATGGTTAGGGGGGGAGGAGAAAGTAAATCCATGATTGGGTTTTTTTCCAAAAAATAAATGTAGGAAATGTTTGATGAAGGACAAATTCTTACCTTATAAGTTGATAGGAGATGCTCCTTATCCAATGTGGCCATGGTTTTATTTTCCCTTCCAAAATGAAAAAGATGGAGTGCCAAGATACAAAGCACATTTAATTTTATACAATCTAACACAAGGATGTCAATGGAAAGAACTTTTGGAATGTTGAAAAGTAAATTCAAAATTCTACTAAAAATAATAGACATTTATCATGCCACATGCTAGACTTAGTCACAACTTGCATATGTTTGCACAACATGTACATTGCTTACTCAAATGGCTTTGACATGGATTAGGCTTTGGAAGCTCAAAAAGATGCACAAATTGAAGTAAATATAACATTTGGGAATTTGAAAGGAGTTGATATTTTCTAAGTTGTTGAAGAGGTTACAAAATCCAAGGATGGTGGATGGAAATGATGGAAATGATAGAAATGACTTGGAGGACATGGGTACACATGGTATAACATGAACCACACCCACCTTTTTTTTTACTACTTTTGTGATTGCTTTTGGGGGAATATTCTTTAAATATTTTTGAAAAAATCTTCCAAAAAATCTGTAAAAACTTTTAATTTTTTTTTCATACTATTTTATTAAATTTCATGCTAAAAATTGACAAAAAATGTCATTTTCAAAAATATTGAAATCCTTTTACAAATCCATTTACTACTTAAAAGCAAACATTATAGTGTTTAATGAGTGTTTTTGTTAAATTTTTATTCATTGGATTAATTTGAAATTATTTCACATGTTCCCATGATATATTAAAAATAAAATTATATTAAAAAAATTATAATTTCATCATCAAATTAAATTATGATTTTAAAACATGAAAAATTCAAGTAAGCATTACACTTGCTATGGTACATGTTATTGTGACTACACCCACATGGAAGCCATGGAACATCAAGGTGAAAATGAATATCATGTGTTAACAACCATGGAAAACAATCATAGTAGGAAAACCAAAAAAATAAAATCAATGGGATGTTAATAACAACTATGGCAACTCATGAAATTTTAGCCCAAAAAACTTTTGAATTCAATGTGAAAAAACTAAAAATCCTTCCCAAATACATCTAATTATGGGTCAGAATGTGATGAATGAATCATAAGTTCACATTTTATATAACTTGTAATTTATTTATGAAACGTTCAATTTGGGCATCCATGTTTCTAAAAAACATTAGTTTCAACAAATTATTATAGCATGGTTATATTGTTTTTATCCATGGTTGAAAAATGTTCATACACATTAAACTTTTGTTTTTTGTTCTGTTTTAAACCTCATTTGGGGTGAAAGGTTTCTCCATTGGCTTTTTACTACCCTCATCCTTTGAAGCATAATCAAAATCTATTTGGGGCTCTAGATTCTTTACAATTTCTTCAATTTCATTGGCAGAAATGCTCACATGTTTCATCATATCTCCATTTCAATGCTACCAACCATTTAATGCATCATAGAAGGGACATTCATGACAATGATTACTTGAGATTGGCCCAATTTGAATATGATCTTTTGTAAAAAAATATTTTTACTTGCTATAAATTTCATACCTCAAATTAAATTTTCTTAACATTCACAACTAGGGTTTCAAAGTTTTTTAAAAAAATTCAAGGATGAAAATAAAATTTACCTTTGTTTTTCCATTTTTGGCAAATTCAAGCTCCATTTCTCCTCTTAGAACAATGAGGTGTAGTATTTCACCATCCACCCAATTTTTTTCAACCTTTTCACCTTCTTCATCTTCACCACAACCACAACCACCTTTTTATTTGATGCCTTCTTCCTGAAAATGTGAATTGGTTTAGAAATCTCTTGTAAATCCAAATCCCTTTCCACATGTGAAAATTGGCACTTCAACCCTCGACTTTCTACCCCACCTTTTGATTCACCTCCATTTCACGCAATTGGAAAAGCTAAAAATGCATTCCAGCTTGTGAGGATCCACAAAACTAACCATGTCAACTTTAAAATTAGTAAAAAATGGGGGAGCTTGTGTGCTCTCAACAATGTCCTCAATCCATAACATTTCTTTCATTCTCATAAAATTTGAACAACAAGGATTTTAAAAGATAGTGAAAAAGAGCAAAAAATGAACAACCATGAACCCTAATTTGCACTTTGGTTCTCCAAACTATGAGCTTTCCTTTAATCTTTTTTTTTTGGTCTAGACCAATTGGCCTTTCTTCGAAAATGATGTTATGTAAACTAAATTACAATTTGATTTGTCTTTGTCTTGGATCTTTCTCTAAAAGCCTTGGGACCAATTTAAAGCTCTTGACCAATATGAATGTCCGATTTCATTTGGAGCCTATTCCTTGGAGCCTTGTCTAAAGTGGCCCTTAATGTGGCATGTGCAATTCAACACATATTTTAACAAAGCCTTATAATCTATTTATTTTGTTGAGCCATAAAATACCGCCAAATTTATAGTTGAACATTCTTTTG
>Ga0209208_10012660_pt1 | contig 10645 bp, 8 predicted proteins | sample S1TSphfallax_3_FD_187694 | JGI IMG/M metagenome (GOLD analysis project Ga0209208, IMG submission 187694) | Host-associated microbial communities from peat moss isolated from Minnesota, USA - S1T2_Fd - Sphagnum fallax MG (SPAdes) (version 2) | ecosystem: Host-associated > Plants > Peat moss >... | reverse complement strand
TTTATTTGATTTTTTCAAAAATCAAAGGCAGCTAGTTTTGAGGCCTAGTCCAATTTTTTTGTCCATTGGGTCTAGTTCTTTAGGAACACTATGGGAACTTGACCCCACCGATGTTTACTAGAAAACAAGAGAAAGAAGTAGGCCAAAGGTTAGGGGGTGGGGTTCATTTGAAGAAAACATTACAACTATTATACCAAAGGCCAATTGGGCAATTTTCATTTCAAGAAAAAAACACAACTAGACCAAAGGCTAAGGGATGGGGGTTGTTTGAAGAAAAAGTTACAAGCAACCAAAGGCTAGGAGGTTTGATTCATTTAAAGAAAAAATTACAACCGGGGCACAAGCTAGGCATGGGGTTCACTTGGAAAAAAATACATTACAACGAGGTCAAATGCTACGGGAAGGGGGTGTGGGTAAAGGCAAGGCCCACAAAAGAAAAAGAGTCATTGAACAAAAGAAGATCAAGATAATTTTTGTTTAGGGTTTAGGGTCATTTAAAAAAATTGCAAGGTCATCCGTTCCATTTTTTTCTTGGTCTATGGGACCTAGACCTTACCTAAACCCTAAGACTTAGACTTGGCAACCCACCCATGAGATCCAATGGTCCAATTCTTGGGCAGGTCTTCATCCTTTTAAAATTGTAGGACTAATTCCTTGGGTAGGTCTTGAATACCCTAAAACTACCAGGCTGGTGCTTGTCTTAGCCCCATCTGACAATTCTAGGCAAATGCTCAAGTGAAAATGCTTGCCTAGTTGGGTCCCAACTCCGATCCACTACAGGTTGGCCCTTGTGGTGGATTGGGTTACAACTTTAAATGTTGGGTTCAATTTAGTTTGGTTTTTGGTTTGACATCACACACAAGTCACATAGGTGTGCACGAGTGAGGATTTGAAGAAAGGGGGGCCCAAGGAGATGTCCTTGATGCACTAAGTCCTCAAAATAGACAAGTACGAAGTTAAGCCATGAGACATGAGATGATATCTCAAGCAACTAGGCCTTGAACCAATGGGGGAAATTTGTAGTGGGTTTTAGTGGCACCCATCTGGGGGTTGAGGTTAGCCCAAAGTTATGAGATGAGATGAATGCCAAAATTAACCAAGTGCATGGCTTGCCATGTGTAGGTGGTTCAAATGTTTAGTTAGGAATGTGGTTGAAAACGTGGGTGCAAGAGTCCTAGGATGAATTCAGGTGTGAAATCATCCTCCTAAAACCTACAAGCCGGGTCTTAATGACTTGAACTAGAACTGGACCTAACCAAAACCCAAAACTAGCCAACACTAGTTTTGACAGAGTACTAATGTTCTTTGTTATGCATAAATGGGTTATTTCTATTGTTTAAAAACAACCCAAAACAATTTGGTGCCCTTTACCATGTTATTATTAAATGTGCTTCTTTATCCAAAATATTTGATGGTTCATTAAACTCACTTAGTTACCAACTACGCATTAGATTGTGCTTCCTTCATCCGATAGCTTGTGGTCTTTCTTGATGCACATGTCACCAAGCTATAGATTCAACATGGATACACCTATCTTGTTGTGTTCATGGTGGAGAACACATGACCACACATGATGCAATTCAATTTTTTTTTGCATCCATTGTTAGGGATGTCAAGTTCCATTTGTTGTGCAAACAAACACATGTTCTCCAAACGTCGTTTTTCTAATCATCACGACAACAAATGGATATTATGCTTACAACACATGATACTTGCATTTTGGTAAACATAGTCATTGTTGATTTGACTTGTGTAAATTTTATTTCATGAGTTGTTTTTTCTCGAAAAATGGTTGTGATAATTGTAGTTAAGGCAAAGGTTGTATCATATTGTGACCAACACCTTGAGAATGCTTTCATGCTTTTAGTAGTAAAGATATTAAGATGTTTACACCAACAAATGAACAACTTCCTACATCAATGTGCCAACATGGCATGGTCAATGAAGGGCTTTGGAAGTCTTCCTTTTTCAATTATACATTCATTTTGTAAACAAAAAACATTAGTGACTTTTCAAAGAATTTAGGTCACCACTGTTTTATGTTAAGCAATTATGGCAATAGGAAAGACCTTTTCTAGGCTTGGTGTCTTTCCAAATTTTCCACTCATCTCTTTGCACGATTTATTTCATGTTACTGGTGATGAATTTAGGTCCAAGGTTTTGTGTTTTTGCCTTTTAGGGCTCCCTTTTGTGCATTTTGCATTTTTGGGTGGAGTTTTTTGTTTGGATTTTGATTTTTGATTTTTTTTTCTCTTGTTCCCTTGCTAGGTGGGTTTCCTTTATTTATTTATTTACTTAATTTAGTTGGGTGGGGAACATTATATATATTTAAAAATTTGACTAATTTTGGGTGGGTATCACCTTGGGGGCCAATTTTTAGGCAGGTTGTGAAATTAGTTCTCACATGGAAGCCCAAAGATTCCCACTTTGTGATATCCACTTCCTTAATAATTGATATAGTATCATTTGTAGTTCAATTAAAAATAATAATAATTGCACATGCCATTGACATAAATCAAGTTTAAAAAAAAATCATCATAATTATTATGCGTTAAGAATTATGCTAATGTGGGTAAGACATGAGTCATCCTTTGAGAGTTTTGGATTCAAATTTCAATAAGTCTAGAAAATGGTTGGGAGAGGATTGCATTCCATGGTGCTGTTTAGAATGCTTTTGCATCCATTGCAAAAGATGCATGGTTTCATGTTTTGCAAGGTCAAACCCACATTTTTTTGCCATCTTTTCTTCAATTTTCTTGTAGGTGAATCAACATTGTTTTGTTGGTTAGTGGCATTCGCACTTTGATTGATGTCGTCATTGTTGACCCATTCGAACAAACTTGGTATCATGGGTAGTTTTTTTTCATGGGATGGTTATGACATTGGCGACTTGGGTGAAAGAAGGACTTTATCACCATTGTTACCCAACAAATGTGTTTTTCCTTCTTACCATAGAGGTTTTTGCCATAGAAGTTTTTGGGTGTTTCAACAAAAGGTTGCCAACTTTTTTTCATTGATGTGCTAACATGGCGTAGACAACAAAAGGCACCAAAAACCCTCCATCATTGGTGTTGTGTTTCTTTTATAAATAGAGAGTGTTGATGGCATTATAGAGAGTACATACCGCCTCCATCTCAAGACGAGTTGTTAATGCAAGAGAGGGTTCCTCTAGACTTGGAATTTTATTGGGTTTACCTCCCTTCTCTTTAGTTGATATGCTTCATGCAAGTTGAAAATGAGTTTTCTTGAAAACTGATGGTTTGTTTCATTTTGAAAAATTGGAGTGAGTATGAAGGTTTGAAAATAATTGTTTTTCAAGAATTGGATCAGTTCTTCTAAACTTTGTTAAGAATAGGAATTCACTGTTCTCTTCAAAAGATGACACCTGCCCAACAATGGTCTTAACTTTGGACTTTGGTGCAATGTATGTGAGATTACTTCAATTTCTGTAATAGAATACATAAATGGGTACCCCCACTCAGGGAAGGGGGTAGTGTAGGAGACAGGCTTGGAATTTTTGGATTCTGATGTTCCTACCATGTTCCCAATGCATTTTCAACTTCTTCCTCAAGTTCCCAAGGTGCTCCCTAAGATGTTCCCAACAGCATCACACTGTATCCCATAGCCTTTGCTCAAAGTAAAAACTTCTTATAGGTGGGCAAAAGAGAAGCTCTTTTACAATTCTATTTTGGGATTCCAAGCTTTCTATTAAGCAAAGCGTCTGAAAGTTTCAAATTTTTTTTCTTTGTCATGGTTCCAATCAAAGTGGCTCATTGCAAAACAAACAAAATTGAACTTTGGGGTGCACTTTAAAACAAGCAATATATATATATATGTACGTACTCCCAATAGTTTGGTAAAGCATTGAGGACCCCCCACCGCCCCCTTTGATCCCTTGTCACTACCATTTCATTTCCATACATTTAAAAGCCCCTTTATATCTCTTGTATTTGTTCAAAAGGAGCCAACCTGCATTGAAGGATGAAATCATAGGAAAAACAAAGTGTAAGACAAAGAAGAGGGTAGTAGGTTAAAAAAAGTTTACTTGATGATGTTAAGTCAAGCAAATTGGAAATGAAGAAAGAAAATGTGAGGTGAATCTGGAAATGTCACACAAAAGCCCAAAAAGGTTGAACACTTTTGGCCATAAATCCAAGATTGCAAAAAGGAACAAAATCAAACTACTCTGTCAAGTCTACAAAACTACAAACCCTCAGGTTTGCAATTCAATGGTAGCAAGACATTATGACATGTAGTAATGGCAACTTTAATGGAATTGGGGGGGGGGGAAGGGGGAGGGGCTACCAAGAAGGTGTGGGTTAGAAGTTAAGACAGAATTGGTGAACAATAATAAAGTGCCTGAAAGAATTGGGCCCAAATTCATCACAACCCACTAATATTCACCTTCTTCTTGAATGAGAGCCTTTTGAGAGGGTTATATTTAACTTTGATAAGTGTTAGGTTTTGTACTCAATCATCATCTATTTGTTATTGGCCTTGCCATCCCAGGGCAATGATATGTGTGTTGAGATTCATTGTAGAGTACACAGTAGCTTTAATGGATTTTGGCCCTTAGGTAACAATCTATTTTTATCTGAGGATTTTGGAAAGATGATATTTTTGGCTTGTGCTGAAACTTGAGATTAGTTATAGAGTTATAATAATATCTTTGAAGGAATTTGGTTTCTTTTAGAGGGATTTTTGGAAGATTATATTTTTGCATGGTGAAATATTTGAGTTTCCATAATTCTTCCTCTTTTGCTTTTAAGATACTTTTAAACTGGATAAATATAGTGTTATATTGTTTATATACTCAAAGCTGCATGGGAAATCTGGACAAAAAAATAGTCCTGAAATAAAACTAAGCAGCTTTCATTCCAAGAAATTTTATTCAATGCCAATTTTTTTTTTGGCCCCTTTTGGATGGAGTCGATTGATCGATCGAACTCCATCCCCAACTACAGCACTGACTCCACCACCATCCAGTCAAGTTACGTCCTGCCATTCCATGATTCAGCGTAAGGCTTATGATGGACACTCATGATGTAACCAAATGCTACATTTAAATGACAATTTCCACTCATTGTTGTTTCACTTATGTAGCGGGTAGACACGCCAGTCACCGTACAGTTAAGAATTCATAGCCCTTTCACATTCAAGGTGGCAGACCTCCGTAGTAGTGGTAGTAGTAGTTAACGATTGGATGACGAAACATAACTCGTAGTTTCCCCTATGCACAACAATTGTTGTGCACGTAAAGAAAAAGATCTAGATACCACAAGGAAACAAGCAAGATCTAGAAACACCTCAAATTTGGGTTCATTTGCAAACTAGTCATTTGCTAACTAGAAACCCCATGGAGAATGCAAGGATGTTTTATGTATTGGCAAACGAGTCAACATTCCACTTGTTTTTTATTCAAATGATGGAAGGTTTCCATGTGATTATTGCAAGGGTCTTTCAACTAAGGAACAAGTCTTCCATGTGGGGGAGGTGCCTTCGAATACAAAGAAGAGAACTTGGAAGTGTTTTTACTTAGGTTAGGGAATGTGAGTGGTTGTTATGTTGGTAGTTAAGGTCGGTAGGACAATTCGTGATTACATTGTGGATAGATAGATGAATGTGGATTTAGTTATGCATGGGACATGAAATATTGTTTTCATATACACAACACAAGTATTGAACCATAGAACTAGACTAGAGTCAAAACCAAAACCTTGAAAAACTAAATGAAAATCAGCACAAGTCTAGGTTCTTGAAGCAAATAGGCTGAACTCTTTTGAAAAGTTATCAAATTAATCAAATTAAAATATACATTCTTGTGGAGTGTGTAATGTGTACATGGAACTGGACTTGATTTTTGAACTCAGCGCATATGTTCTTGACTTTGAAAAAAGAAAGGCGCCAAATTGAAATTACAAGGTTTAAAAATATGAAAATCCAGGCTCAAAACTCACACCCCCAAGAACTTAACAAAAGAAACACTATTACAAAATGTGGATCCAGTTCATTAATCCTCTTTCAATGGACATAATGGATTCATTAAATCTTCACACTCAAAAAAAACTTAGTAAAAGAAACACTATTACAAAATGTGGATGCAATTCATTAGTCCTTTTTCAATGGACTAATGAATTCACTAAATTTTCATTAAGTTATGATGAATGAAACCAATGAATTCAATCAAAATCCAACGAAAACACTTGACGAATAAGAACGCACTCCAGCGAAAACACTTGATGAATAAGAATGCACTCCTGCAAAAGCATTTGATGCACAGGAATGCACTCCAGTGAAATCACTTGACCGAATAGGGACACCTTTTGTTGTAGTGAAAATGTTAATGTCAAAACCATGACCGAAGATGATCTTAAAAATGGAAGAACTGACCCAACACTGATACTAACTACTGACTGGTTCGCTGTGACGTCAGGGGTGAGAGGAAAGTGAGTGGCAAAATGGAGGTGCTTCTTCTACATTACATTAACCTAGGCTACCTTACTCTAAGGTAATCCAAACTTAACCCTAATTTCAAAGGAGTAGGGGAAGAGTGGCGTGTGGTGGGCACAGTAAAAGTCCTCTTCTGGGGTTGGGGAAAGAGCTGCTGCTGCTGCTGCTGCCTACTAGCTGCACGAGGGGTGTGTTGTTGCCAGTATTTTTTTGGGCAATTCTGTGCTATAGCCAAAAAGGTAATTATAGACAGGAAGATTTAGCCAAATTTTGTTTACAACCTAAATATGAAAGTTAATTTTTTTTTTTCAAAACATCCTTTCTATATTTTTGGCTGCATTGTATTTTTGATTTGAACCCTTTAAAGAAATATGGATATTTTTTTAATTTATTTTTTTTCTAATTATGGCTATTGAAAATCTCATAAAACACATGATTTTAGCACTTTTTGTTTTTAATATAACATTTTTGGCTATATAAGAATATAGCCAGGAAAAACACAATAAAGCTAGTGTTACTTTCTGACACTTGGGAATGAATTCCCTCAAGCTCTCTCTCTCTCTCTCTCTCTCTCCTTTTCCATCAATCCTTTTTCCCCTTTCACACAGACCTCCTTTTTTACCACCACAACTGCAGCAGCAGCTCCGTTATGCAAAGTAGAAGCTCAAGAAGCTCAAGGACCCATTGAAGCAGCTGCAACTCCCATCCCCTCTTTTGTTGTCTTGTGTGGTCTTCAAAACAAAGTCTTTCTCCCCCATTTCATTCCATTCCATTTCCATTCTTTTCTCCTCATCACCCATTGCAGCTGGACTCGAGATCAGCTCAGCTGGGTGGTTCATGCTCACTCATAAGGCTTAAACCTCATGCCTTTCCTTTTGTTTCTTCCTTCATTCATTCATTCATTCTTTCTTTCTTTTCTTGGGTGGTGCAATATTCCCATTTTTGCAGTCTAAAAGTTGTGATTACACACCAAAAAACAAAACAAAAAACAGCTGCAGTATTAAGACTTTGCTTATTTGGGATATGAGGTTTCAAGGATTTTGAGTTTTGTACTAGACGTCTTTCTGCTGTGTACTAGAGTCTAGATTTGGAAACTTGGCTTTCGCAATCTCTTCTTCCTTCAGCAGCTTCTGCACTCTCCACAGTTCTCTCTGGAAGTGTTTTTCTTTGTTGGGACATTCCAGCTCCTGCAGTAGAGAAAACTTTCTGACACAGAAAGTTTGTAGTCTGTTCATCTCGGTGGGGATTTGGATCTCCCGCCTATATATCTTCCGAGCTGGATTGATTGCTTCTGTGATCTCTAGTCTCTCCATTTTTTAATCTTTAACCTGGATTCTTCTTCTTCTCCTCTAGCACAACATTTCGCAGTTGTACTTGTGCAGGGATTGTGTTTCTGTTTCGGTTTTTTTTCTCAAATCTCTTTGGCTTTCCTTTTTGTCATGAGTACTGAGAACGATCGGGTTCAGCTCGAGAAGGGTAAGAAAAGCAGCCAGCGCCGCCAGCAGGAAGAGTGCACCGATGAGCGAAGGATAGGGACCATCAGCTGAGCCTCGTGTCAGTACCGGAAAGGCATGAAGCAGCAGCAGCAGCAGCAGCAGCGTCCAATTCATACTTCTTCTTCAAAGCAAATGTTGAGTTTTGCAGTCTTGTCACGGATGCGGTACCTTCAAGCTGGCTCCTTTCTTCTTTGCATCATCTTGCTCATCAGCTCCTGCACAGTACTGATGCCAAGCTTCTCTAGTGCTGCGGCTCTCTCTCCAACAGGTACATAGTACATACTCAGATCAGCTGCATCATCATCAACAGCCCATCACTAGAGCTGCTCCTTGAAGGATTTTGCTGCTGCACATGTGAAGAATCTCTTTCCAAAAATTCATGACTTCCATAGCCACCCATCAAACCCTGAATTGTGCGTGAGATTCAATTATGTACTACTGCTTCATGTCAATTGATCTCCAATTCCAAACTCTGACGACTCCTCTTGTCTGCTTCCTAATTGTGCATGCACTTCAGCAGCTCTAGACGAAGGAGCCAATTTATTGCCATTAACCCAACAGGAGATCAGTACAACAAAAAGCTTAACAGCAGCAGCAGCAGGTGCATGGATCACGAAGGCTGCTTATGATCTTCATGAGACAGGAGGAATCATAACAGGTGCTATTTTTGCACTGTGCGCCCACTTCCAATTGAATCCTATTCTCTTCAGGATGCTTGCTTGCTTGCTCGCTCGCTCTTCACATACCAAAAGCCTGATTTAAAAAAAAAAAATTGGTTTGTTTTGTGTTCTTTTTCCCTGGGCTGAACAAAGATTGCACGATTGGAACTTTTGTAAATTAGCACATGAAACCCAAAAAAATAAATCCATGCATGAACCCATTTCCTCCAGCAATTTCTTTTTCGCAAATCTTTCTCAATCTCTGCATGAACCCATTTCCTCCAACAGTTTCTTTTTTGCAATTCTTTCTCCATCTCTGCATGAACCCATTTCCTCCAACAGTTTCTCTTTTTGGGCAAATCTTTCTCTACTCTGCATGAACCCATTTCCTCCAACCGTTTCTCTATTTTGGAAAATCTTTCTCCATCTCTGCAGGAACCCATTTCCTCCAACAGTTTCTCCTTTTTGGCAAATCTTTCTCAATCTCTGCATGAACCCATTTGCTCAAACAGTTTCTCCTTTTTTTGGCAAATCTTTCTCCATCTCTGCATGAACCCATTTACTCCAACAGTTTCTCCTTTTTTTGGCAAATCTTTCTCCATCTCTGCATGAACCCATTTACTCCAACAGTTTCTCTTTTTTGGCAAAGGCTTTCTCTAAAAAAACAAGAACCCATACCTTCCGTCAATACAAAAGCTTCAAAATGCAAAATGATTTCAGGAACCGTTTTGGGGGTCTAATTTGCTTTCTGCAAATGTTGTAGGTTTGCAGAGGGTGGTGGGCAGTTCTTATTCAGCGCCAAAAGAAGAAGCAGATGAACATAGTAGCGGAACAACAAAAAGCTTCTCCTCCAGGTGCTCGAGGTTAGAAGAGGGTGCAGGGACGGAACTGCAGCAGCAGCGAGAGGAAAGAGCAGGAGAAACAGCAACAACGCTGCAACAACAAGCAGCAAATGGTGGTTAGTATCAAGACACTCATCATTTGCCCAATTCTCCTCCCTCTGTCCTGTTTGAAGGGTCTCTTTCCATTAGGTTGTTGTGATCACAGGCCGTGCTCTAGTTTAAGGGTTTCTCGCCATTAGGTTGTTGGGATCACACACACACATTACCTAGTGCTCTCTCGCTGCCAACTATGACACAACTTGAAACCAAGTGCTGTCAATGGCACAACTGGAGACCAACAACAGTAGTACTAAAAAATAGGAGAAGTTCCTTCCCAAAAGAAGAGAAATGAAGTTCAACTCACAGTAATAACTTCATAGTAACAACAACAACATTCCTCAAAATATGGTGGGACCAAATGAAAAATTACTCTTACATTGTTGTTGTTCCCATAACTAATTTGATAGTAACACCAAAACAACAACACCTAATGAACATTCTTCCAAATGTGGAACGAAATGAAAATTAGTACATTGTTGTTGTTCCCAAAAGGAAACTCACATTTGTTAGTAGCTTAGAAATGTTCTTGTAAAGCTCCTTAAAAAATGAAACTAGTATTCATTCATTAGTAGCCAAGAAATGTTACCATATAGCTCCCAAAAAATGAAACTAGCATTTAGTAGTAGCCAAGAAATGTTCCCATAAAGCTCCCAAAAAATGAAACTAGCATTTATTAGTAGCCAAGGAATGTTCCCATGAAGTTCCCAAAAAATGAAACTAGCATTTATTAGTAGCCATGGAATGTTCCCATGAAGCTCCCACAAAAATGAAACTCACACTTTAGTGTTCCATGGTGAAAAATATCTGATGAACATTATTTTTCATTATTTTTTCAAAATGTGGGGACCCAATGAAAACTGCATTTGTTGTTTTCCCTTAGGTTTCTCCATTACAGGGCAGAGGCAATAAATTTTTCTGGGGTCATAAATGGGAGTGAGTTGGGGTCACTCTTTGAATTAAATGCTTGTCATTACTTTTGAGTGATTGGGAGTCCCTAGAGACAAATACACATGTACTTTTTCATTTATGGAGGAATGTTAAAATACTGCAGGCCACTTTAAAGAGGGGGGGTTTAATGTTCAATGTGGGCCTAGGGGGA